>Ga0079226_10001100_pt1 | contig 20504 bp, 22 predicted proteins | sample Poulit2014_FD_76345 | JGI IMG/M metagenome (GOLD analysis project Ga0079226, IMG submission 76345) | Agricultural soil microbial communities from Georgia to study Nitrogen management - Poultry litter 2014 | ecosystem: Environmental > Terrestrial > Soil > Agricultural land | place: USA: Georgia... | reverse complement strand
TGAGCAACGACTGCAATTTCATTTCGTTTTCAACAAGTTTATCCGCTTCTGTTTGGAGCTGCTCCAACTTCAGTTCTGTCTTGTTTCCCATATTAAATGCGATTCGAGTAGCCGTGTTCATTCGATTTCCTGCATCTTTCACTTCAATCAATTGTCCAGCAGTCAATGTTCCGCCAATGACATTGCCTCTCTGGCAGATGATATTTTCTTTAGCGGTGCATTCGCTATGGAGGATTGAATTTTCCGCAAAAATGCTTCTTCCCGCACTAACTATTCCTTGATTGATGTAGCCTACCTGCACATCTTTCCCCGCTTCGATAGTGCCTGTCTTCAGGCCGGCAATTCCTTCTGAAATGAATACGGAGCCTTCGGCGATAATCGTAGCCGCTTCCACCAAACCGAAAACTTTAATGTCGCCGGTCGCCTTTATCGTAAACCCTGTAGGAACATCGCCGCGGATAATGATTGTTCCTACAAAGTCGATATTGCCTGTTTTCATGGAGACATCTTCCGGCACTTCAAAGACCGAATCAACTCGGATAGAATTTCCGCTTACGCTTGCTTGCCCTTCTTCTACAGCATAATAAGATTGGTCTTTATCGTTGAAAACGACATTCTTTCCGACGCGCATGACGTACGGTTTTCCAGCCTTGGCGAAAATCGTTTTTCCAGTGACTGTTTTTCCATTTGTCCCTTTTTCAGGGGGAATGAGCGTTGCCAGCTTTTCCCCTCTTTTAACCGTGGGAATTCTCATCACTTCTCTGAAATCCCACCCATCCGAACGATCGACATCGGTTGACATGTCCATTTCGTAAACAATTTTTCCATCATTCCCATCCGCCTTTTCCTTGCCTTGAGCAATAAGAATAGGAAAGGCGTCAGGAGATTTTTCCGTCAGTAACCGTTGTTTATTTTCCTCAATAATGCCATAGACGATGTTATTTTTCTGTAAAAAACGGTCCAATTCCGCTTCAGAAATGACAAACTTCTCTATATGAGCGATGTTTTCCTCATTGTACCAAATTTCAGCTTTCATTTGATTCTTTTTTATCGTTATTTTGAACAGATTATCAATATCTATCATTTAGACTCATTCTCCTTTGATCCTTAAGGAGTTTTTATTCGGATGAAATTTTCTTTCACTAACGCTTTTCTCAATTTGAAAAGAGCTCGCTTATGGATTTGCGATATTCTTGAAGTTGTCAAATCTAACACTTGCCCGATTTCGGTCAATGTCAATTCTTCATGATAAAATAAGCTGACGACCAGTTGCTCATTTTCATTTAGCGATTTTATTTGTTTCGCCAATTCCTTTTTTTGCTCAGCATCGGTCACGGATTCATCCGGATCGACGGCGTTCTCGTCTTTCAGCGCGACAGCGGATTCGGGTGCGTCCTCACAATTCTGGCTCGGGTAAGTCGCATCGATCGATAACATATTTGAAAGAACAGCATTCATGGCAATGGTCTCGATTTCTTCGGGTTCTTTCCCTAACGCTTTGGCGATATCAGCCGCATCAGGCGTGCGCATCAAACGCTGCTCAAGCTCTTCGGATACTTTTTCGATTTTTTTCGATTGTTCCCTGAGCGTTCTTGGCAACCAATCTTCCTTGCGCAAGCCATCGATAATCGAGCCCCGAATCCTTATTGTTGCATACGTATCAAACTTCAAGTTTCGGTCTAATTCGAATTTGTTCAATGCGTCGTATAGGCCCAACAACCCTAAGCTTTTCAAATCATTTTTGTCGTAACTGTCCGGTATGCTGCTGGCAAAACGTTCGACATGGTAATGGACCAAATACATATAATGTTCGATTAAATCATTCGCTGCTTGCTCATCTTTATTCTTTTTCCAGCTCAACCACAATGATTGAAGGTCTTGGGAGTTTGTTGCTTTCATGTTGGCTCCTCCCCTATAAATTTAATGATCATCATTCAAATATATTTTTCACCCTTATTGACCGTACGAATTTTCAATTTCCCCGTCGACGGATCGAATTCTATCGTCCTGCCTTTGTTCCCGCCAACATCCTCAGCGACAATCGGCACTCTATGTTTTGTTAAATGTTCGCGAACCGCATCGACATTTCTTGGCCCGATTCGCATCACATCTGCAGACGATCTTAAGTGGAACATTTGCGCTCCTCCTGCGATTTTCGCTTGCAGGCTGCTCTTTCTCGCTCTCTCCAAAATCAACTTTTCTATCAAAATAGCGATAGCAGTGTCTGCATATTTGTATTGATTATCGCCGATAAGCTTATCCGGATTTGCATATGGCAACATAATATGGGCAAGACCGGCAATTTGTTTTGTCAAATCATAAATGACAATTCCGACACAAGAACCAAGGCCGGAGGTTCTTATTTTAAACGGCGCTTTCGCTATATTGAGGTCGGCAATGCCCACCCTGATGACAGCTTTTCGTTCTTCAGTCACCATATTCAATACCTAAGCTTTTAAAAAGAATAGGGATGGAATCTTCGTCCGGAATCAATAAAAAATGGCCTTTTGCGCTTTCGTTGGAATGATTGCCTGTGATTTTTGCATCGATGATGATGGCATAATCTGTAATCTCGGAAAGCTCAACCAATCCGGTCACTAATGTCGCGGCTGCCATGTCAATGCTTAAGTAGGGCACCGTCGTCGTCATGTTCAATTTCGTAAGGTCGGCTAAAGCGGAAAGATAAGAGCCGGTCAAAATATTGGCGGTTTCCTGAAGCGTCGAAATGGCGAGCGCATCCGCTTCTTCATTCACGTCCAATGTCATTGATGCATCCATTGTCATCTGGCGAATCAAGTATTCGGCCTCTTCTATTGTCAGCACAAAATAGACTGTTCCGGTGACTTCTCCTTTGATGCCGAACAAAATAGCCGCGATTATCTTTTCTGGGCCTCCAATAATTTCCATCAAGTCATTGATGGCGACAATTTGAACGGACGGGACTTCCATCATTACCTGCTTATCGATCAACTGCGCCAAAGATGCAGTGGCGTTTCCCGCTCCAATATTTCCGACTTCCTTGAGCGCATCTTTTTGCATGCTTGATAACTTGATTGATTTCATTTTTTATCCTTCCAATGCTTTTAGCTCATTCAGCTCGCCTTTATCCAACACTTTAGGCAGATCCAATAAAATGAGCAACCGATTGTCGATTTTGATTACTCCGTTTATATAATCGACAACGATAGAACCAATCGCGTCCGGCGGCGGTTCGATTTGATCTTGTTCGATATCGATGACATCATTTGCGCTATCCACAATCAAACCTACCGTAATATCGTCCATGTTCACAATGATGATGCGAGTCTCTTCGGTGAACGCTGTTTCTTTTTCATAAAATCTTTCCTTCAAATCGATGACTGGCGTCACAATTCCTCTTAGATTAATGACGCCTTTTACAAAATCGGGAGTGTTCGGAACCCTTGTGATCGGCAAAACTTTTTCGATTGAACCGACATGCCGGACAGATACCGCATATTCTTCCCCTTCAAGCCGATAGATGATGATTTTGTTTTCCAGTTCATCCATTTCATTCATGTCCTTGATTCCTCCTCCATTTATTTAACTAGCGCATTGCTATCGATAATGAGCGCTACTTCTCCATCCCCTAAAATAGTCGCTCCAGAAATAGCAAAAATATTCGTCAAATAATTGCCTAATGATTTCAATACGACTTCTTGCTGGCCGATAAATGAGTCGACGACGAGTCCTGTCAATTTGTTTCCTTTTCGGACGATGACGATGGAATAAAATTCATCTTCTTCATCCGATTTGTTTTCGACTCCGAAAATCGTGTTCAAGAAAGTGAGCGGGATCACTTGGCCGCGGAAGTCTATCACTTTATTATAGTGAGCGCTATAGACCTCCTCTTTTTTCAGAACCGCTGTTTCAATGATGGATGACAAAGGGATTGCGTATTTTTCGTCTTGCAGTTCGACAAGCAGGACTGAAATGATTGACAATGTCAATGGCAACTGTATGGAAAAAGTCGAGCCTTGGCCTGGAACAGCGTCAATCGATATCGACCCGCCCAAAGATTCGATTGTATTTTTGACGACATCAAGCCCGACACCCCGTCCTGAAACATCGGATATTTCCTCATTCGTGGAGAATCCGCTTGCCAAAATAAGTTCAAATATTTGTTGGTCCGACATCGCTTCTGCTTCGTTTTTGGAAACTACCCCTTTTTCTATCGCTTTATTTTTGACTTTTTCGCGATCGATCCCTGCTCCATCATCGGATATTTCGACAAACACATGGTTGCCGCTATGATAAGCTTCCAACGTGATTTTTCCTTGCTCCGGCTTGCCGTGTTCTCTTCTTTTGCTTGGCGATTCGATGCCATGGTCCATCGCATTTCGAATCAAATGAACGAGAGGGTCTCCCATTTCATCAATCACTGTCCTGTCGAGCTCTGTCTCCGCTCCGATAATTTCAACTTCAACTTCTTTCCCCAAATCTCTTGCCAATTGCCTGATCATTCGAGGAAATCGGTTGAATACAGTGTCGATTGGCACCATCCGCATCGTCAATATAATATTTTGCAAGTCGCTAGAAACTCTCGACATTCTTTCAACGGTCTCTTGCAGCTCATAATGGTCCAAATCCGATGAGATTTGCTCCAGTCGCCCTCGGTCGATGACTAGCTCCTCAAATAAATTCATCAAGATGTCCAACCGTTCGATATTGACGCGAATCGTCTTTGTAGGCGCGGCCTTGGCTGGTCTTTTCACGTTGCTTTTTTCGGCTTTGCCTTTATTTTGCTTTTCTTTTACTTGTCCCCCCGCTTCTGTCTCTTCATCAAGCTTTTTTTCTTGAGCTGCTTTATAACCGTCTAAAGAAAAGGGAGCAATCTGCACTTTTTCAATCTCTGAAACTTTCATTATTTTTGATTTTAGTTCTTCAGGATTCTCTTTTGTGACAAACATAACCGAAAATGAGAATTCAAACTTTTCCTCTTCCAAATCATTGACCGGTGGATCGGAATGGATGACTTCCCCGAATTTTTCCAATAGTTCGAACACCATATACACTCTTGCGCCTTTCAATAAACAGTTTTCATTAAGGCGCACATCGATTTGATAGTTTGTAAAGCCTCTTTCTTTTGATTCGCTTAAAATAGCAAGCTGAAATTCATCTAGTTTCATCGCGGTAGCCGAGGACGGCGCTTCCGTTTCTTCCGCCTTCACATTTTTCGGGATTGCTTCGCCTTTTTCAATCAGCGCCAACTGTTCGCTGATTTCTGCCACATCGCGTGTGCCGTCCCCTCCGTTTGCAATATCTTCCACCATCGCATTCAAATGATCGACCGCATGAAAAATCGAATCCATCATTTCTGTTTGCACCGCAATTTCGTCATCTCTTATTCCGTCGAAAATATTTTCTAATTTGTGGGTGAGCCCGGCCAAATCATCAAATTCCATTGTCGCAGCCATTCCTTTTAACGTATGCGCTGCCCTGAATATTTCTTCAATGATTGCTTTTTCTTCCGGATTTTTCTCAAGCCTAAGCAATTGTTCGTATAAAATATCCAAATGCTCCGTGCTTTCATCGATAAATATATCTAAATATTGTGTCGTCTCCAACTTTACTCCCCCTGTTTGTTCATATACTCAATCAATGTCCCTGCAATTTCGTCCAAATCCAAAATTTTCGTTATGCAGTTCGTTTGAATCGCAGCATTAGGCATCCCGTGAATCACCGCAGTCTTTTTCGATTCTGCTATGATGAAAGCCGATTGTTCTGATTTCTTGATCATTTTCACTCCATCCGCCCCGTCTTTCCCCATTCCTGTCAGCACGATTGCCACTTTATGTACATCATCCAGTTTGCTGGCCGATCCAAAAAGAACGTTGACGGATGGTCGGTGGCCTAGGCATTCCTCATCTTGTTTCAGTTTGATTTTTAGTTTCCCGTTCGTCTTCGTCACCCTCATATGATAATCTCCAGGAGCAACATAAACGATTCCTTTCGATGCAATTTCCCCATCCTCTGCTTCCTTCACTTTCAATTTGCAGTCATTATTCAGCCGTTCAGCCAAAGACTTTGTGAACCCCGCCGGCATATGTTGGACGATAAAAATCGGGGCGGGAAAATCTGCTGGCATAGACTTCAATAATTTGTGCAGAGCGCGCGGACCTCCAGTAGACGTTCCGATCATGACGATTGATTTCTCTCGTTTGCTGTCTCTAAAAATACTTTTTGGCTGCGTCGACTCCGAGATTTCTGAATCTATGCTTGTACACTTTTCCGCTCGGACAGGTTTACTGTTCGTTGCATTGATGATTTTGTTTATTAGTTGATCTTTCAACTGCTTTATTGACGCATTATCTTTGTTCGAAAATTTAATGAAATCGACTGCGCCGTTTGTCATCGCCTGCACCGTCTTCGCTGTCTGCTGCACGGTGCCCTCAGCCATCACAATTGTCGGAACCATCCTTACAGCAAAAATATGCAGAAGGGGGGATTGATTTTCCTTTCCCGATATATTTGCATCAAGCAAAATGATATGGGGCGCATACGTTTTGAGGATGTCGATTCCTTCCTCCAAACTCGTAGCCATCCTTATTGCCCCAATCGGTTCGCTATTTGCCAACATAGCTTTCAGTTCGTTTCCAAATGCGGCTGATTCATCAATTGCCAGTATGTCAATTTTCGCCATGCTATCTTTCTCTCGTCGGTAGCAGCCTTTTTAATCTTTGCACAAAAGTCAGGGGTTTCAGCTCGTTCAATTCATTGGACTTGATAAGATAATTTTCGGCGATTTCTCTCATCGCCACAGAAACAGGTGCATCGGAATCATAAAGCAAATATGGCTTTTGCCGAATGACAGCTTGCTGAACCGTTTTGTCATTCGGAAGCATGCCAGTCTTTTTAATATCGTAATCCAAAAAGTTTGCTACAAGTTGTTTGAATTTTATAAGCATTTTCTCCCCTTCTCTGATGTCTTCACAGCGATTCATCAGAACAAATAGCGGAAGATCTGATTTTTTGGAGACAATATGCTTGATCATGCTGTAAGCATCCGTAATCGATGTCGGTTCTGGAGTCGTGACAACCATGCACTCGTCGGCGGCCAATATGAAGGCGATGCTGCTTTTAGATGCTCCGGCTCCCAAATCGAACAAAATATAGTCAAATAAATAGAGAGCTTTTTCATATTCCTTGTAAAAAAAGTTTAACTTCTCCTCATCCAAATGAATCAATTCATCTAAGCTAGATCCCCCCGCAACATAGGAAAGGCCTAAAGGTCCTAGTTCCATAATACCATGAAGCGGGATAAAGTCATTAAATAAATGTGCAATCGATTTGTCGGCATTTGTCCCTAACAGAATATTGATATTGCCCATCCCGACATCCAGATCGATCAACAACACTTTTTTCCCGCGCCTTTGCAACTCGAGCGAAAAATTCAATGCGGTATTCGATTTTCCCACTCCGCCTTTTCCGCTCACTACCGCTATCGTTTTTGCCTGTTTATTTCCTTTTGATACTATGCTGCGGAGTTGTTTTGCCTGATCATTCATGAGCGTACCTTCTCATGATCAAGCTGCTGATGAATTGTTCATCCGGGATGATGATATCATCGGGCACATCTTGTCCATTCGTGATGTAAGCTATCGGCATTTCTTCTCCAATGCCTATATTGATCAAACTTCCGTAAGAGTCGGTTTCATCCATCTTCGTAAAAATGACTTTCTCGATAGGGATTTGCTGAAATTGCTGAAACGTTTGCTCTACGTCTGTCGGCTTCGCTGTCAATGAAAGGACTAAATACGTCTCTATTCCGTAGCTATCAAATTGAATCAATTGTTCTAGTTCATTTACATATGTTGCATCCCTGAAATTTCTCCCTGCCGTATCGACAAAAATCAAATCGTAATCTTTGAACTTTTCCAAAGCGGCTTTATAGTCCGAGATTGTGTAAGCGACTTCTAGCGGCACATCCAAAATGCGTGCATACGTTTTTAGCTGTTCGATTGCCGCGATGCGGTACGTATCCGCAGTGATAAAAGCGATTTTCTTTTTCTTTTCCAACATGCTATGCGCAGCCACTTTGGCGAGCGTAGTCGTTTTCCCTACGCCAGTCGGACCGACAAATTGGATAATTTGATTTTCGAATGGAATGCCGGGTGAATGCATGCGCGCGAATTGTCTAGCCAATTCACTCTTTACTTTCTCTTTCATTTCACGAAGACCGGGTTCTTCATCCCGATGTTCCTCCAATATTTTCTCGATGAGGCCTTTTGCAAAAGAAACTTTGGCGCCTTGTTCGATCAAATAGGAATAAACATGCTCATACTGCGGCGGGAAATGATGGTCCGAATGGAATGACTGCGACTCTAGCAGCTGCTTTAAATATTTGATTTCCTTCAAAACGTCTGAATCCTTTTCCCGTTCTTTAAGGTCAGGCATGTTTTCAGGCGGCGCAGCCTCTCTCTTTATCTCCCTCGGCTCCTTATCCGCCGCTGCGATAACCTCGATCTTTTTTTTCTGGAAAAGCCCGAAAATCCCGCCGCTTTTAATCTCTTTGCTATTCAAAATGACTGCGTCTGCACCCAACTCTTTTCTGATTGCATTCATCGCTTCAGGCATCGAATCTGCCACATACTTTTTTACTTTCATGCTGCATTCACCATCCCAACGCTTTGCACTTGTACACTCGGCTCCAATTCATTATAAGATAAGACTGCTGTCTGCGGCAGCGTCCTTTCGATAAGTTGCTTCACATACATCCGTATCGTCGGCGAACATAGAATCACTATGTTTTCATGGACGACAGATGCTTTTTCCACTTCTTGCATGACATTTTTGATGATCTTTTCTTGATGTTCAGGATCCAGCGCCAAATAATTTCCATGTTCGGTATGTTGGATATTATTTGCTATCAAGTTCTCAACGTCGCTTGATAACGTAATCACCTTCAATGAATCTTGATTTTCGACATATTGCTTCGTGATTTGCATCGATAAGGCTTGCCTGACATACTCCGCGAGCAAATCGGTATCGTTTGTCATTTTCGCAAAATCTGCCAGCGTTTCGAAAATAATCGGCAAATTGCGTACCGAAATATTTTCTTTCAGCAATTTCGACAGCACTTTTTGAATATCTCCGATTGCGAGCGGTTCCGGTGTCACTTCTTCGACTAAAATCGGATATTCATCTTTTAGATGGTCGATCAATTCTTTCGTTTCTTGTCTGCCTAGCAAAACATGGGCATTCCGTTTCATTTCCTCCGTCAAATGGGTCGATACGACGGACGGTGGGTCGACAACCGTATATCCAAACATTTCAGCTTCATCTTTTTTATCTTCGCTGATCCATTTGGCAGGCAAGCCGAATGCCGGTTCTTCTGTGTTGATGCCTTCAATGGAATCATCATCCAAATCTGGCGTCATCGCCAAATAATGATCGAGAAGCAACTCTGCTCTTGCCACCTCATTGCCTTTTATTTTCAAACAATATTCATTTGGCTCGAGTTGAATATTATCTCTGATTCTGACAACAGGGATAACGACACCGAGCTCTATCGCCAATTGCCTGCGAATCATGACAATCCGGTCCAACAGATCGCCCCCTTGGCTTTTGTCCACGAGCGGAATGAGGGCGTAGCCGAATTCAAATTCAATAGGGTCGACATTGAGCAAGTTGATGACATTCTCCGTCTTCTTCATGCTCTCGCTATCTTCTTCATCAAGCTCATCCTCTTCCGGTTCAGGTTGCTCTTTGGATTGCTGCAGCAGAAGATAGCCTCCGGCCGCTAAAAACAGTGCGATAGTCGTTGTGAGCATAAAATTGATCGGTGTCAGTCCAAGCAAAAAAATCGTCCCCGCTGCAATAAAGAGCAGCTTCGGGTATTGCAATAACTGATCTGTCACATCGCTTCCCAAATTCCCTTCGGTTGAAACGCGAGTTACGACGATCCCGGTCGCTGTCGCTATCAACAAAGCTGGTATTTGGCTCACTAACCCGTCGCCTACTGTCAAACGCATGAACGTATTGATCGCTTCTTGAAACGTCAAGTCCATTTGAACCATCCCGATGATGAGCCCGAATATAATATTGATCAACACGATGACAATGCCTGCTATCGCATCGCCTTTGACGAATTTCGACGCTCCATCCATCGAACCGTGGAAATCTGCTTCTTTTTCCACTTTCTCCCGTCTCTCTCGCGCTTCTTGTTCGGAAATCAATCCGGCATTCAAATCAGCATCGATGCTCATTTGCTTTCCCGGCATCGCATCGAGCGTGAATCGTGCGGCCACTTCTGAAACTCGTTCAGCACCTTTTGTAATGACGATATATTGGATGATGACAAGAATGATGAAAACGACAAATCCGACCAATGGATTATTGCCAATCACAAATGAACCAAACGTGTCGACGACCCCGCCAGCATCTGCCTTTGAAAGAATCGACCTAGTTGTGGAAACATTCAATCCGAGGCGAAACAACGTCAACAACAAAAGCAAAGAGGGGAAAATGGAAAATTGCAATGCTTCTTGCGTGTTCATCGATACGAGGATTACAAGGAGCGCGAGCGAAATATTGCATAAAATGAGCACGCTCAACAGCCATCCCGGGAGCGGGACGACTAACATGACAATGATTAAAATGACTCCTAAAAGAACGGATAAATCTCTTATTTTCATTCCTTATTTCCCCTAACTACGTAACCTTTTTTTCGAGACTGTATACAAATGCCAATATTTCAGCTACCGCTTGATAAAACTCTTCCGGAATCGTTTCATTGAGCTCTGTTTTGTCAAAGAGAGAACGCGCAAGCGGCTTGTTCTCGACAGTGGCGATGTCATGTTCTTTCGCTATTTCTTTGATCTTCTGGGCCGTGTAATCCGTTCCCTTCGCTACGACAATCGGCGCTTGTGCAACCGTTTCGTCATATTTCAGCGCGATTGCGTAATGCGTCGGGTTCGTTATGACCACATCGGCATTCGGCACTTCTTCCATCATTCTTCGCATCGCCATCTGCCTTTGTTTTTCCCTTAGCTTCGATTTGATGAGCGGGTCTCCCTCGACATTTTTATGTTCATCCTTAATGTCTTGCTTTGACATTCTGATATTTTTTTCAAAATCATATTTTTGGTACATATAGTCCAAAACAGCAAGAAAGAGAAGCGCAATCGCACTTGCGATGCCCATGACGATTGTCACCCTGCCAAAGAAAGAAACTGCATTTTCCGGATGTTTCAACGCGAGCATCAGCATGTCATCTTTATATATCCAAATGACAGCAAACGTAATCGTTCCAATCACTGCTATCTTAAAAAAAGACTTCAACAATTCGACCAAAGCCCTGATGGAAAAAATTCGTTTGGCCCCTTTGATCGGATCGATTTTTTTCAAATCGAACTTCAACGGTTCTGTCGTGAACATGACGCCTGCTTGCAACATATTGGCTGCAACGGCAATGAGAAAAGCGATTGCCATCATCGGAGCAACAATCATCGCGAATTGAATCAACACTTCTTTCAGAAGCTGCATCACCGATTCCTCTGTCACTTCCCAATGGATATATTCCGTGAATGAATCAGCATAGAGAGTCAGCATATGCTCTTTCATGAAGGCGCCGAGAATAGCGAGCATCATGAAACTAAAGAGCAAAAGCAATGCTGTATTGACATCTTGGCTTTTGGCCACACGGCCTTTCCTGCGCTCATCTTCTCTTTTTTTCGGCGTGGCCTTTTCGGTTTTTTCTCCGGCAAAATATTGCAAATCAAGCTTCAATTGCACGTCTAGCCACCTCCGAGTATGATCATCAAGTCGCGCATCGTCTCAAACATCGTCTCAAAAAGCATTTTTGCCAACATGATATAAATCGAAAGAAAAAAGAAGAGCACCGTGAAACTTACTGCGATCTTAAGCGGAAGCCCGACGACAAACACATTCAACTGCGGGACGGTTCTGGCGATGATTCCTAAAGCGACATCGACCAAAAACAAGCATCCGACTAAAGGGATCGCCATTTGAAAAGCAATCAGAAACATTTTATTGAACGTTTTGATTGTAAATTCGCCAAATAGATCGTTGAATGATAAAAAAGCATTCAACGGCAAAAGTTGATAACTATTTATGATTCCGTCTATTAACAAATAATGGCCGTTGACCGATAATAGAAATAATAAGGCAAACATATAAAAGTATTGCCCGATGAGAGGGCTTTGCGCTCCCGTTTGCGGATCGATCACATTGGCGACGGCAAAGCCCATTTGAAAATCGATGAATCCCCCGGCAATTTGCACTGCTGATAGAATGATATAAGCAATCAATCCAATCAACAGTCCGACGAGCGCTTCTTTTAAGAGAAGCAAAATAAATAGATGATCAATCTCATAAAAAACGCTCTCCATATTGGTTGCAATGACTAAGCTCAAAAAAAAGCTAAAACCTAATTTGAACATCGTCGGTATCGTCCGATATGAAAACAAAGGCAATGTCACAAAAAATGCAAGCACTCTTGCAAAAACTAGCATAAATTTTGGAATGGATGACAATTCTATGAATTCTAACATGTTTTATCCTACAAAAAGATTGATATTTTGATATAAGTCTGTCGTAAATTCAATCAGTTGAGTGAGCATCCATGGTCCAAAAAATACTATTCCGACAAGAACCGCTATAATTTTTGGGATAAACGCCAATGTCTGTTCCTGTATCTGTGTCGTCGCTTGAAAAATGCTGACGAGCAAACCGACTGCCAGAGCGAGCAACAGAATCGGCCCAGCAACCATTAAAATTGTAAATATTCCTCTTTCAGCGAGCGTCAAGACTAATTCATTGCTCAAGCGAAAACACCTTCTTCGATAGATTTAAAAACCTTGCAGCAAGGAATGAGTGATGAGATACCACCCATCCACCAGAACGAACAATAAAATTTTAAACGGCAATGAAATCATCACCGGCGGCAGCATCATCATCCCCATCGACATGAGGATGCTCGCGACTGCCATATCGATGATCAAAAAAGGAATGAAAATCATAAAACCCATTTGAAATGCAGTCTTCAGCTCGCTGATCGCAAATGCGGGAACGAGCGTTGTGAGCGGAATATCTTGCACCGTTTCGGGAGCAGGCTCGTTTTTATAATTCATGAATAATGCCAAATCTTTTTGCCTCGTATGCTCAGCCATAAATTCTTTCAACGGCACGCTTGCATTTTCATACGCCTCATCCAATGTCATTTCCTCTTCAAACAGCGGCTCTAACGCTTCTTGATACACTTGGCTAAAAGTCGGCGCCATGATGAAAAACGTCATAAATAACGCTAGCCCGACAAGCACTTGATTCGGCGGCATTTGTTGCGTGGCAAGCGATGTTCTTACAAAAGAAAGGACGATGACGATCCTAGTGAAACTCGTCATTAAAATCAAAATTCCCGGAGCTAACGATAATACGGTCAATAGCAATATCAATTTTACCGAAGTGGAGATTGCCGAAGGGTCTGAACTAGAAAAAATATGTATAAAATCATCCATGTTCATTCATCCTTCTTTCCAAATTTATCGATGAAGCCGCTCCGATTTTGCTTTAATTTATTCAGTTCGTTCTGAAAAGCCGTTGTGAAACGGTTCTCTTTTTTCTTAAATTCATCATCGGGCATTTTTACACTTTTATTTTTAAACATATGTTGCAAAAACGAGTGCGGTTCTTCATTCTGTTCCATTTCGGAAAGAAGCGCTTGTTTCAGCTCTTCATCTTTCACTTCCTCTAACATCTCCACATTCTCTCCTACACCGATCATGTACACTCGCTCGCCAATTCTAATCAGCTGGACCGATTTATTCTGTCCGACAGAAACTCCGCCCAAGTTTTCAAGCATTCGCGTCTGCTGAAATAATTTGTTCCGTTTCTTCATAAAATTCAATATAAAATAAATTAAAGCAAGCACCAATAACAATGCCAGTATCATTTTGATGAAGTTAAAGACGACAGAAGCGGGTTTTGCAGATTCCTCGTCGGTCGCTTCCAATTCTTCACCTGGTTGCTCGAATTCATCAGAGCAATCCGCATCTAGGCCGATGCAATCTGTCACGTTTTTCTCTGCAGCGACATATTCCATATCAAAGCAAGCAATATGTATGATGATGAAACATAAAAGGATGCTGCTAAGTTTTCTCGCCATTCTTTTCACTCGCTTTTACTCTAACGCTTTCGTAACCGCTTCAATCACCCGGTCAGCCTGGAATGGCTTTACGATAAAATCTTTTGCTCCTGCTTGAATCGCATCGATCACCATTGCTTGCTGTCCCATTGCTGAACACATGATAATCGTAGCATTCGGGTTGATTGCTTTTATTTCTTTCAATGCTGCAATCCCGTCCTTTTCAGGCATCGTAATATCCATCGTTACCAAGTCCGGTTCCAATTCCTTATATTTCTCTACCGCAATATTCCCGTTCTCCGCTTCCCCTACTACGTTGTAGCCGTTCTTGACCAATATATCTTTGATCATCATTCTCATAAAGGCTGCATCATCAACAATCAACACAGTATGTGCCATTTCCATCACTCCATATCATTAATTAAGTTTCATCAATCGATCTTTTTGGCTGACGATGTCGGTCACTCGCACTCCAAAGCTTTCATCGATCACTACGACTTCGCCTTTAGCGATAAGTTTGCTGTTTACGAGCACATCGACCGGTTCCCCTGCCAACTTGTCCAATTCAATGATGGATCCAGGAGAAAATTCGAGTATCTCTTCTACTGTACGCTTTGTCCGACCGAGCTCAACGGTCACTTTAAGCGGGATATCAAGCAACATATCCAAATTTCGCCCGCTCTGTTTCGGTGGAATGACAGGGTCAAATTCCGAAAAAGAAGCAGTCTGAATAGCGGAATTTTGATTGATTTGCTTGCCGATATGCTGTGGTTCTCGCTGTTTCGGTTGCGGCATTGCCTCACGTTCCTCCTCGGATTTCATTTGCGGCGTCACTTGCTCATCTAAAGCGAAATCAGGCAGTTCTTCTATCGGCTTGACAGATTTTTCTGGCGCTAGCGTTGCAGCCGCTTCCTCTTCCGGAACAAGCAATTGGTCGACGAGCACTTTTGCGAAATCCAGTGGTATCAACTGCATAATGCTTGAATCGATCAAATCGCCGATTTTCAATTGAAAGGACACTTTGACAAAAACATCTCCCTCAAACGTTCCATGGACTTCTTCCAATTTGTCGATATCTTCATACTCGACTTCGGGAGGCGAAATATCGACTCGTTTGTTGAACACAGTGGACATGCTTGTCGCGGACGCGCCCATCATTTGATTCATCGCTTCTTGAACAGCGCTCAGTTCAATTTCTGTCAATTCTTTATTCGGATTTAGCCCTTCTCCGCCGAGCATAATATCAGAAATGATCGCAGCATCTTCTGCTTTCATCAAAAATATATTTTCACCATCAAATCCTTCTTTATAGTCAACTTGCAAGCTGACATGTTCATACGGAAACTCTTCTTTCACCCCAGTTTTTTTGACAAGCGAGACAGTCGGAGTCGTAATTTCCACTTTTTGATTCAATAGCGTAGATAAGGTCGTAGCGGAACTACCAAGCGATATGTTTCCGATTTCTCCGATTGTATCTTTTTCAAGCGGCGTCAAGTACATTTCTGCATTTTCATCTTTTTCCTCATTTGTTCCATCATCTTCTGTCAAATTGAGAAGCGCATCAATCTCCTCTTGCGACAGCATTCCGTCATCCTTCATGGTAACTCCCCTCCTTAAGTTCCTCTAAAACTTGCACTGCTAATTTATTGTTCAATTTCCCGGCTTGAACGAGCAATTTCGGTTCGTCATTCACGGCAAATTGAAGCGGGTCGTCAATCGATTGGTCTAAATAAATGACATCATTTTCTTTTAAGTTCATCAGTTCATCCATTTTGATTTCTGTTTCGCCCAATATCGCTTTCGCTTCCACTTCGACTCGTTTGACATGTTTTGTGATCTGCCCATACGTTTCCGGGTCTCTTTCCTTATTCGCCGTCTCCATCCAGTAATGGACGGATAGGTTCGGAATGATTGGCTCTAGCACAATGTGCGGGATGCAAATGTTGATCATTCCGCTTACATCGCCGATTTGCGTAGTCAACGAAACGACGACAACTGTTTCATTCGGAGAAACCATTTGGAGAAATTGCGGGTTCACTTCAAAATCTTCCAGTACGGGATCGATTTCTACAATGGAACTCCATGCTTCTTCCAGATTGACGATAGCTTTTTCAAATAGCTGCGACATAATCAATGTTTCAATTTCAGTCAGATTATCTGCCTGTTTATTGCTTTGCCCTTTTCCTCCCAAAATGCGTTCGAGCATGCTGTATGCAATATTGGGATTGACTTCCATCAGCACCCTGCCTTCCAAAGGCTCCACGCTGAACACATTCAGAATCGTCATTTTAGGAATTGACCGAATAAATTCTTCATACGGAACTTGATCTACAGAGGCAACAGAAATATTTACATATGTACGCAATTGTGCAGAAAAAAAAGTGGTCAAAAGCCGCGCATAATTTTCGTGAACGCGCGAGATGCTTCTAATTTGATCTTTTGAGAACCGAAGCGCGCGTTTAAAATCATATACACGAACTTTTTTCTCTTGTTCTTCTTTTTTTAATTCCTCTGCATCCATTTCGCCAGATGTTATTGCTGATAAAAGCGCATCGATTTCTTGCTGCGATAATATTTCTTCTGGCAAAAGTCATCACCTCCTATAGATGCCCGACGCTATTGCAAAATTTTGCTGACCGTATAGACATCAGTAATGCTTCCTTCCGTCATCACTTCGTTCAGCTTATTTTCCATCGTAGATTCCAAATCGGACAGTCCTGCTTTAAAATCTTCTTCCGTCATTAATGCAAGCTCTTTTATCAAAATATTTTTTATTTGAAACTCGCGCTTTTCAACTTCTTTCAATGGCGCTTTCCCGTCCGTTACGACCCGAAACTGGATGCGGACATACTTCCCGTCCTCCAAATCGGTCGTCACCTCAGGAGTTTCATAAGAATAGGCATTTATTTCATCGATGGAAAGCCCTTCGCCTTGCGTGCTTTTTCCGTTGAAATTAAGGATTGCAACGAGAGCAATCGCACCTGCTGCTGCAAAAACCGCTAAAGAAATGAACATTGTCTTCATTAAACTTTTCATTCTTCCACCTGCTTCTTATCTGTGCCGAATAAACCTATCGTTTGATAATACGATGTAATTTTGTTCACTACTTCCTGTTCGGTCGACTGCACGACCAACTTTTTTCCTGTAGTGAGCGTAATTGTCGTATCGGGCAATGATTCTATCTGTTCGATGAGGAACGCATTCAATATAAACGTCTCTCCATTCAATCTTTTTAGCTCAATCACCATATGGCGGGGATGCTTATTGCACCCCCTACCTCCTTACTATCGTTTTAAGTTTACTAGTTCTTGCAAAATCTCATCAGATGTTGTGATGATTCTCGTATTCGCTTGGAATCCGCGCTGTGAAACAATCATTTCTGTGAATTCTTCTGCCAGGTCGACGTTCGACATCTCGAGAGCGCTGGAAACGACATCGCCTGCACCGTTGGCTTCATTTCCAGGAGTAGTGTTAGTAGGCGCTCCCGAACTTTGAGATTGCATATATAGGTTGCCGCCTACTTTCTCCAACCCTTCTGGATTTGAAAAAATCGTGATTCCGATTTGTCCAGCCACATTTGGCTGCCCATTTACGACTGTATTCACCACTCCATCAGCAGAAATGCTGAAACTGCTGACATCGTCCTCAATTTGAATTCTATTTCCACCTTCGTCCAGCAAGTAATAGCCATCAGGGTTTACGACGTACCCTTCATCATCTAAATAAAAGTTTCCTGCTCTTGTATAATAGTCAGTCGTTCCATCGGTGACACGGAACATGCCATTTCCTTCAATTGCTAAATCAAGCGGGTTTCCTGTCGTTTGCGTAAATCCTTGTGTATGTATATTGTCGATTGAACCTGTTTGCGACCCAAGCCCTACTTGCATCGGATTGACGCCTCCACGACCGCCTGCCGGTGCTTGCGCGCCTCTTGTCGTCTGGCTCATCATATCTTGGAAAGTGACACGGCCTTTTTTGAAACCTGACGTGTTCACATTTGCAATATTGTTTCCGATAACGTCTAATTTCGTTTGAAATCCTTTCATGCCTGAAATTCCAGAATACATTGAACGTAACATCGTTTCATCCCTCTCCTTTGATTGACTGCATCGATCGATCAGCAGCCTTTATGGCCTCCCAAAAGGTCCAGCCTACAGCAATATCGTTCCGTTTATATTTGTGAAAATCTTATTCACCGCTTCTTTATTGCCAAGGGCGGTGACGACTGTATCGTTTTTCGTGCTGACGACTAAAGATACATCGTCCATGACGACTAACGCATCGGTCACGCCTTTTTGCTTCGCTTCATTCATCTTTTCCCCAATCTCTTTCCATTTTTCATCGCTTATATGGATATTTCTTTCTTGCAACCTCATTTTTGCATGTTTGCTCACTTTCAGTTCCGAAGCTTCTTTAAGAATCTGTTTAAAAGGAACATCTGTTTTGGCAATCGGTTTATGAACGTGCTGAACTGGCAGTTGCTGCTGCAACGGATGGATATATTTATTCATTTTCTATTCCTTCACTTTCAGAACGCTGTCAGCATAAATTTTTTGTTCATTTTCCAATTCCAAAATGGCCCATCCTTCTTTTTGGCTCACCGCCGCCACATTGCTTGTCATAATGCTTTTTTCTCCGGTCTCTTCATCTGTCCACTCATAAGACACTTCTTTTCCAATCATATGGCTGTATTGAATGACTGGAGAAACGAGCTGATTTTGCACTAACGTATCGATGGAACTGGCCATATTCATCATCTGCTCAAGCGATGAAAAAGTTGCCATTTGCGCAATGAATTCCTTGTCTTCCATCGGATTGAGCGGGTCTTGATTTTGCAATTGGGTCATCAATATTTTGATAAACTCATCTTTTCCTAAGTTTGGATTCGGAGCCCGTTCTGTTGGTTGATTTGATAAATAAAGCGATGCATCAATCTTATTCACTTTTAAGAACCTCCTCTCTAAGCGATTCAAACAGTTCCTCAAAGTTCATTGCTGCTTCATCATCATCTTCCTGAATAGCTTCTTCGTTTGAATCGTTCGCCTCGTTTTCTTCTTGTTGCTCTTTTTCATGTTCCTTCATGAGAAACTTTTCATCTGAAACCGTATCATCCCGCTCTATTGTCACTTGATGCGGAGAAAACAGATGTTTCAGTTGATGAATATTCGATTCAAGCATCTCTTTTGCCATTTGCGAGGAAACGATAATTTTAACAGTCATTTCTCCTTTTGCTTGCATCAACCTTAAAGTCATATTTCCTAGATGTTCCGGTTGCAACATAATTGATAATTGATTTATATTTGCGTTTGGCTTAAGAAATTGGCTGTTTCGGATAACTGCTTCAAATTTATGCAATAATTGTTCGCTTACCGGCTCGACTCGATGACTTTGTTGAAGATGAATCATATATTGTTGCGTTTCCGACAGAGGCAAAGGCTGGTTCATCGGCATATGCACAGTCGCTTTCTCCTCGATCGGTTCAGCGTAATTTTGCACTGCTTGCTGCAACCAGTTCATGACGTCCGTTTTCGATACGGTCGACTCTCTTAAGTATAAGTTCCGGTTTGCAAAATGAAGTCTTTTTGCAAAAGCATTTGCGACTTGTTTCCATATTTTAAAATCTTTATCAGTCAGGGCGTTGGATGAATATCGGTCAAGTTCGCCTTCATTCATCTCAGCTTTTAGGCCATGCCATTTTTCAAGCAAGGCGACTATATTGCTGGCCATTTCTTGTCGATTAGTCGAGGGAGAACTTTCTTTTAACAAATGTATTTGCTCCATCAACTGTGCCATTTGCTGAAAAAGTGTTTGATTCAAAGCTTCGAACGGAATATGGTCCGTCTCCGGAACAATTTCGTCGCTCGTCATTTCATTTGTCCGAATGTCTTGTGGAGCCTCGTCCTTTCTCGATTCAGAGAAAAAAAGATCCGTGTCTTTTCGATCATTTTCGATTGCCATCTTTTCAACAAGTTTGAGCGAAACATCTTTTTCAAGTTCGTTTATCGCAACCGGTTCTCGTACCGGAATCACGACAGCTTCTTGATCGTTTGCGATATCACTTTCCATGATGATTTTCTCTTTTTCGTGAACATTGTTTTCTTCTGACGGCAAATTCTTCTGCTTGTTTGTTTCTGCAGCTATCTCATTATCGTGCTCCATATTTTGGTCCACCAATGAAGTTGAAATGGCTTCATTTTTCAGATACGCATTTCTCACTTTGCCAGTATGGAAACTACGGTCAATAATTTCACTCGATTCATCATTTTCCGAATGTGTCGGTTCAGATGTTGCGGATTCATTCAATTCGTCGCTATCCATCAAGTTTAATTCAGCATTTTCAGATCCACGCTGATTCAAGATAGATTGAAACGTTTCATTTTCA
>Ga0079226_10001099_pt1 | contig 20509 bp, 19 predicted proteins | sample Poulit2014_FD_76345 | JGI IMG/M metagenome (GOLD analysis project Ga0079226, IMG submission 76345) | Agricultural soil microbial communities from Georgia to study Nitrogen management - Poultry litter 2014 | ecosystem: Environmental > Terrestrial > Soil > Agricultural land | place: USA: Georgia... | reverse complement strand
TAAAGATGATGTAACTGAACAAGATGTAAGTTGGGGTGCGGTGAATCAGCCAATCGATGAAGCATCTTTTGATAAACTTTACAATAAAGTTGTTGATTATTTAAAAGAACGCGACGAAGTTTTCCAATTCAAAGGCTTTGCTGGTGCAGATCATAATTATCGTCTTCCAATTCAAGTTTATAATGAATATGCATGGCATAACTTATTTGCACATCAACTCTTTATCGCACCGACTGAAGAAGAGTTAAAAGATCATAATGCTGAATTTACAGTTATTTCGGCACCTGGATTTGAAGCCGACCCTTCTGTAGATGGAACAAATTCTGAAACGTTTATTATCATTTCATTTAAAAAGCGCATCGTTCTTATTGGTGGAACAGAATATGCCGGTGAAATTAAGAAATCTATTTTTTCTGTTATGAACTATTTGCTGCCAAAACAAGACGTACTTTCGATGCACTGCTCTGCAAACGTGGGTGAAGAAGGTGATGTCGCATTATTCTTCGGTTTGTCAGGAACGGGTAAAACAACCTTATCTGCAGATCCTTACCGTCAATTAATCGGAGACGATGAGCATGGCTGGAGTCCGGATGGCGTGTTTAATATCGAAGGTGGTTGTTATGCAAAATGTGCGAACCTTTCGGAGGAAAAAGAACCGCAAATTTACAATGCAATCCGATTTGGTTCCGTTCTGGAAAACGTTATCGTTAATGATGAGACAAGAGAACCGGACTACGATGATACTTCTTTAACAGAAAACACACGTGCTGCTTACACGCTTGAAAATATCGATAACATTAAGGAACCAAGTACGGGCGGTCATCCAAACACCATTATATTCTTAACAGCAGATGCTTCCGGAACATTGCCGCCAATCAGTAAACTGACAAAAGAACAGGCGATGTACCATTTCTTAAGCGGTTATACAAGTAAGCTCGCTGGTACAGAGCGTGGCGTAACAGAACCACAGGCGACTTTTTCAGCTTGTTTTGGATCACCATTTTTACCACTCGCCCCTTCTGTCTATGCGGAAATGCTTGGTGAGAAAATTGATGAATACGATGCAAATGTATTCCTTGTTAACACAGGCTGGACTGGCGGAGCATACGGTGTCGGCGAACGTATGAAGCTCTCTTATACACGTGCTATGGTTCATTCTGCTTTAATGGGCGAATTAAACGAGATTGAAACATTAAAAGATGATGTTTTCGGATTAAATATCCCGATCTCTGTACCGGGTGTACCGAACGATGTACTTGTTCCGAAAAACACGTGGGAAGATAAAAAAGCATACGATGAAACGGCTAAAGATCTTGCACTGAAGTTCCACAAAAACTTCGAAAAGTTTACACAGGCAGGAGAAGACATTCAGAAAGCCGGCCCAACTTATAAAGGATAATAGATTGAGTCCTCATCCCAAAGGATTAAACTATAAACAAAAGAACCGATTCTCATTTTGAGAATCGGTTCTTTTGTTTTTTTATTTGTCTCCCCCGCCCTTCTTTTATAGGCATTCACACATTTTTATAAACAAACATAGCCTATGTTAGCAGCATCAAAGAGAGGGAGGAAAAATGATGAGGAAATCTATCTTCATCGGTGGGCTCATGTTACTTTTCTTTCTGTTGAGCGCATGCGGTGCAAATGAAATGACGAAAGTAAATTTAGCGGAGGTGACACGTTCTGTTTTCTATACGCCGCAGTATGTTGCTTTGGAAAAGGGGTATTTTGAAGAAGAAGGGCTGGAGATAGAACTGCAAACAACATGGGGCGGGGATACAACGATGACAACTTTATTATCAGGTGGAGCTGATATTGCCCTTGTTGGTTCAGAAACGTCGATTTATGTCTACGCACAGGACTCCAAAGACTACGCCGTTAACTTTGCCCAACTTACTCAAACCGATGGAACGTTTCTTGTTGCAAAAGAGGAGCAACCGGACTTTGAATGGTCTGATCTAAGTGGTAAACAATTCCTTGGTCAACGGATTGGGGGCATGCCACAAATGGTTGGAGAATTTGTACTGAAAGGACACGATATTGATCCTCAAAATGATTTACATTTACATCAAAATATTGATTTTGCAAATATTCCAGGGGCTTTTGCGTCCGGGGATTACGAATATGTCCAGTTGTTTGAGCCGACAGCCAGCGTATTGGAAGAAGATGGCCAAGGACACATTGTTGCTTCCTTTGGGGAAGAGTCCGGCAAGGTACCTTATACATCATTTATGGCTAAAAGCAACTACATTCAACAAAATGAAGACGTGATTCAACGTTTTACCAATGCCATTTATAAAGCACAGCAATGGATTTCAGAACAAGATTCGGAAATGATTGCCGATGTTGTCTCTCCTTACTTTGAGGATACGAGTACTGAGTTGCTTGCCGATTCAATTGAACGTTATAAGAATCAAGATTCCTTTGCTACAGATCCAATGATCAATGAAGAGGAATGGGAAAACTTAAAAGATATTATGGATGAAGCTGGAGAACTCCCCGAAGGAGTAAAGTATGAGGATTTAGTCGATACAACATATGCCAAAAAAGCAATTGAACAGTAAAGGGGGATAACCTGTCATGCCGATTTTAAAATTAGATCATGTTTCTCATCACTACTTTTCCCAGAAAGAGAATACGAAGGCACTCGAAGACATCTCCTTTTCGGTCGATGAAGGAGAGTTTGTATCGCTTCTCGGTCCAAGTGGATGTGGTAAATCGACTTTATTATCAATCATTGCAGGTGTTTTTGAACAGACAACCGGCGATGTGTATCTCGAAGGAAAACCCGTTCATGAATCGAGTCTCGGTATAGGTTATATGCTGCAGCAAGACTATTTATTTCCTTGGAAAAACATATTAGATAATATTTTAATTGGACCGAAAATTCATCACCAGGATACGAAGGAAATGATTGAAAGAGCACTTCAATTACTTGATGAAGTGGGGCTGGAAAATGTATCCCATCTTCATCCGCCTTCTTTATCTGGCGGTATGCGACAGCGGGCGGCACTCGTTCGCACCTTAATTAATAATCCGAAGCTATTTTTACTTGATGAACCTTTCTCAGCTTTAGATTTTCAAACAAAATTAAAACTAGAAGATCTCGTAGGAAATTTGCTCAAATCTTATCGGAAGACGGCTATTTTAGTTACTCACGACATTGGAGAAGCCATTGCTATGAGCGATCGAATTTTTATGATGAATGCGAAACCCGGATCGATTTCTGCCATGTTTACCGTTCCACAGGAGATTCGGCAGGAAACCCCGTTAAACGTTCGAAATCACCCGATGTATAGAAAGCTTTTTGATCAAATTTGGGATGAACTGGAAGAAAGAGAAATAAGCTCAAAAGGGGGTGACCGCTCCTATGAAGCAGGATTCTGATCAACGATTATATGAAAAGTATTTAAGTAGACTGAAACGAGAGAGAAATATCGTTTTCGCCTGGCAGATCGGTATCCTCTTCCTTTTTATTGTACTTTGGGAAATTGCCAGTCGGTATTACTGGATTGATCCGCTTATTTTCAGTTCTCCTTTTAGAATTATAGACGCTTTAAGCACCCAGTTTATCAACGGATCCATCCTCCCCCATCTTTATGTCACTTCATTCGAAACCATACTTGGATTTATTATTGGAACGGCGGGCGGAATATTAATTGCAACATTCCTCTGGTATTCAAACCGATTTTCGCGCATTGCTGATCCCTACCTTGTCATCTTAAATGCCATGCCTAAAGTTGCGCTAGGACCAATCATTATTGTTGCTCTCGGCCCTGGTTACTTATCCATTATCACGATGGGATTCCTCATATCAGTTATCGTCACAACCCTTGTCGTATATGCTGCATTTAAAGAAGTAGATGAAAATTATTTAAAAGTATTGAAAAGTTTTGGAGCTTCCCGCCGACAATGTTTTAAAGAGGCTGTTTTTCCTGCAGCGATTCCAACCATGATCTCGACCCTTAAAGTAAATGTCGGCCTATCCTGGGTCGGTGTGATTGTTGGAGAATATTTAGTATCCAAAGAAGGACTTGGCTACCTTATTATTTATGGCTTTCAAGTATTTGATTTTACTCTTGTTTTGTCAAGCCTGGTGATCATAGCTATTCTTGCAGCAATCATGTATAAACTCGTCGAACACTTGGAAAAATGGTTGCTCAAACATACCACTTAAAAAGATCATCATAAGTAAAAAGACGCCCCTTTTCAAAAGGCGTCTTTTATTCTTTATCCATTTATTAAAATTATTCCAACGCTTTCAAATAGCTCATGCAGTTTTCCAATACACCGTCTTTCATCATAAAACTATACTTTTTATTATACGCCACATTCTCTGGAATCTGAGTCAGTAATCGGGGTCCATCTGTTTCATAGTATGTTTCCTGTTCTTCCAGCTTTTGAATATCGGCGAAATAAACATTTTTAACAACTGTATCTGTTTTTCCATAAACAATGTATTGCCCGACGTATTGAATGTTTTTTACAACTGCCCCGGTTTCTTCTCGAATTTCTCGGACTGCTGCTTGTTCTGCCGTTTCTCCTTTTTCCACTTTACCGCCCGGAAATTCTAAACCCCGCTCTTTATGTTTTGTTAAGAGCCATTGATTATTGTATTTACAAATAATCCATACATGTTTTGGATCTTTGGAAAAAGGATGATCATTAAATGACAAACGGACCTCATTATTGTAAAAATCTTTGAATGTTATCAATCCTGTCAACTCACTTTAGTGCATCGTATTGATTTACCGGTAGATGATTTCACTTATTTTCCATTTTGTATCATGTGTAAATATAATTTCTATTGTATACTCCCCGTATAAATCCGTTGTATTTTGCTGCTTAATTTTTATTGTATCTTCCTCTGTTCTTATCCTATCATAATTATTTTCTTTAATAAACCAAGGGGGTAATTCAGTCGGCAATAAATAAAGTCCTTCTTCTTTTTCCGTATAAAAAAAGTCCACATATTCGATTGCCGCTTCTCGTAAAGCGACCTTTTCTATCTCCTCATACAATTCTTTTTTTGAATGAAATCCGCGAACGAGACCATTTTCTTCCGTATCCAGCATGAATAAGTGAATAAATTCGTCTGTCATATGTACGATTTGTTCATGGGTAAGTTCTTCAATTTGATTTCCTTCGTTGGCAAATACCAATATGTCAGAGCTACTGTAGATAGCCTGAGACGTTGCCACCAGAAGAACGATTCCAATAATTGAGCTCAGGAAAATTCGTTTTTTCATAATAACTCCCCCGTACAGTAAAGTTCTTTTGTATAACTATACCTTTTCCTGACAGGATTTAAACAATAAATCCAGTGAAACGGTTGAATTAGCGGCTCATTGGTTTTTATTTAAATTGAAATGTAAATCATAATGACTTGCAAATCTCCCGAACCTTTATCAAATCGACCTGTTGTATCGACTAGAAAAGAGAACCTATCCTGTTCCAAATAGGAACCGCATCGCTTAACAAACTCAATACTCGAGCTGAAATGGCACTCCCCCCTTTATACAAGTCCAGTAAAAAATGGGGAGAGTTTCCCCATTTTTCACTCTTCTATTCCAGGTAGCATATTTAACTGCTTGATATGTTGTTTTGCCTGTTCATCTCCAAGTTCGTATAACATCTGATAAACTTCAGCCATATTTGCATCATAATCATCGTTCGGTTTATCGTTATGGTACGGGACAATCGGTACATGAGCTCGTAAAAAAGAATCAAGACTGGCGTCATCCATATTGTTAAACTTTGTTCGTAACAATCCGATTTCCTCAGCTGTTGCAGAAATCGTGAACTGCGCGTTATTATGATGTTTTACCTGTGAAATTTCACCATCTCCAACATTGATGTAGTACTTTTCCTTTTTCACATAGACACCTCCTGTTCTTAACTTGGCACAAAACGAGATATCCATGTATGAAAAATAGTGATAATCTGTGTATGGAAAGTCAGTTTATTTTACTTTTAGTTTTCTCTTCATCAGTTTATTAGAAGCATTCCTAGGAAGTTCTTCAACAAAATGAATTTCTTTCGGTAATTTATATTTAGCTAAATGCTTTTTTAAATAATTCATCATATCTTCGGGCTGGACTTCCTCATTCATGACCACAAAAGCAACGGGAACTTCCCCCCATTTCTCATCTGCCTTTCCAGTCACAGCTGCTTCTTTCACTTCCGGAATCTCAGCCAGTACGTTTTCAATCTCAGTCGGGTAAATATTTTCGCCTCCCGAAATAATCAAATCACTCCGGCGGTCTACGACATATAAATAACCTTCATCATCCATATAACCTAAATCACCGGTATGAAGCCATCCCTGATCAAATAATTCCCTATTCTCTTTGTCACGGTTATAATAACCATTTGTAACCATCGGTCCTTTTACTTGAATTTCCCCAATAGAATCATCATTTGATAAAGGGTTAATTTTAAGTTGTGCCGGCATTAAAGGTTTCCCCGCAGATCCAATTTTACGCAGGGCATCCTGTGCACGCAACGTAACAATTTGAGATGTGGTTTCTGTCATTCCATAGGATTGAAAGACGGGGACTTTCTTTTCCTTCGCCTTCTCAAGCAAAGACTCAGGAGCTGGACCGCCACCTAATAAGAGGCAACGAAGATGAGCCGGATAGCTTTCTCCTTCTGGAAGCCGCTCAACCAAACGGCTCACCATCATCGTAACAACGGAAGCAATCGTTATATTTTTAAACAGGAGGGCTTGATGCATGGTTTCTGTATTAAACTTTTTCATTAAATAAACAGGCATTCCATAAATGACACTTTTAATCATTGTCGATAAACCGCTCACATGAAAAACGGGTAATGGAATCAGCCATTTATCTGTTGGTTTCAAACCGAGATTGAGTGCAGACGATATGGCACTCCACCAATGATTTCCATAGGTATGGACAACGCCTTTAGGAAAGCCAGTCGTGCCGGATGTATAAATAATCGTATAAGGATCTGCTAAATTGATTTCTTTTTTCAGTTCAATTTCTTTTTGTTCCAGTTTTTTAATCTCAGAAAAGGATTGAACGACTTCCGCATTCGTTTTTTCTCCTTGTTCTTGTAATGAATCGGCAGTGAGTAACAAGGACACACCTGCATCATTCAGCTGAAAATTCATTTCTCTTTCTGTTAATCGAATATTTAATAAGACGGACACGGCACCGAGATAGCTTAATGCATGAATGATGGCAACCATTGTTATACTATTTGTTGCCAGGATACCAATTCGATCATTCTTTTTTATTCCTGAACCGGCTAACTTCTTTGCCAGCTGTTCACTTTTTTCTTTCAGTTCATGAAATGTTATTTTTTCTCCATTATCCATCTCGATGGCCAGGCCATTGGGGTGAAGGTCAGCCTGCTTCGTCAACCAATGAGGAATGACTTCTGCCATGTTCTATACTCCTCTCTATTTCCTTTTTTATTTTCAAATCCATAAGCGTTCTCGTTTAAAATAAAAACCTTTGCTGCATTTGAGCAAAGGTTTTTAAATTCTTCTTAAGGAAAACGTGGAAACTGCTTGAAGTTCGGTTTTCTTTTTTCTTTAAATGCATCGCGGCCTTCTTTTGCTTCATCTGTCGTATAGTAAAGCAATGTTGCATCCCCGCCAAGCTGCTGCAATCCGGCTAAGCCATCTGTATCCGCATTAAACGATGCTTTGAGAAAACGAAGGGCTGTTGGTGATTTCTCAAGAATCTCTTCACACCATTGCAATGTTTCTTCTTCTAATTTATCAAGTGGAACAACCGTATTGACAAGTCCCATATCAAATGCTTCCTGTGCATCATATTGACGGCATAAGTACCAAATTTCCCGGGCCCGTTTATGACCAACATGACGTGCAAGATAACCTGCCCCATAACCAGCATCAAAACTGCCGACTTTCGGTCCTGTTTGTCCAAAGATGGCATTATCAGCTGCAATTGTTAAATCACATACAACGTGAAGCACATGGCCCCCTCCAATGGCGTAACCGGAAACCATGGCGATAACTGGTTTAGGTATGGTACGAATCAATCGTTGCAAATCAAGCACGTTTAGTCTCGGAATATGGTCACCTCCTACATAACCACCATGACCACGTACACTTTGGTCTCCACCTGAACAAAATGCTTTATCGCCTTCCCCTGTTAAAACAATCACTCCAATTGAAGAATCATCCCGTGCATCAGAAAACGCATCGATCATTTCTTCAACTGTTAACGGAGTAAAGGCATTTCTCTTTTCCGGTCGATTAATTGTAATCTTAGCAATACCATCGTATTTTTCATAATAAATTTCTTCATAACTTTTTGCTTTTTCCCATTGTACTGTCATGAAATATCCTCCCTCTCTGTTATAAAACGAACAACATGATCAATAAATAACTGCTCGTCTTCAATATGTACCGCATGTCCGGTATCCTGACAAACAACATGCTCTCCTGCTGAAAGTTTAGCTTGCATTTTTTGATTCAATTCCACATATTTTGTATCTAATTCACCTACTAATAATAACACAGGAAGCTTAAGATTGCCTAATAAATGCCACCATGAAGGCTGTTGTCCGGTCCCCATAGACCGTAGGGATGCAGCAAGCCCCGATGCTGATTGAGCAAGCCGTCCTCGGCGTATGGAATCTTGAAGAGAAACCGTAAGATGCTTTTGTGTAGCAAATAAAGGGAGATTCTCCCAAAAGTGAACGAACGATTCGATTCCTTCTGTTTCCAGTTTTCGAGCCAGTTCTTCATCTTTTTCCACTCTTTCTTTCCGTTCTTCCACTTCCTCAAGCCCTGGAGACGCACTTTCGAGTATAAGAGATACAATTGATTCGGGATAGAACATTGCAAAAGAAAGTGCGGTTCGTCCTCCCATTGAGTAGCCCGCGAGATGAAACTTTTGTAAGCCAAGCTCATCAAATAATTTTTTCAAATCAGCACAGCAATCTTCCATTGATTTGAGTTGTTTTGTTTTCGTCTTCCCATGTCCAGGTAAATCAACCACAATCAGCTGGAATTGTTCAGGTCTTTGTTCGACAAAAAACTGCCATGTTTTCGTACTTCCGGTAAATCCATGGAGAAGAACAAGCGGGATTCCCTTCTCGCCATGAACTTCATACCAATAATCTGCATCTTGTAAAGTAAAATACAAATCATTCATCCTTGTCGTTTAAGATTTCTTCTTCAATGGCTTGCCATTTTTGCAAATGCCATTTTTTGTTTTCCTCACGATCTGTCATCACTTCAATGACATGCAGCCCTTTCGATTGATAACTTTCTTGCAGCAGACTGCTCAATTCTTCTTCTGTTTTAGCCAGGGAATATTCGCCTCCGTACATTTTGACAGCCTGTGAGAAGTCGATATCAGCTGGCGTACCAAACAATAGCTCAAAATGTTTCGGATCCTTTGCCTGTGGCAAAAAAGAAAAAATGCCGCCTCCGTTATTATTAATGAGCAGAATTGTCATATCAATTGCATAATGTTTGGCCGTAAGCAATCCGTTCATATCATGGAAAAAAGAGAGGTCGCCAAGTAACAATGTCACTTCTTTGCCTGTTGCGGCTGCGCCAAGAGCACTTGAGACCATTCCATCAATCCCATTGACCCCTCGATTTCCCAGTAATTCGATAGACTTCGAATTCGCTTTATAAAAGGTGTCCACATCGCGGATGGCCATACTGTTTCCTACATACAAACTACTCTCATCAGGCATTTGATCCATTAAAATTCGTACGGCTCCACCTTCCGTAACTGTTCCCTCATAATCAGAGTCAGAAAACAAATGCTTTTTCGCAATTTTATTCATCGACTGCCACTGATTGAGCCAACCACTTTCTACGCCTGTCCGCTTCCCTGTCAATGCAGTCAAATCTTCACATAACAAAACCGGATCGGCATATAAAAAGGTCGTCCGCCCCCCAGTAGGTTCCCGAAATCCTTCACTATGTTCAACAACAATTTGTTCAGTATCGGCATGTTCTTTAACAAAAAACGTATACGATTTTGAAACAGGCATGGCACCAAAACGGATGATGAGATCAGGTCTTAATTGATCACGAATGGTTTTATTTCTTAAAATTGCATTGTAACTTTCAATAATGTTTGATTTGTCGTGATGACCCGATCGAAGTTGTGAGAGAGGATCTGCCAGCACCGGAACTTGATAAGAAACCCCAAGTTTATGAATCGCTTTTGCTGCCTCTTCATCTGTTTGCGGGCCAGAAACAATGATCCCTCTCTCCGCTTTTTTCAGCTTTTGTGTTATGAATTGTAATTCAATTTCCGTAAGTCGTTTCTTGCCCTCAAACGAAATATGATACGGCGCTTGTTCTCGCTCTCCCCAAATATCAGGACGGGTCAAGTCCGGGCTAAGCGGCTCCCGAAATGGAAAATTTAAATGCACCGGTCCTTTATTCCCCTCTGCAGCTGTGTAATAAGCACGGGCAGCTTTACTCCGCGCATAATTCAGCATCTGTTGCGAGCTTTCCGGTAATGCCATTTCATGGAACCATTTCACATGTTCACCATACAACCTCGTTTGATCAATGGTTTGCGGTGCCCCCACATCTCTCAGTTCATGCGGCCTGTCCCCTGTCAGAACGACGAGGGGAACACGACTGTAAAACGCTTCGACAATTGCAGGCAAATAATTTGCAGCCGCTGTTCCAGAAGTACAAACAAGTCCAACCGGTCGATTGGTCTGTTTTGCCATACCTAAAGCAAAAAAAGCTGCAGAACGTTCATCAATAATAATCCATTCTTTTAATGATTCATGTTCAGCAAAAGTTAATGCGAGCGGTGTGGATCGGGAACCGGGAGAAATGACGACATCCGTCATTCCATTTTGAGCGAGCTTATCAATAAAGTTCCCAACATATTTCGTTAAATCCTTTGTATAATCCATTACTTGTTTCCTCCTAAAACAGAAAGCATTGGCAGCATTTTTATCGCCGTTTCCTCATATTCACTTTTGGGATCGGAATCTTTTACAATGCCGCAACCGGCAAAGAGGGAAGCTTCATCTCCTTGAACTAACCCTGAGCGGAGCGCTACTACAAACTCACTTGAATCATTGCTGTCAATCCACCCCACTGGAGCTGCATACCAACCCCGATCCATCGGTTCATAATCACGAATAAATGCCAGGGCCTCTTCAGTCGGTGTTCCTCCTACTGCAGGTGTAGGGTGCAATTGTTCCATCACATCAAATATGCTGTAACCCGCTTTTAAAGTAGCTGTAACGGGTGTATAAAGATGTTGTAAATTTTTCAAGCGATAAAGAACCGGAGCTTCCGGGATATTTACGTCTGTACTGTAATGGGTAACAGCCTTTTTAATCATCTGTACGACAAAATCATGTTCTTCTCGATTTTTTTGATCATTTAATAAATAATGGCCTATTTGTTCATCTTCTTCCTTTGTTTTTCCACGCGCAGCTGTACCGGCGAGGCATGTCGATAATAATCTCTTTCGATCTACCCTTACAAGCCTTTCCGGTGTTGCACCAACAAAGCAGTCCCCTTCTTGCTCAAATGCAAAAACATAACTGTTCGGCTGTGTTTGAATCAAACCTTGCAATACGGTGCTCAATACAACCGGTTCATTAAAACCGACCCTTACCTCTCGGGCAAGTACAACTTTTTCAGTTTTTCCATCTCGGATATCACTTTTTACCTTTTCAATTGTCTCTAACCACTTTTTAACATTCTTTTCCTTTTTTGTTCGAACCGAGACAATTTGATTTGGAATGGATTGCTCGGCAAAAAGCTGTTTTTCTTTTTGTTTCAGCCATGAAGCAAGCTGTTTAGGGTGATCTTCCTTATGAACGATGCTATTCACAGTTAAGAATGTACGATCCTCAACACAAGTCAGCATGAACTCTGGTAATGTAAACCGGCTTGTTTGGAAATTATTCCACAACTCGCTCCTCTTCTGCTTTGGATCAAAGGTCATCCCGCCTAGCAAGACGAGACCTGTCCCGGGCAACTTATACGGATTTTCAATGAAAGCCCGATCCATCAATTCATCAATTCTTTTTTCAGTCTGTCGAAACCGATCCTCTTCTGTCATTACATCAAGTACTTTACCTGCACCGACTAACACAAATCCGTCGTTCATATTTTTCCAAAAAATACGATTTTCACCTATTTGTTTTGCATTTTCAAAAAAATAAAGTGGTTCTCTATGTTCAATTTCCTTTGTTAAACTAACAATTTGATTTGTTTCACTGGAAGGCAATTCACGGATAACTCTGTCAAAAATTGCTTCCATTTCTTGTTGTAATGAATCAATCATGTTATGTGACCTCCGATAAATTCCAGTGCAATTACCTCGATTTACTTTATGTCCTCTTTTTTCTCAAGACATCCCTTCTTTATATTATCATTTCTGTTTATAAAAAGGAAAATAGAAACATTGACACTCCTTGTCGATTTCCATAGAATTAACATGATATACTGATTTGTTTCTTGGCTTATAAAGAATCAGGAGGAGAAACTTATGCAATCAACGGAACAGACGGATGTGAGGGAAGCTTTAAATGAAAGAGGTGGTTTCCATGCGTGGTGGAGACTTTTGCGTCCACACACATTAACAGCCTCTTTTGTCCCGGTTTTCGTCGGAACGATGTACGCTTCATTTACGAACTCCATAGACTGGATTTTGTTTGCTGCTATGATGGTGGCATCTCTTCTCATTCAGTCTGCTACAAATATGTTTAATGAATATTATGATTTCGTTCGTGGACTGGACACGCAAGATTCGGTCGGTATTAGCGGATCGATTGTTCGAGATGGGATGAAGCCTAAAACAATTTTAAACTCTGCTCTCATTTTTTTCGGACTGGCTCTGCTGCTCGGCGTCTATATATCGGCTTCATCCAGTTGGTGGATTGCTATTATCGGTTTAATTTGTATGGCTTTTGGTTATTTATATACTGGAGGTCCATTACCCATTGCTTATACACCACTTGGTGAAGTTTTCTCCGGGATTTTGATGGGATCCGTTATTATTGGTATCAGCTTTTTTATTCAAACAGGCGTTGTTACATGGGATGTCGTATTGATATCTCTTCCCGTCACTATTTTAATCGGTAGCTTAAACCTTTCCAATAATATCCGTGACCGGGAGGGTGATAAAATAGGCGGACGGAAAACATTGGCTATTTTACTCGGTCACGAACGGGCAATAACCTTAATGGCTGCTGCATTTATTGTGGCGTACGGATTAACAATCCTATACATTGTCATTGGTTTATTACCAATAGAGTCTCTCATTACACTGATTAGCGCAGTGAAAGCACGGGAAGTAATTAAAGGATTCCGTGGTAAAACAACACCGCTTCAAATGATGCCTGCCATGATAGCAACGGGGAAAACAAATACGTTTTATGGGCTTCTGCTTAGCGTTTCATTGCTAATTCACACAATACTTTCTTAAAAGTATTTGCAGAAAGGAAGAATTCCATGAAAACAACACTGAGTCATGAAAAGCTTGCCTATTTCAAGAATAAATTATTGGCTATGAAAGAAACTGCTGAGAATGATTTGTACAATAAGGATAGTAAAAGTCCAAATGATTCCGTTCAGGAGTTAGCAGATTATTCGAACCATCCGGGCGACATTGGCACAGAACAATTCGAACAGGAAAAGGAAGCGGGATTTGAGCTGATGCGAAAAGAGCAGTTACAAGAAATTGAAGATGCTCTCAGTCGAATTGATAAAGGCACCTATGGCATAAGCGAAAAGTCCGGAAAAACCATTCCAGAAGATCGGTTGGAAGTGATGCCAACAGCCCGTTTACGAGTTGAAGAGGAAAGTTAATCAACAGTGAGTAGCTGCTTAGGAAAGGGCTGCTCACTTTTTTAAACTCATTTACAAAAAAATTCTTGTTACAATAGAAACATACTGCTTAAATTAGGTTGGGATATAATGAAATGGATTAGAAATTTGCTTATTTTACTCCTTCTTGTTTTCGGATTCTGGTTTCTTTATGGAGAAACTTATGAAAAAGCCGGGATTCATGGAGTTGTTAAGGACATTGAAACGGATATAACACAGATCATTGAACATCCATTCGTAGAGGATTCAATGCAAAGGCTCCATTCTTTCATTGCTTCTTTAACCGATAATCAATTTTCAAGTGATGGCAACGAGGAACCAGAGGCCATAGAAAACCCTGAATTAACGGAGCCTGAGAGTGGACAATTTTCCATCCATAATATTGAAATTGGCGATCGTAAAGAAAAAGTGGAACAAGAAGCCGGTTCGCCGGAACGAACGACTTTAAATGAATATGACGTGCAATGGGAAACCTATCACGAAAACTATCAAAATTTTTTCATGGTTGCTTATGACGAGGAAGATCGTGTGATCGGATTATACACAAATCAGGATTTACTTTCCTCTCAAGACAATATCTCACTTGAAATAAATCGAGACGAACTTTTAGATACACTTCATGCCACACCTGTCGATACCATTCGAAAAGGATTGGTCAATTATGAAATCAATTCTGAAGGCGAGTATGATCTATTTCTTATCAACCATCAGTATGTTACCTTTTTTTATGATATCCACGATAATCATACTGTGACTGCCATTCAAATCATTGATGAAGATATGGAACAAAACAAAAGTGATTATTTTGGAGAAACGTCCAGCGATTTAAAAGAAGGATTCGAATATCAACTATTCGACTTAACAAATGCAGCTCGTGTGAAACATGGCCTCTCTCCGCTTCAGTGGAAAAACCCTTTGAGAGAGACAGCACGAAAACATAGTGAAGATATGGCAGCAAACAATTATTTCAGTCATACGAGCCTCGATGGTCGCTCTCCCTTTGATCGTATGGAACAAGATGGGATTACGTATCATGCCGCAGGGGAAAACCTTGCTGCCGGACAACCAAGCAGTATATTTGCCCACGAAGGCTTAATGAATTCTCTGGGACACCGAGAAAACATTTTAAAAAATGAGTATAATCATTTAGCTGTCGGTGTGGCTTTCACTAACGATGCACAACCCTTTTATACAGAGAATTTTATTGCACAATGATGACAACGGTGATAGAAAAGCTCATAAACAAAATGTCATCTCCATCGTGTTATGAAATAATTGCAACGAGGGTTCAAGTGGGGTTAAAACTCCATCTGATACTTTCGTCTTCTTTATTTTTTAAACAATGAAAATAAATAGAATCTAAAAAAATCCTCGTAACCGCATGACGAGGATTTTTCTTTTAGATTCCTGCATTTACTTACTCTCTGCGTAATCAACAACTTCTTCATTGAGACGGGATCTGTTCCAATGATATTCTTCGGTTAAAATACGGCTTTCTTCTGCTGATGTAAATCTGTGTTGCGAACGAATATATAACCTAATGCTTTAAAGTGATCGTTTATTATAGGTTTAAACTATATTTGTTTTAACTCTTCATCAATAGATTCTTTTAAGTAATCAATGTAGATCGATGCGATTGGGCTTAGTGACATATTTTTATGAGCAATATAACCAACAGTGATTTGTTCGTCGACTTGAAGCGGGACAGAAATAATATTTTCACCATTTAATTTTTTACTAATAACCCCTGTTGATATGGTGTATCCATTTAGGCCGATAAGCAAATTAAACAACGTGGCCCGGTCTGTAACCCGGATGTTTTTTGGTCGGGAAAGTGTACTTAATATCTCTTCCGAAAAATAGAATGAGTTATAGTCCCCTTGTTCGTACGCAAGATAAGGGTACGGATGTAAATCATCTAATGTTACAAACTCCTTTTCAGCAAGTGGATTACTCGAACTTATAAATATATGGGGATTGGCTACAAATAATTTATGAAACGATAAGCCCCCTTCTCGTAAAAACTTATAGATCACTTTTTTATTAAATGAATTAACATATAAAATACCAAGTTCGCTATGAAAGTTTTTCACATCCTCAATAATTTCATACGTTTTTACTTCTCGTAATGTAAACTCATATTCATCTCGGTTATAATTCTTTAAAAGACGGACAAAAGCACTGACAGCGAAAGCATAATGCTGAGTGGATACAGCAAAATGATGTTGCGAGGAACTAACCGTGGAGTAATGGTTTTCAAGCAAGTCCATTTGTTCGACAACTTGCCTTGCATAACCTAAGAACTCCGATCCTTCAGGAGTTATTATAATTCCTTTGTTTGTTCTAAGAAACAGCATCATCCCAAGTTCATTCTCCAGTTCTTTTAATGCATTCGAAAGACTGGGCTGACTGATAAACAACTGTTTTGCCGCTTTACTGATGGATCGGCTTCTAGCCACTTCTATGACATACTTTAATTGCTGCAACGTCATCTTTCCATTCCCTCTCTATTTCGTTTTTAGAATAATTTTCAAACACATTATACCTGTGATTCGCAAACCTGACCAGCTCCCCCCTTCAGAATAAATCATAACAACCGTTATAAACCAGGGTGCAAAACTTTTTAAAACGCAGCTGATTTTATAATCTTTTGTCCAAACCCCGGTTGTTATTCCTAAGAGGAATTTGACCAACCGCTATTTTATGTTATAATTAAACAAATCTAAAAACATACTTCTTATCCAGAGAGAGGGAGGGACTGACCCGATGAACTCTCGGCAACCGCTGTTTCTACAGAGCAAGGTGCCAATTTCAGAGGATATTTTACCGAAGATGAGAAGGCGTGCACAAAACAAATGAATATCCACGTTTTGTAAACCCTTCTCTTCGCCGGAGAAGGGTTTTTAGTTTATCTAAATTTCAAAGGGAGAGAGAATCTATGACGATTTCAACAGTTCAGGCAAAAACAACGCTAAAAGAAAATATGGTGGTCGAAGCAGAAACAAGAGGACATCGGATCATTATTGATGAACCCGAAAACCTGGGAGGAACAGATCAGGGAATGAATCCGGTGGAACTGCTTTTATCATCCCTGGGTGCTTGTCAGGCGATTGTCGCACGTACATACGCTAAAAAATTCGATATTGATTTAAAAAACTTCTGGGTAGAGTTAGAAGGTGACATTGATACAGACGGATTTTTAGGGAAATCTGATGTAAGACCCGGCTTCCAACAAATCCGCTACACCTTCCACATCGAAACGGATGCACCTGAGGATAAGGTCAATGCTTATAAAAACTATATTGAATCGCACTGCCCTGTTGGTGATTCACTTGGAATCGGTGTTGATCTGATTTCACAAAAAGTGATTGTTGAAGCACAGACGAATGAATAAAGTAAGACTTGGTTCAGATGAAGTTTTAACTCCAACTGAACCTTAGCCGCCCTTATTTCGGAGCTTGGCTCACGCTTCCCCCACCTGTAGAGGTGAGGGTATTCGTAACGCCGCGGAAATAAACACGAATCGGCAGTAAATTTATGTCCTCCTTAAAAAGAAACTCCTTCAGCAATCCTCTTTGGGATTGTTGAAGGAGTTTTCTTTCACTGGGAAATTAAATCCACTTAACCGCTTTGCGCTCCGGCATTTGCGATTTGTTTTTGTTCAATCCAGCTGCGCATTTTCATAAAGATAGGAACAAATAACAACCCAACTATGATTCCTTTGAGGAGGTTAAATGGAAGGACCCCGACAATGACGGAAATCCATTTCGCATAAGCTGACATGTCCCAGCCCATGAAAAGAGCATAAGCCGGAAGAATAAGGAAATAATTTAACACGCTCATTCCAACCGCCATAATAATTGTCCCTATGACAAGGCCGGATACAATACTTTTGACACCTTTAAATTTATGATAAAGTATACCGACCGGCACAACAAACATGACTCCTGCTAAAAAGTTAGCTGCAACCCCAATCGGATCACCTGCGCCCGAAGTTGCTAAATACAACACGTTTTTAATTCCTACGACAATAACTCCAGCCATTGGTGAAAAAATTAATGAGGCCATTAATGCCGGTACGTCACTAAAATCAATTTTTAAATAGGGTGGCAGAAACGGCAACGGAAAGTTAATAAAAAATAGGACAAGTGAAATACTTCCTAAAATAGATAAAATCACAAGCTTGAGTAACTTTGGTGATGATTTTTGCATCATCTATTCCCCCTTTGATCTGTTCGATTCCTATCTTTTTAAAGGAGGAGCCTTTTTTCCTGATTGACCCATTAAAAAACCCTAAAGCACTTCAGGCTTTAGGGTTTGAATTCATCGTCAAATAAAGGTGCATAAAGACACACCTAAATCAGGCTCGAAATCTTCTCCCATCCAGACTGTACTGTCGGTCCCAGATTCTCACTGGGTCAACCGCTGTGCAAAGCATCAGCGGGTCACGGACTTAAAGCGTAATCAGCTTCTCACCGTCGGTCGGGAATTTCACCCTGCCCCGAAGATTGGAATCATTTATTTTGATTTAAGTATAGTATACATCAAATAAATATATTTGCAAGGAAAATAGATTTTCCATAGAAATTTCATTTTTCTCTACAGCCATCCTTTTAATCCAGCGGGTTAAGACTTTCATTTCCAGATAAGGATACGAGCATTTCCGCAAGTAACGTTATTTCCTGTTCAATATCTTTCATACTGGCTGTTTCGACAGGTGAATGCATATAACGTAGTGGTAAGGATACCAATGCGACAGGTACTCCCTTCCCTGTTAATCGCATACGATCAGCATCTGTCCCTGTCGATCTTGGTGTTAGTTCATATTGTACATTGATCCCTTGTCGTTCTGCAGCATGTTCTAACCGTTCATTTAATTTAATATTAATGGGAGCACCCTTAGCCAATACAGGGCCTTTTTCGAGTTGAACATCTCCATGTTTATTTTTATTTATCCCAGGATAGTCCGTTGCAAAAGTTACGTCAATAGCGATAGCTGCTGTCGGTTCAATCGCTGCCGCTGCAAAATAGGCTCCCCCCATATTTGTTTCTTCATTGACTGTGCTCACTGCATAAACACCTATATTGACATCCTGTTCTTTCAGCTTTCTCAGCACTTCGGCTACAATAAATGCTCCTGTACGATTATCCAGTCCGCGTCCGGCAATATAACGATCCATCAATAGTTCAGGTTCCGTTTTATAAACGGCTAAGTCCCCAATCTGTACATCTTTTTGCGCTTCTTCTTTCGACTGATAGCCACAATCTATAAATAAATCTTCTAGATCAAATTTATCTTTCAGTCCTCCATGGTGCTGTGCATTGACGCCGATAACGCCGGTGACCCTTTTATTCGAACCTAGAATTGTCACGCGCATACCGACTGCAGCTTTCGGATTAATTCCGCCCATTTTTTCAAAATGAACAAACCCATCATCATCAATCCGGTTTACAATTAAAGCAATTTCATCCGAATGACCTGCGAGCATTATTTTAAAGGGAGCGTCCGGATTTCGTATTGCAATGACATTTCCTGCATGATCTGTCCGAATTTCATCTGCATAAGGTTTGACATAGTCCATCCACTTTTTTTGTATTTCCATTTCTCTGCTGGATGGCGAAGGTGTATTTAATAACTCCAACAAAAAGTCTTGATTGATTGACTGCATCTTTCTACCTCCTTTTATTTATTCCTTGCTATATCATAGCAAAAATAGAATCAAAGAGCATTTCCGTTTACGCCCTGATCTAAAATCGGTAAACTTTAAAGTAGGTTTAAAAAATGGGAGGCTGTAAAAATGACTTTAAATACGTGGTATGAAAAAGGGATGTCAGCGGATGCTTATATTGCATCAATGAAGGAAAATAAAGATAGCTTACTTTATATTTATAATGAGTTTAATATTCCGGAAGACCACACTTTTTTCGAAAATGTAAAAAAGCAAAACTTACGTGTTCTTGTTCTAACCGAGGATTGGTGTGGTGATGCGATGCTAAATATTCCGATACTCCTGCGTATCGGAGAAAAGTCGAACATGGAAATCCGAATGCTCCTTCGAGATGATAATTTGGAGTTAATGGATCAATATTTAACTAATGGAACGTCCCGATCGATTCCAATCTTTATTTTTCTCGACGAAGATGGGAATGAGGTAGCAAAATGGGGGCCGCGAGCAAAAAAAATACAAGATGTAACAGACGAAGCACGCTCCGCACTTCCGGATCAAGATGCGGCAGACTATAAAGAGAAATTTAAAGAAATGATTATGTTTATGCATAAATCATTCCATGATAACCAGGATTTCTGGGACGAGGTCTATAACAGCCTAAAAAACACGCTGAACGATGTTGTTTCTAAATAAAATTATAGAGTTATTCAGTAGGCAGGGCTCTTCCCCTCCCTACTGAAATGACAGTTGAATCTCGATCGCCACTACTTAAAACAACTTATTTAAAGACAATTGTTCTGTTTTCATGAACGATAATCTTATCTTCCAAATGCCAACTCACTGCTCTTGCAAGGACATTTCGTTCAATGGATTGACCGATTTTTTTCATAACTTCTGCATTATCCCGATGCGTGACTCTTTCTATATCTTGTTCAATAATCGGTCCTTCATTAAGATTTTTTGTATTATAATGTGATGTGGCGCCGATTATTTTCATACAGCGATT
>Ga0079226_10001098_pt1 | contig 20511 bp, 18 predicted proteins | sample Poulit2014_FD_76345 | JGI IMG/M metagenome (GOLD analysis project Ga0079226, IMG submission 76345) | Agricultural soil microbial communities from Georgia to study Nitrogen management - Poultry litter 2014 | ecosystem: Environmental > Terrestrial > Soil > Agricultural land | place: USA: Georgia... | reverse complement strand
TTGAAATGAGAATTTTTATAGCCTTCTGCACTGGTTAAATTAATAAATCTACATTCTTCTATTCCTTCTGGTAAACGATCTACGATATATAATAATCCGTTGAGTTCTAATTTTTCTTCTGCAATAGAACCATATATTTCAGGTCTTAAAAAAAGTAAAGCTTCTCTTAAAGCTTGTCCTGAAACCCCCATAGGTTTATAAAATCCACGATTTAAGAAATGTCTCATCGTGATGTATAATCTCTCTATCGCATGTGTGCTTTCTTGTGCTCTTGTTCTTCCGTTTATATTATATTTATTCATTGTTTTTTAAATTTTTCTAATACGTTTGCTATTTTTCTATCATTGGCTAATCGAGGAATTTTATTTTGTCCTCCTAATTTTCCAATAGATCTCATATATTCTTTAAATCCTCCTTTTTCTACTTTTGTGATGATTAAAGTTCTTAAGATTTTCCCTTGAATTAAATCATCATAATACGTGTTTTGTTCGCATAAAAACTGATCTAATTTTTTAGCGAATTTTTCTAAGTCTTTTGGTTCTTGGTCAAATTCTATAAACCATTCATGATAAGGTAAACCTTTTTCTGGATTGGCTTGTGGAGCTACTGTAAATTCTTTTACGCCTGCTTGCAATTCATTTAAAGTGTTTTTCATGGCGGTTTCCACTTCTTTTCCTATTACATGTTCTCCAAAAGCTGAGGTAAAATGTTTTAACCTGCCAGAAACCACAACTCTATAAGGTTTTAATGTAGTAAACTGAACGGTGTCTCCTAAATTATAAGCCCATAATCCTGCTGAAGAAGAAATAATCATTACATAATTCACATTTTTTTCTACTTCGCCTAAAGTTAATCTTTTCGGATTTTCTTCAAAAAACTCATCTGCTTTTACAAATTCATAAAAAATTCCTGCATCTAATCTTAACAACATTCCAAGATGTTTTTGTTGATCTTGAAAAGCAAAAAATCCTTCTGATGCTGGATAAAGTTCTATACTTGGAATATCTTTTCCTATTAGCTTTTTAAAAGTTTTCCGGTAAGGTTCATAATTTACTCCGCCATAAATAAACAAATCAAAATTCGGAAAAATTTCTCCCACAGGTCGATTTGTTTTTTCTACTAAATTTTCAAAATACATCTGCACCCAAGAAGGGATTCCACTGATTAAAGTCATATCCTCATCTATGGTTTCATCAATAATTGCTTTTAATTTCTGCTCCCAATCTTCAATGCAATTTGTTTTCCAACTGGGCAATCTGTTTTTCTGCAAATAAGAAGGGACATAATGCGCTGCAATTCCTGATAATCTCCCTACTGGAATTCCATTTTCTTTGGTGAGTTCTGGACTTCCTTGAAGGAAAATCATTTTACCATCAATGAATTTAGAATTTCCTGTTTCTTCAATATAATTCAACATGGCATTTCTGGCTCCTTCAATATGCGTGGGCATAGATTCTTTGGTCAGCGGAATATATTTAGCTCCGCTGGTGGTTCCTGAAGTTTTTGCAAAATATAAAGGTTTTCCAGGCCAAAGCACATCTTTTTCTCCTTTGCGAATTCTGTTAATGTATTTTTTTAATTCTTCATAATCTCTTATAGGAACATTTTCTGCAAAATCTTTAAAGGTTTTTATATTTTTAAAATCATGGTCTTTCCCAAAAGCTGTATTTTTTGCTTTTTCAATCAGCTCTGCAAACACTTTTTCTTGTGCTTGTATAGGATTTTCCATCCAATGGTTTTGTTTTTTAACCACTATATTGGCATATACTTTAGCTCCTAAAGTTTTTATACTCATAATTTTTTATTCAAATTCTAAAAATTCTGTTGGATCTACAGGATTTCCATTTTTCCATAATTCAAAATGTAAATGTGGTCCTGTGGTCAACTCTCCTGTATTTCCTGACATCGCTATCACTTCTCCTTCCTTTACGTGTTGTCCTTGTTGTTTAGTTAAAGAAGAATTGTGTTTATAAACAGAAATCAATCCATGTCTGTGTTCTAAAATCACTACATAACCCGTTTCTGCTGACCATTCAGAAAAAATTACCGTCCCATCTGCAGTGGCTTTAATCGGTGTTTTTTCAGATAAACTCAAATCTACTCCAAAATGTTGATGTTTAGGATCATAATTTTGAGTTATACTTCCTCTTGCTGGCGAAAATAACTTATAATCTGATTTATCTAAAGCTGGATTTAATACATTATATTTTTCTTTTTGCTCTACTTCTTTTCTTAATTTTAAATCTTCTTCTGATGGAGAAAAATCAACTTTTTCCTCTGGAATATTTTCTGTTTTTATCGTGTCTTTTTGCTTTTCTTCCGTTATAGTATCTCCAACTAAAACACGTTGAATTGATTTAAAATAAACTTCATTTTGATTCAATACATTTTCTAAAGAATCTGTTTTGTAAATCAAAGCTGTTGCTTCTTTTCTTAATTCTGTGGAAGATTGCCCAGGAATATATTCTTTTAAAGGCGTAAAAGCAATTAATAATGTGGTAAAGATAACGGTTAACAGTGCAGAAACCCCAAGAATTATCACCACATTCAACGGACTGATTTTAAAGTTGATTTGCTCTTCAAATGTTTCATTATTAAGAATAAGTAGTCTATATTTTTTTAATAAACTTCTTTTCTTATTTTTTTTATTTTTCCTATGTTTTTTAGCCATATATTCAGAAATATCAAATCCATTTATCTTCAAATCTTATTCAAAAAAGATTCTAAATTAAAATACAAAGATAAAGGTTTCTCTTTTTAAACTGATTTTTTGTTAGAGAGACTGCAATTTAATTTATAATGTGTATTTTTGTGCATTATAAACAGAAAATTATGGAATCATTAATTATCTTAGGCGTAATAGGCGCCCCGCAAATTATTCTTATTGTTATTGCTATACTATTATTGTTTGGCGGAAAAAAAATACCTGAATTAATGCGTGGATTAGGAAGCGGAATTAAAGAATTTAAAGACGCCTCTAAAGATGACGATGAAAAGTCAAACGATAAAATTCAAGAATAAATTTTTATTCTTTTATAGAAAATATTAAAATCGAAAACCGTCTGAATTTCTTTTATTACAGACGGTTTTTATTTGTTTTTGGAAATATTTTCCTGCAGATTTAATTGATTTTAGCAGAATTAAATATAGCTTGTAATTCAAAAATATTATCTCTTTTATTAGGAGATTGAGGTTTGAAAACAAATCCTTCTAAAATTAAATATCTGTTGTTTTTTTCATCTCTCACTGCATAATTCACAAAAGGTCCAGCCATCCAAGCGCCTTCTACTTCCCAAGTTCCCTTAGTTAAATAAGTGAATTTTCCATCTATTTTTGTTTCATATAAATAAGGAGAGTAAGCTTTTTCGGTAATCATAAAACTGCCTTCTTTTGGACCAGGAATATATTTTTTTCCAATAGAATCTCGCATTTTTATAATGTTTTTTACCACATTAGAATCTTTTTCTACAACTTCTAAAGGAACTTCATAAACTAAGATTTCCATGCTTCCATGAGAAATATCTTTTCTAATCCAGATGAAATCATCTTCTTCCACTGCATATCTATAAACTGAAGGAAATTTCATATTCAAATTAAAAGTTTCCTCTAAAGGTTTACTGCTTTTTAAAGATTTTGAAATACGTTGAATATTCGCTTTAGATTCATTTTTTTTAAAGTTAGAAATAATGGTGTGCGCATTTTCTTCAATTAAATCTATAATGGTTTCACTATCTGGTCCGCCAATTATAAAACCGATTTGTGGCCTGGCAAAAGTATCTCTTGCCATTTCAAAATAAGGTTCTTCTTTTCCTTCAATTTTTATAAAACTTCTGCTGGTTTTAGTAAATCCTGAAAAAGCAGCAGGTGGAATATGATTTAAAGAAAAAAGTGGTTCTTCTTGTGGCAGTCCTGTAACTGGTTTTGTTAAAACTCCTCTTAAACTTTCTCCTACTTCACTTTTCCAAAGTTCATCTTCAATAATTATAGATAATGAATTTATAGATCCTGAAGAGGAAATCAATGCTTTTCTGGATTTTGATTTCTTGTCTTTTTCCTTAGATTCTTTACAACTTAAAGTGAAAATAAATAATAAAGACAGTAAAAATAAAAGTGGATTTTTCATTTTTTATCGTTGGGTTTTTAATTTTAACTTTCAGAAATTTTCAATTGCATTCCTGGCTTTAAATGATTACCGCTAATTCCGTTCCACTTTTTAATTTGGTTGACAGAAACATCTCTTAATTTTTTAGAAATACTCCAAATTGAATCTCCACGTTTTACGGTATAATATTTTCCTGCAGAAGAATTTTCTGATTTTCCTCCTTTATTTTTTACTGTTGAAGCAGCTATTTGTGGTTCTCTTGGGTAAATCACTAAATTTTGTCCTGCTCTGATATTATTATTCTGCAAACGATTCCAGTTTTTTATCTGTGCAATACTCACTTTATATTTTGCAGCAATTTTTCCTAAATAATCTCCTGATTGAACACGATAATTTATTCTTTGCTGCATCAATTCATATCTTGGTAAAGTTTCATTGGCCAATAATTTTTCTGAATCTTCATAAATATCTTCTTCATTAGTCACAAAAATACCAGCTTCTTGAACAGGTAAACGCAAAGTATAATTTTTTCCTTCCACCACAGGAATTCTATTTAATTTATAAGCAGGATTTAAAAAAGCTAAAACCTCTTCTTCTACTCCAATAGTTTCTGCAATATGTTCAAATTTTAAATGTTGTTTTACTTGAATTGTATCTGTTTGAAAATGAACAATATCTGGCAAATAAGGATCAAATCCATGGTTTTCAGCATAACTGAAAATATAATAAGTAGCTAAAAACGCTGGAACATAATTTGCTGTTTCTCGTGGAAGATAATTTTTTAATTTCCAATAATCTGTTTCTCCACCACTTCTTCTTATTGCTCGAGAAACATTTCCTGGTCCAGAATTATAAGAAGCTAAAACCAAATTCCAATCTCCAAAAATCTTATATAATTCAGAAAGATATTCCGCTGCGGCTATTGTTGACTTTTCAGGATCCATTCTTTCATCTACATAACTGCTGACTGTTAATCCATGCATTTTTCCGGTGGTAAACATAAATTGCCATAATCCTGTGGCGCCAACTGGCGATTTTGCTTTCGGATTTAAAGCAGATTCAACAACTGCTAAATATTTTAATTCTAAAAGAATATCATATTGATCAAATTTTTCTTCAAACAATGGAAAATAATATAAACTTAAAGACATTAATCTTTCCATAGATTTTTTATTTCTCTTTAAGTAATTTCTAATCGTATTTTCCAATTCTTGATTATAAGAAATATCAAAAGGTGTTTTTTCATTTAAAACAGCTAATCTTTCTTTTAAAGTTTCTGTTGATAATTCTTGATAATCTGCTGGAGAAATTTCATCTGTATCATAAGGAATTTTCAAAACGCTTTCTCTGATTTTTGGGTATAAATCTGAATTGGTCAATTCTTCTTGCCAGATAGAATCTATTTGTTTACTTAATTTATAATCTAATAAAGTACTTTCTTCAAGATTAGTCTTAGCTAATTCAAATTCATTTTCAATAAAAATAGAATCTCGTTTTTTTTCTAAAGAAGTAATATCTAAAGAATCAGATTTTATAATTTCTTGAGAAATTAAAGTTGAACTCAGTAAAAAGAAAAGTAATATTGAGAAGTGCTGTTTATTCATTTTTTAAAGCTTATTTTTTTAATCTTCTTGTTGAATCGCTGCAATTCCTGGCAAAGTTTTTCCTTCTAACATTTCAAGCATTGCTCCGCCTCCTGTAGAAATATAGCTGACTTTGTTTTCCATTCCAAATTTCTTGGCTGCCGCAACACTATCTCCTCCGCCAACTAAAGAATAAGCTCCGCTTTTTGTTGCTTCTGCAATCGCAACGCCAATAGCTTTTGTTCCTCCTGAAAAATTATCAAATTCAAAAACACCCATCGGACCATTCCAAAGAATGATTTTAGAGTTTTTAATCACTTCACTAAAAGCAGTAATAGAATCTGGACCGATATCTAATCCCATCCAAGGTTCTGAAATACGATCTACTTTTTCTATATGTGAATTCGCATCTGCAGCAAATTTATCTGCTACCATACAATCTGTAGGCAGGAAAACTTTTACATTTTTTTCTTTTGCTTTCTTCAAAATGTCCAAAGCCGTTTTTTCATATTCTGCTTCCACTAAAGAATTCCCGATATTTCCTCCTTGGGCTTTGATGAAAGTGAAAATCATTCCTCCGCCAATGATTAAATTATCAATTTTATCTAAAATATTTTCTATCACGGTGATTTTTGAAGAAACTTTTGCACCTCCTAAAATAGCGGTAACTGGTTTTTCTTTAGAATTTAAAACTTTGTCTAAGTTTAAAATTTCTTTTTCCAGTAATTTTCCAAAGCATTTTTCTTTAAAAAATTCTGCAATAACAGCTGTGGAAGCATGCGCTCTGTGGGCTGTTCCAAAAGCATCGTTTACATAAATATCTCCGTGTTTTGCTAATTCTTTGGCAAAATCTTTATCGCCTTCTTTTTCTTCTTGGTGAAAACGTAAATTTTCTAATAATAATATTTCTCCAGCTTTTAAGTTTTTAGATAATTCTAAAGCGTTTTCGCCAATACAGTTTTCAGAAAATTTTACTTCTTTTTCTAAAATTTCAGAAACTTTTGAAAGAATATGTTTTAAAGAAAATTTTTCTTCTTTTCCTTTTGGTCTGCCTAAATGAGACATTAAAACAACTGCCCCTCCATCTTTTAATATTTTCTGAATAGTTGGTTTTGCAGCTCTAATTCTGGTGTCATCTGTAACTTCAAAATCATCGTTTAAAGGAACATTAAAATCTACTCTAATCAGAGCTTTTTTGTTTTTAAAATTGTAATCTGAAAGCGTTTTCATATCTTTTTTTATAGGAAAATTTATCTTTATATTTTTATTTTTTATAATCGGCCATAATAATACAAAATTAATTACTTTCGTGCGCTATGTTATTTTCAGAAATTTTAGGTTTAGAGCATATTAAAAATCATTTGATCACTACCACAGATCGAGGTAGAATTCCGCATGCACAACTTTTTGTGGGTTCTAATGGTAGTGGAACTTTGCCAATGGCAATAGCTTACGCAAGATATATTCTTTGTGAAACCGCTAAAACCAAAGGAGAAAATGCGGAAATTGCTTGCGCTAAAAAAGTAGATAAATTAATTCATCCTGATTTACATTTTTGTTTTCCTTCTGCTAACAATAGAAAAATCACCAGTAAAGCGCGTGCTTTAAACTTTTTAGAAGAATGGAGAGAATTTGCTTTAGAAAATCCTTATGGAAGTTTATACAATTGGTATGAAAAATTAGGCGTCAGCAATAAACAAGGAAAAATAGGAATTGAAGATGCAAAAGATATTGCACAAACTTTATCTTTAAAATCTTTTGAAGGAGGGTTTAAAATCATGATTATCTGGCATGCAGAAACCATGAATATTCGAACGGCAAATTATTTATTAAAACTAATTGAAGAACCGCCTCAGAAAACTGTTTTTATTTTAATTACTGAAGATGAAAGACAGATTTTACAAACTATTCGTTCGCGTTGTCAAAAATTAGATTTTCCTCCGCTTGGAGAAGAAGATCTTAAAAATGCTTTGATCACTAAATTTAATTGTGAAAATGATGAAGCGCAAAAAATAGCTTTTCAAGCAGATGGAAATTACGCTAAAGCTTTACAGATTTTAAATCAAGATGATGGAGAAGAAAAATTTGAAGCTTGGTTTATTGATTGGGTAAGAACAGCTTTTAGAGCAAGAGGGAATAAAGCTGCAATCTTAAAATTACTTGCTTGGGCAGATGAAATTTCTAAAACTGGAAGAGAAACACAGAAAAAGTTTTTGTCTTATTGTTTAGATTTTATGAGACAAGCTTTATTGCAAAATTATAAAGCTGAAAAATTAGTTTATCTTCAACCGACAACTAAGAATTTTAAGTTAGAAAACTTTGCTCCTTTTATTCATGGAAATAATATTATTCAAATCACAAAAGAATTAGAATCGGCTATTTACCATATTGAAAGAAATGGAAATTCTAAAATAATCTTAACGGATTTATCTATTAAATTAACCCGTTTATTCCATGCTAAAAAGTAATATTACTGTTTTAATTTGAAATTTTATCAATAATTAATTCAGCTGTTTTTTGGCTTGCTCCTCCTCCGCCAAGTTTTTCTTTGAGGATTTTATAATCAGCGAAAATCTTTTCTCTTTGCTGTGGATTTAAGATTTTCTGCAATTCAGCTTTTAAATTTTTAGCATTGAATTCTCCTTGAATTAATTCTGTTACCACTTCTCTATCCATAATTAGATTTACCAAAGAAATAAAATCTAATTTGATGATTCTTTTTGCAATTTGATAAGAAACCCAATTTCCTTTATAACAAACTACTTCTGGAACATTAAATAAAGCGGTTTCTAAAGTTGCGGTTCCAGAAGTTACCAAAGCTGCGTGAGAAAATTCAAGTAAAGAATACGTATCATTCATCACTAATTTTACATTATCTTTTTTGATAAAAGGTTGATAATATTCTTTGTCTTGACTGGGGGCTCCTGCGATTACAAACTGATAATCAGGAAATTCATCAGGCATTTGCAACATTGTAGAAAGCATTTTTGTGATTTCTTGATGTCTGCTTCCTGGCAATAAAGCAATGATGGGTTTTTCTTTTAATTCATGTTTTTTGATGAATTCTTCAAAAGAGTTTTTTTGGTAATTTTCTATTACATCTAAAAGTGGATGTCCTACAAAATTTACTGGAAAATGATGTTTTTCTTCGTAAAATTCTTTTTCAAAAGGTAAAATCACATACATTTCCTCCACATCTCTTTTGATGGCTTTTATTCTGTTTTCTTTCCAAGCCCAAATTTGTGGAGAAATATAATAATGAGTTTTAAAACCTTGATTTTTTGCCCATTTTGCAATTCTGAAATTAAATCCTGGATAATCAATAAAAATGATTACATCTGGTTGATAATCAAGAATATCTTTTTTACAAGTTTTGATATTTTTTAAAATTGTTTTTAAGTTTAAAACAACTTCTAAAAAACCCATAAAAGCTAATTCTCTATAATGTTTTACGGGTTTTCCACCAATTTCTGCCATCAGATCGCCGCCCCAAAATCTAAATTCTGCTTTGGGATCTTTTTTTAATAAAGCTTTCATCAGATTTGAACCGTGTAAATCTCCTGAAGCTTCGCCGGCAATCAGATAGTATTTCATAATAAAAAATATAAATATTTTAATTCATCTTGAAGTATAACACTACAAAAGCAGCTAAAATAACACCTAATAAAACTCCTCTCACTCGATAAAATTGTCCTTTTTTAAGGAAAACAAAAAAGGCTAAGAAATCCATTAAAGCGCCTAAAGCAATCACACTTGAAATACTGCCATTTCTTACGCTTTCTTTTAAGAAATCCATAGTTTCATAATCTGAAAATTCTGTAACAAAATAAATTCCTGCAAGATTACATAAAATAGTTACTCCAAAACCGATGAGCACTTCTGTTACAATCTTTTTTTTGCTGTATAAGTGTTCTGGTGGTCCTTTTCTTGAAGGTTTATTGTTGTTTTTATCAAGTTGATTCATTTTCTTAAGTTTAAGATTCTATATTCCAAGATTTTAATTCATCAATTGCCGTGTGGGCAGTCATATCAAATTGAACGGGAACTATAGAAATATAACCTTGACTTAAAGCAAATTCATCTGTGTCTTTTCCGTTTTTTTCTTCGTTGACAAATTCGCCTACTGGCCAAAAATAATCTCTTCCTCTTGGATTTGTTCTATTGATAAAATCTTCTTTCCAATGTGCTTTTGCTTGTCGGCAAACTTTAATTCCTTGAATTCCTTCTTCAGAAGTTTTAGGAATATTTACGTTTAAAACCACGCCTTTTGGTAATCCGTTTTCTAAAACAGAACGCGTAATGCTTTTTACATATTCAGAAGTATGTTCAAAATCTGCATCCCAACTATAATCTAATAAGGAAAAACCTATGGCTGGAATTCCGTTTGTTCCTGCTTCTACAGCTGCGCTCATGGTTCCAGAATAAATTACATTAATCGCTGAATTTGATCCGTGATTAATTCCGCTTACACAAATATCTGGCATGCGATCAAGAATTTTTCTACAAGCAATTTTTACACAATCTACAGGAGTTCCTGAGCAACTATAAGCTTTATGTTTTTTGTCTTTTGGTAAATCCACAGGATCACAATACAATAAATTTTCTACTGTAATTGCATGTCCCATTCCACTTTGTGGACTATCTGGTGCCACAACTACTACATCTCCTATCTCTTTCATTAATTTTATTAAATGACGAATTCCCGGTGCGGTTATTCCATCATCATTAGTTACTAAAATCAATGGTTTTTCTTTACTCATATTAAAAGTTTTGTTTACAAAAATAAAGGAATATCTATAATAAAAAATGGGATTAACCTTTTTAATAGTTTAAAGGTTAATCCCTGATTGTTGTTTTTGGTATAATATTTATAAATTTCTTAAAACTTAAACCTATAAATATCACTAATATCGTTTTGACTTCCTAAATCTATTCCTAAATCATTGATCAGTCCAGTTTCTAAATCATAAACCCAACCGTGTATTTTTAATGCTTTTCCTTGTCGCCAAGCATTTTGAACTATTTTTGTGGTTCCTAAATTATAAACTTGTTCTTTTACATTTAGTTCTACACAACGGGCGTATCTCAATTTAGGATCTTCAATGCTTTTGATTTCTTTTTCATGAATTCTAAAAACATCTTTAATGTGCCCTAACCAATTATCTATCAAGCCGACAACATTGCTATCCATTGCAGCTTTTACGCCGCCACAACCATAATGCCCGCAAACAATAATGTGTGGAACATTTAAAACATTTACAGCAAATTCAAGTACACTCAACATATTCATATCTGAATGCACCACCATATTGGCAATATTTCTTTGCACAAAAAGCTCTCCTGCGTCTGCTCCTATGACATCTGTAACAGGAACACGACTATCTGCACAACCAATAATAAAAGCTGGTGGACGTTGTTCTTTGGCTAATCTTTTAAAAAATTCTGGATCATTATCTGTTTTATCTTTTACCCAAGCTTTATTGCCGTCTTTTAATTTTTTGTAAAATTTTGCTCCCATTTTTCGGTAATTATTTCAAGCAAATTTATAGGCTTTTCTAAAATATTAAAAGTATTTCTTTGATTTTAAATGAAAAATTTCAATTTCAATTTTTAACTCTCTGTTTTATTGAGAGTTATTCAATTTTTATTCTTCTATAGGATGAAATCCTTTTACCGCATCTAAACCCACTCTTATGTAATTGACAAATTCTTCTTGAAAATTTAATCCTAACATAACAGAAGTTTTTTCTTCAGGTCTTTGCCAAAATAATCTTTCGTTGACCATTTCTTTTAAATACAGTTTTTCTGTTGAAATATTGGTATTGTTTTCAACGCTGATTAAACAGGATTTCCCTTTTTCATCTACTAATATTTGCAGGAAAAGAATACCTTTTATTTCTTTGATGACTTCAGCATCAAGACTTTCTGAAAAAACATCTAAAAAATCTTCAATCGGATGAATGCTGATGGTATCTCTTTCTATTACAAAAGTTTCTGTTTCACAATCTTTAAAAGTTTCTTCTAATAAATTTTACGCATTGAGCTGAAATAACATCAGCAGAAAAAAAATTTGTATTATTGTTTTCATAAAATCAACTTAACATCTAAAATTAATAATTTTTAATGAATTTACATAAAATCATATTAAATAAATTTAAATTTTAAACAGAAAAATAATTTCTTAAACTGTAGGAAAACATCATTTTGAAATTCTTAGCTTTGCCTTTCTTATTTTCTAAGAATAAACCTAAAAATTGTTTTACGAATTATGTTGAATCTACATCCTGCACAAATTGAATCTTTATCTGTTCATCGCGTAGGTAATAAAAGTCGAAATGAAGGAATTTTCATTTCTGAAGAAGCTTATCCGGTTAATGATGAACTTCATGCTTTATTAAAAGAATATTTTTTAAAGCCTTTTCGTGATAAAGAACAAAATTATTATCAGTTTTCTCATGAAACTGATTTGGAATTTCACGAATTATATAATCTTGCAAATGCAACTTTTAACAATCCGAATAGAGCTCATGAAAATTCTCAAAAAATAGCGAGATTACTTTTTGATGAATCTCAGCATCCTCATATAAAATCTGGAGAAGTTTATGTTGTTTTCTTTGATAATGTATTGATTAATAATGAAAGCACACAAGCTTTAGGTATTTTTAAATCAGAATTAAAACACGATTTTTTACAATTTCAAGAAAAAGAAAACAATCTTGATATTCTTCTTCAACAAGGGGTAAATCTAAATAAATTAGATAAAGGAGCTTTGATTTTCAACACAGAAAAAGAGGAAGGTTATAAAGTTCTTTCTGTTGATTCTAATAAATATGACACTAAATATTGGTTAGAAAACTTTTTAGGAGTTGATATTTTTGCAGATGAAAACTTCAACACAAAAAGCTATTTAAAATTCTGTCAAAACTTTGCAAAAGATGTAGTTTTTCCTGCTGAAGATAAGCAGCAAGAAGTTCTTTTTATGAATAAAGCGGTAAATCATTTTGCACAGAATGATAATTTTGAAGAGTCTAAATTCTTAAATGAAGTAATTGATAATCCAGATTTAATTCCTGAGTTTCATCATTATAAAACGGATAACGCTCCAAAATATAAAATTGAAGATCTCACTCAATTTCCTGTCTCTAACACAGCAGTAAGTGCAGCAAGAAAAAAGATAAAAAGTGTAATTAATTTGGATACTAATGTTCAAATTAAATTAGATTTTGTCAATTCTGATAGTGCTGAAAAATTCATTGAAAAAGGTTGGGATCCAGAAAGAGAAATGTATTATTATTTGGTTTATTTCAACAAAGAAGAAAAGAAATAAGCTAAATACTTATTGATAAACATAAAAAAATCCGATAAAATTTATCGGATTTTTTATGTAATTAACTGATGTAATTCCATATATTTTTGTGTTTTACCAACATAGAATAAGTATGATTTACCATATGATTTTCTGGTTTTTGAAGATCAGGATCAGTTTTTAAAATATGATGTGCATATTGACGTGCAGCTTTTAAAATCGCATTATCATTAACAATATCAGCAATTTTGAGATTTAATACTCCACTTTGTTGAGTTCCCATAATATCTCCTGGTCCGCGAAGTTTTAAATCAACTTCAGCAATTTTAAATCCATCGTTTGTGGAAGTCATCGTTTGAATTCTGGTTTTGCTATCTTGAGATAATTTACTCCCAGTCATCAAAATACAATAACTTTGTTCTGCTCCTCTTCCTACTCTTCCTCTTAATTGATGTAATTGAGACAATCCAAATCTTTCTGCACTTTCAATAATCATCACACTTGCATTCGGAACATTTACACCAACTTCAATTACAGTGGTAGCCACCATAATATTGGTTTTTCCTGCTGCAAATCTGTTCATTTCAAAATCTTTATCAGCGGGTTTCATTTTTCCATGAACCACAGAAACTTGATATGCTGGTTTAGGAAAATCTCTTGAAATACTTTCATATCCATCTTCTAAATCTTTATAATCCATCATTTTACTTTCTTCAATCAATGGATAAACAATATAGATTTGTCTGCCTTTTGCAATTTCTTCACGCATAAAAGCTTGAACTTTCAAACGATTATTATCATATCGATGAACTGTTTTAATCGGTTTTCTTCCTGGAGGTAATTCATCTATTACAGAAATATCTAAATCTCCATATAAACTCATAGCTAAAGTTCTGGGAATTGGTGTTGCTGTCATCACCAAAACATTGGGAGGTAATTTATTTTTTCGCCAAAGTTTTGCACGTTGAGCAACTCCAAATCTGTGTTGTTCATCAATAATTGCTAATCCTAAATTTTTGAAAACTACTTTATCTTCTATCAACGCATGAGTTCCGATCAGGATTTTTAATTTTCCTTGACTTAAATTTTCATGTAATATTTTTCTATCTGCTGTTTTTGTTGATCCTGTTAAAAGATCTATTTCAATTTCTAAAAGATCACAATATTCTTTTAAGCCTTGATAATGCTGGATTGCCAATATTTCTGTAGGTGCCATTATACAAGCTTGAAAACCATTATCTATGGCTAACAAACAAGTCATAAAAGCTACAATCGTTTTTCCTGAACCTACATCTCCTTGTAATAATCGATTCATTTGTGCTTTGGTTTTCAAATCTTTTCTGATTTCACGAAGCACTTTTTTTTGTGCATTTGTCAACTCAAACGGAAGATGTTCTTTATAAAATTCATTAAAATAATCTCCTACTTTTTCAAAAGCGTATCCTTTTATTTTTTGTTTTCTTAATAAATTTTTTCTGATTAATTGTAATTGAAGATAAAATAACTCTTCAAATTTTAATCTGTTTTCTGCTTTTTGTAATAATTCTGTAGATTGTGGAAAATGAATATTAAACAAAGCTTCTGCTCTTGAAATCAGTTTATATCTTTCTCTGATTTCTTTTGGTAAAGTTTCATAAAAAGAGGATTTACTTTCTTTAAAAGCATTTTGCATGATTTTCAAAATACTTTTATTGCTGATTTTTTTACTTAGTTTTTCTGTAGAAGGATAAACAGGTTGTAAAGCTTGACGAATTCCAGATTTATGATCTTTTAATAATTCCATATCTGGATGCGGCATATTAAAAACCCCATTAAATAAATTTACTTTTCCAAAAATCACATAAGGCTGATTTATTTTTAAACTTTCTGCAATCCATTTATGACCTCTAAACCAAACCAACTCCATTTTTCCGGTGTCATCAACAAAAGTGGCAACTAAGCGTTTTCCTCTTTTTTGTCCGATGGTTTTAAGATGAATTATTTTTCCAACAATCTGCACTTCAGCTGAAGTGGGTTGTAATTCTCTGATTTTATAATATTTTGTACGATCTATATATCGGTTAGGAAAAAGATTTAATAAATCTTGGTAAGTATGAATTCCCAATTCTTTTCTTAGCAAATCAGCCCGATTTGGTCCCACGCCTTTTAAATAATCTATCGGAGTTTGTAGTCGATCAACTTTCATAAAAACGAAGATATAAAATCTTAAAATATTTCATAGAAAAGTTTTCAGTATTCCCGATTTTCTACAAATAAAAAAAACCGAAATAATTTGATTTTAATTATTTCGGTTTTGTAAAAATCAATTTTTTTTAAGCTTTTACCACTGCTAAAGGTTGTAACTCTACTTCAATAGAAATCAAATCTTTTTGTTGTTTCATCACTTCTTTAATGTCTTTGTAAGAACTTGGCGCTTCATCTAAATCTTTTTGATGTCTTAAAGCATGTAAAACTCCTTGTTTTTTCAGCTGTGCAACTTCTTCTTTTAAGCTTAAAGTTTTTCTGGCCTTTGAACGACTCATCACTCTTCCTGCGCCGTGAGAACAAGAATTAAAAGATAAAGGATTTCCTTTTCCTTTCACAATGTAAGATTTTGTTCCTTGAGAGCCAGGAATCATTCCTAATTCTCCTTTTTCTGCTCTTGTTGCTCCTTTTCTGTGTACAATTAGTTTTTCGTCAAAATGCATTTCTATAGCAGCAAAATTATGAGGTTTATTGATGAAATTGGAAAAAGTAGTTTCTGGTAAAATTTCTTGAAAAGCTTTTTTTACATTTTCCATCATCAGTTTTCTATTCTGTAATGCAAAATCAATACAATAATTCATTTCTTTGATGTAATTATCAAAGTTTGCTGATTCTTTTACAAAATAAGATAAATCTTTTGGCGTGTTTTTATCTCCTCTTTGCTGAGTTTCTTCCACTGCTTTTTTATGGTAATAATTCGCAACTGTATATCCTATATTTCTTGATCCTGAATGCACCATAATCCAAATAAAACCATCAGATCCTTTTTGAATTTCTATAAAGTGATTTCCTCCGCCTAAAGTTCCTACTTGATATCTTCCTTTTTCATATTCTTGAGAAACAATAGGAAGATTTTCTTCTAATTTTGGCATCCAAGATTCATCTTGTGCATTTTTATGACGTTTAAATCCAACAGGAACTGTTTTTCTGATGATTCCTAATATCTTCTTTAAATCATCTCTGTCAATTTCTTTTAAGCTTGTTCTTAAAGAACACATTCCACAACCAATATCAACTCCAACTGCATTGGGAACAATAGCATCTTTTGTGGCTAAAATTCCACCGATTGGCATTCCATATCCTTGATGAGAATCTGGCATAATTGCAATATGACGAAAAGCTATAGGTAAATTTGCCAAATCTTTTGCTTGTTGTAAAGCTCCTTCTTCAAGATCTTTTAACCAAAGTTTTATAGGGAGTTTTTCTGTTTCTATTTTTTGTAACATTTTCTTCTTTTTTCTAATTAATAAGATAAGCTTTTTTATCAACAAAAAAGAATTTTATAAAAATCTTTATCATCAGTTTTTATTTTATCTTTTTAGATAAATTAATTCTTCTATTAAAATCATGAAAACTTTTGCTGACCGAACTCTTTCTTTTTATAAAAATCTTCAATTAGATATTGATTTACCTTTACATATTAAAGTTTTAAATCCTTATAAAAATAATAAAACTGTAGAAAATATTTTACAGAAATTTTATTGTAAATTTTTTAATGATCAGCAAAAAAGAAAATTAATTGTTGGTATAAATCCTGGAAGATTTGGCGCTGGAATAACAGGAGTTCCTTTTACAGATACCAAAAGATTAGCTAAATATTGTAATATTCATATTGAAAATTTCAAAACTCATGAACCTTCTTCTGTTTTTGTTTATGAAGTAATTCAAGCTTTTGGCGGAGTTGAAAAGTTTTACAATAATTTTTTCATCAATTCTGTTTGTCCATTGGGATTTATTCAAAAAAATCAAAAAGGAAATTGGATTAACCGTAATTATTATGATGATTTAATTTTATATAAAACTGTGAAACCTTTTATTATTTCAAGTTTAAAAAAACAGATTTCATTAGGTATTGATAATTCTGTTGTTTTTTCTTTTGGAAAGAAAAATGCAAAATTTTTAAAAGAAATCAACAAAGAAGAAAAACTGTTTAAGAAAATTATTCCTCTACCCCACCCTCGATATATTATGCAATATCAATTTAAAAATAAAAGCTTTTTTCAAAAAAAATATGTAGAAGAGTTAAATCAGTATAAATGAATCAATTAAAAAAGTTTTAAAACAAATCCATAAAAACTAATGTTTTTAATTTGAGATAAACATCAATAAAAACAATTAGTTATGCAATTAAAAGCTTTATTTCTCAACTGTACTTTAAAGAAAAAAGAGGAAATTTCTAATACGCATGCTTTCATAAAAAATGCTGAAAAAATATTTCATGAATTAAATGTTGAAACAGAAATTTTAAGACTTTCAGAATATAATATCAAATTTGGAACTTCTTCTGATGAAGGTGATGGAGATGAATGGCCACAGATTTTAGAAAAAATTTATCAAACAGATATTTTGATAATTGCTACTCCAGTTTGGAGAGGAGATCGGAGTTCTATTGCAAAAATGGTAGCAGAAAGAATGGATGGAATTTGGGAAGACGCAAATGATGAAAACGGTCAATATCCCACATATGGAAAAGTTGCTGGAGTGATGGTAGATGGAAATGAAGATGGAGCAAAAAAGTCTTTATCCAGTATTTTTTATGATTTTAGTGAACAAGGTTTTACAATTCCTGTAAATGCTTTTGCTTATTATGTAGGAAAAGCTGGACCAGGAAAAAGTTATATAAAAGCTAAAGGAGATAAACATGAATTTACCAATAATGGAATTTTAATGATGGTTCATAATTTAGTTCAATTAGCAAAAATCTTAAAACAAAATTCTTATACCACCAACTTGATAAAACTTAAAAAACAAGCTAAAGAAATGAGTGAAGTTTAAAATTCAATTTATTTTTTATAAAACTAATTTCATTTTTTTTAAGCGCTTCCGCTCTCTGGTTTTCCTTTTAATTTTGAATTAAGATGAAAACAATAATTATTTCTAATAGATTACCTGTTAAAGTTGAGCGTACAAAAACAGGATTAAAACTAACTCAAAGCGAAGGTGGTTTAGCCACTGGTTTGGGTTCTGTTTATAATTCAGAAAATAATATTTGGATTGGCTGGCCTGGTATAGAAATCACAGATAAAGAAGAACAAATTTATATTACAGAAAAACTTCGTGAAAAAAATCTCATTCCTTTATTTCTTTCAGAAAAAGAAGTAAAATGTTTTTATGAAGGTTTTGCCAATGAAATTATTTGGCCGATTTGTCATTATAGACCAAGTTATTCCATTTTTGAAAAAGAAAGTTGGCTTTTTTACAAACAAGTAAATGAAAAATTTAAAAAAGTTGTTGAAAAACATATTAATAAAGAAGATACCATTTGGATTCATGATTATCATTTGATGTTATTACCACAACTTTTAAGAGAAAAAAATCCAAATCTTAAAATAGGATATTTTCAACATATTCCTTTTCCATCTCATGAAATTTTCAAGTTAATTCCTTGGAGAAAAGAATTGATTGAAGGTTTATTAGGAGCTGATTTAATCGGTTTTCATACAGCTGAAGATGTAAATTATTTTAAAAATTCTTGTATTAAAATAGCAAATAAAAAAGAAGAAAATCATAAGATCATCAATAAAAATAGAAAAGTTAAGATTGCTGATTTTCCAATGGGAATAGATGTTGAAATATTTAAAAAAATCAGTGAAGAACGCAAAACAAAAGTAAGAGCCAAACTGATCAAAAGACATTTACATCAAACAAAAATAATTCTTTCTATAGATAGATTAGATTATAGCAAAGGAATTATTGAACGCATTAAAGCTATTGATGAATTATTACAAAAATATCCTGAATATCGAGAGAAAATCACTTTAATTCAATTGATTGTTCCTTGCAGAGATTCTGTAAAACAATATCAATTATTAAAAGATGAAATCGACAGATTAGTAGGTGAAGTAAACTCTAAATACGCTTCGAGTTATTGGTCACCCATTCAATATTTTTATAATTCTTATCCTGTAGAAAAAGTTTGTGCTTTATATGTTGTTGCTGATGTTTGTTTGGTAACGCCGATTAGAGATGGCATGAATTTGGTTTGTAAAGAATTTATTGCTTGCAATAGTTCTTCTGATTCAACTGGAGTTTTGATTTTAAGTGAAATGGCTGGAGCTGCAAAAAATATGGAAGAAACTTTTATTATCAATCCAAATAATATTCAACAAATGACAGAAACGCTTCATAAAGCTTTGAATCTTCCTATTGAAAAACAACAAGATATTTTATCAAAACTCTTTGCAAAAATTCAGAAAAATAATGTAGAAAATTGGGTTCAAAATTTCATGAGAAATCTCCAGAATATCAAGAATCCTGAAAAAAGTAAAAAGATTGATTTTAAAATTAAATCAGAAATTTTATCAACTTTTAAAAAAAGTAAGAAAAGACTTTTTTTATTAGATTATGATGGAACTTTAGTTCCTTTTACAGAAAATCCTGAAGATGCTTTTCCCTCTGAAAAGCTTTTAAAACTATTAAAAAATCTTCAAGAAAACCCTGAAAATGAAGTGATTTTAATCAGTGGCAGGAAACATGAATTTTTACATAAATGGTTTAAAGATCACAATCTTAGTTTAATAGCAGAACATGGAGTTTGGAAATTTGATGCTGCTCAAAAATGGAAGAAAAATATTTCTATAAATCCAAAATGGAAAAATCAGATTAGACAAATAATTCAAAAAGCAGTTGATAAAGCAGATAAATCATTTATAGAAGAAAAAAGTTTTTCTCTGGCTTGGCATTATAGAGCAGTTGATGAAAAGAAAGTTTTAAAGATTAAATCAGAATTAGAAAATGAATTATTAAAATCTAAAATCATCAAGGAAAACGATTTAGAAATTTTACGGGGAGATTGTGTTTTAGAAATAAAATCTACTAAAATCAATAAGGGTACTGCTGTTCAATCAATTCTTACAGAAAAAAAACCTGATTTTATCTTAGCGATTGGAGATGATAAAACTGATGAATATATGTTTGAAAAATTACCTGATTTTGCTTTTTCAATAAAAGTTGGAAATAAAAAAACTAAGGCGAAATATTTTCTGTCAAAGCAAAATCAAGTTTATGATTTTTTAAAATATTTTCTTCTAAAAGAAGAAAAAGAAATTTCAGAAACAGAATTTATTTCTGAAACTATTATATAAATAAACATTGCTGAAAACACTAAAGGCAAGAACTAATAAAAATGTTTATCGTGTTTTCTAAACATTTTAAAAACTAAAACTAAATATTATGGATAATTTAAAATGGAAAGGACGCTGGAAAGAAATCAAAGGAAAAGTAAAAAAACAATATGCCAATCTTACTGATGATGATCTTAAATATGAAGAAGGTCG
>Ga0079226_10001097_pt1 | contig 20512 bp, 18 predicted proteins | sample Poulit2014_FD_76345 | JGI IMG/M metagenome (GOLD analysis project Ga0079226, IMG submission 76345) | Agricultural soil microbial communities from Georgia to study Nitrogen management - Poultry litter 2014 | ecosystem: Environmental > Terrestrial > Soil > Agricultural land | place: USA: Georgia... | reverse complement strand
CGTATTTACGATTTGCCGATCACTCAGATGGGTTTTCTCACTCGAGTGATCCGTATTTACGATTTGACGATCACTCAGAAGGAATTTCCCACCCGAGTGATCCGCATTTACGATTTGGCGATCACTCAGAGAGAGTTTTTCACCCCAGTGATCCGTATTTCGATTTTGACGATCACTCAGAGGAAGTTTCTCACTCGAGTGATCCGTATTTACGATTTGCCGATCACTCAGATGGGTTTTCTCACCCGAGTGATCCGTATTGCGCTTTTGACGATCACTCAAATGGGTTTTCTCACCCGAGTGATCCGTATTGCGCTTTTGGCGATCACTCAGATGGAGTTTCCCACGCGAGTGATCCGCATTTACGATTTGCCTACCACTAAAAACAACTTCCTCACCCGAGTGATCCGCATTTTCAACACAGTCCCGACCGACCACCCACGACAACAGAAAAACCCTTTCCTATAAAAAAAGGAGCCCCACGGGACTCCTTCCGATTGAGCTTTTTATTCAAAGGCTGAGCTTTTCAGTTTTTGGTTTCGGTCGTAGCGATCCATGGCTAATTGGAGGAGTTCAGTAATTAAGTCTGTATAGGCAAGACCGCTCAACTCCCATAGCTTCGGATACATGCTAATTTTTGTAAAACCAGGTAAGGTATTTAATTCGTTAACGTAGATCGATTCATCCTCCGTTACGAAAAAGTCAACCCGGGCTAAGCCCTCACACTGTAGAGCTTCAAAAGCCTTAATGGCTTCCTTCTTTAACCGGTCCTCCAGCTCTTCAGAAACCTTGGCCGGCATCTCGAGCTTGGCTCCCTTTTCATCAATATATTTAGATTCATAGGAGTAGAACTCTGTCTGAGGAAGTATTTCCCCCGGCACAGAAGCACGCGGATGTTCATTCCCGAGAACCGACACCTCGATTTCCCTACCAACAACCGATTCCTCCACAACTAATTTATGATCATATAAAAAGGCATCCTCCACCCCGGCGAGAAATTCCTCCTTAGACGTTACCTTGCTCACACCCACAGAAGAACCTTGGTTGGCCGGCTTGATGAACAACACCTCACCAAGCTCTTCCACTAACTCTTCATAAACCACCTCACCCTGCATGCCCTTAGTCAAAGTCACACCCTTGGCCACCCGAATACCCGCAAGCTGCAGCAACTTTTTCGCAATATCCTTATCCATACACACCGCAGAAGATAATACATTAGGTCCGACATAAGGGAGATTCAGCATTTCCAGCATCCCTTGTAGAGTACCGTCTTCCCCAAGTGTTCCATGATTGATAGGGAAAAGGACGTCTAACTGGGTGAGGACATTCTCCTCATCTTCTAACTTTCCAAGATGTAAAAGAATTCCCCTCTTCGCTTTATTTAAAGCAATCCTTTTCGGGTCGTCTTCGTTCAATAAGTAATTTCCCTCTTCATACTCATGCCAGTTTCCTTCTTTATCAATCCCAATCAGCACGGGAGTAAATTTCGTTCTATCTAAGGCATCAATAATATTTTTAGCCGACTGAAGCGACACTTCATGTTCAGCGGATTTTCCACCGAAAATAACCCCTACCTTCGTCTTTTCCATAGCACTCTTCCTCTCATTCATTTCCTTCCTTAGGAAATATTCTCCTACTTATAAAATACCACATTTTCCTCTCCCATAAGTAGAAAAATCTATCTACAATCACTCATTTTATTAGCTTCCTTCTTCATAGCTTTTCGGATCTGCTTCCTCTAGAAAGAAAGTCCACTCCCCAGGATTTATAATTGTCAGCTCATGCATGGCCCGGGTACAAGCCGTATAAAAGAGCGTCCGGTCTTCTTCTCGATACACATCCTTTGAAGCGTCAGGAATAAGCACCGCATCAAACTCTATCCCCTTGGCTAAATAAATAGGCAGGATGGAGACACCCTTGGTAAATTCCTTGCTTCGCTCATCCACTTGGACAGTGTCGATCAAGGGGGATAATTCCCTTTGTAAATAATCGGCTTCTGCTTTTGTCTTACATACAAGTCCAATCGTCTCATGTCCCTCATGGAGGAATTCCTGGATTTCCCTTCTTACCAGGTCCACTTGTTTGACCTTGTTCGTTTGAAGAAGCTTGGGTAAATTTCCCTGCCTCTCAAAGGTCTCAATCATATCCCCCGCTGGAGCAAAGCCTTTGGTGAACTGGACAATTTCCTTGGTGGATCGGTAACTCTTCCTTAAGGTAATTCGCTCCACCCTTTCACCGGCAAGTTTTGATAAGGGATTATCAGCCTCCGTCTCCACATAAATCGCCTGATTAATATCTCCCAGCAAGGTAAAATTCGTATAAGGGAAAATATGGGTTAGATAAGCCATCTGAAAAGCTGTATAATCCTGGGCTTCGTCAATAATAATATGTCTGATGGAACGGTTAGCCGAGGAGCCAATAATTTCATCGGAAAAGTAACTAAAGGCCGTCGCCTCTTCCCAAGTAAGCCAACCTTGATCCATTTGTTCAAGCGCAAATAAGCAAAGGGCTCCCCAGTTATCTGGAAGCTCTCCCTTTGGCGACCAATCGGTCAACAACTTCTTATACGTTGCAATTAGATCCATATAGGTCAGTTCTTCTACACTCTCAATTAAGGGCTGGACCTTTTCCTCTACAATCCGCTCCCGTAAGTAGCGCTCCTCGGCACCCGAATCGTAAAAGTCTTCCATTTCATCTTCTTCTTGAAGTTTATGGTAAGCCTCGGTAATCACATCATCATCTAGCAATTCAAGTTCTTCAGAGACCCAGTCTTCAAACAGTTCCTTCTCCTTTAACTCCTCAAGACCGTCCTTTAACCAACTTGTTAAAAGGTTTACCTTATTAATAATCGGTAATTCCTTATTCAGTGATGCATAGAAACTAGCCATCTCTTCAGCCCTGACGAGAGGCTCATCCCTAAAGACTAGATCCTTAAAAATGAGGCCCTGATCCTGAAGCCATTCTAAATATTCATCAAGGATACCTTTATATTGCGCAGAGGATTTGAAGGCGATATGATCCCTTCTGACCGCGTAATTCCCATCCCCTTCCTGGGTTAAAACATATTCCATTTGTTCAAAAGGAGACTCAACCTTTAGCTCCTTAATATTTCGATCGACAAATTTCATAAAGGTCGTCTGTTGGATATTCTCCTCACCTAACTCAGGTAAAACTTCCGAAACATAGCTAGTAAATAATTCGTTGGGTGAAAAGAGAAGCATATTCTTTTCATTCAAGGTTCCGCGATGTCGGTAAAGTAAATAAGCAACCCGCTGTAGGGCGGCAGAGGTCTTCCCGCTTCCGGCTACACCTTGCACGACAAGGAACTTCTTTCTTTCATGACGAATGACCTTGTTTTGTTCTCTTTGAATGGTCGACACAATGCTCTTCATTTCCGTACTTGCCTGACCACCAAGAGCCCTTTGTAATAACTGGTCACCGATTGTAATTCCCGTATCAAACATTCCTTTTAGATCTCCACGCTCAATCAAATATTGCCTTTTCAGCAAGATATTCCCTTCTACATCCCCATCCATGGTTGGAAAGGATGCCGGACCTAAACCGAAATCATAATACATGCTAGAGATAGGAGCACGCCAATCATAGACTAAAAAATCATATCCACTCTCATCGGTTAAAGAAGCACGCCCGATATAAATTTCTTCCCTACTTTCACCGTCTTCCTTAAAGTCAATTCTTCCAAAATAGGGGGAATCCTCTAATTGCTCTAGCCGGCTTAATTGAGCATGTAACTGCCCGTGGCTCCTCTCCCGCTCCGAGAGAAGTTCCGCCTGCTGCCGAATACTGGCCTGGGTCTCCACCATCTCATCCGTATTCTCTAGGTTGACCGTCACATCATCCCAAAAGTCCTTCCGCAAATGAAGGACACTCTGCTTAATGTCTCCACTCTTTGCAAAAATTTCTTCCTTCTGTTTATGAATCTCTGCTAAGACTTCCCTCAATCGAATTTCTTCTCGTTCTTTTTCGCTAATTTGTGCAGTCATAAAGGACACCTCTTTTATTACTTCATTATTTTAGCACTTTCGTGCAACTTATCGTATCATCTTTTGCCGGGAAGCACAATGTGAGTAGTTCAACTAGAAGATAGAAAGAATATACAGTAAGATAAAGAATAACAAACTTGATCTCAAAGCCCAGGAATATACAAACAACAGGAGGAAGGCCCATGTTTACATCCATACATTCTTTAGATGAGGTCCAACACTTTATTCAAAAGGAAGAATTCCCCTTTATTTACGTTTCAAAAAAGGATTGCTCGGTTTGCCATGGACTACTTCCCCAGGTAGAAAAAGTGTTAGCCAAGTATCCCAGGATCAAAGGAGCCCTCATCGATGCAGACGAGATCCCAGAGTTTTCTGGTCAGTATACAGTCTTTACCGTTCCAGCCCTTTTACTCTTCTATGACGGGAAGGAGCAATTCCGAGATGTGAGATTTGTTCCCATGCAAGCCTTTGAGGAAAAAGTCAAACGAATCTACACTCAGCTTGTGGAACTTTCTTAGGAAAACTTTTATAAAAAGAAAGTCAAAAGTTCATCTTCCGTTCATATTACTAGGATATATTATAAATAATGACATAAAGGAGAGATAAATGATGGATAAATATAGTAGAATTTTACTTCGATTTTCTGCAATCTTTGCTCTAATTGGAGCCTTTATAGGATCTCACATGGCGGGTGCAGGAACCTTTGAATTCCTCAGTGTACACGCCCATATCCTAGTGGTCGGATGGCTATCTTTATTTGCTTTTGCAGTTTTTTACAAGGTCTTTACCCCAGCAAATAAAAAGTTAGCTGCCTTTCACGTGTGGACGGCAATCATTGGATCTGTTGGATTAACTGTCGGAATGTGGTTCAGATATGTTGGACCCTTCGGAATTGATAAGGGCGGAACTTTCTCCCTCATCTTCTTCATCGTCGGTGGGACAATCTTACTTATAAGCTTTGTCGCCTTTTTATTACTCACCTTCATGAAGCAAGAAGAAGATCATGCATAATTTATCTAACATGAAGCAAAATAACCTCGACTATTATTAATAGGGAGGTTATTTTTTTATGCAAATGGAAGAAGAAGCTGGCAAGATAGCCGGAAGCGGTATGACATCCAGACAGACAAATGGTGGCCATGAATTATTGGATGCTGATGAAGCAATTGGGACGATGATTAGCGCCTTGGAGCAATTAGTCTTATACGAACAAGAGGCAGAGGACCAGGAGTTACTGGCTATCCTTCAGAGGCAAAAAGCTTACCTATCTCAAATGTATAATTCAATCATTGACACGCTGCAATCTGGCCAAGATCCAAAAACGGTCGTGCAAAATTACCAAATCCCTGATATGCATGGGGTGACCTATGGTTTAAGTCCCAAACAAGCAAAATCCCCTTCGCAAACCGTTCAGGAAATTAATGATGAATGTATCTCGACCTTTATGATGAATAATATCAAGTTAATCGCGACGTCCTTTACGACGACAGCTTTGGAAACGACAAATCCTGTCTTAAGAAGGCTTTTTGCAGATCATATTCCCAATGTGATTGAAATGGCTTATGAAGTCTTTTTATTCCAGAATAAAAAGGGCTATTATGAAGTTGCCTTACTCTATGAACAGGAAATGCAAATGATCAAAAATGGATACACAAATGTGCAACAAAATATGAATCATTAAGTGAGAGACTTGATGGTAATTCTAGAAATAAATTCGGGAAGTTTCCCCAGTATTTTCTAGAATAAAGACAAAAATCTCTGAAGGATCCTTGAACGACCCTTCAGAGATTTTCCATTTTTCGACGGCTATATCATAAAATAAGTAAGTAGGGGGGAAATAATCATAAGCAGACCCATGACTACGACTGCCAGGAGAAGCCTGAGATTCTTCCCTTCCTTTTTCGTATAAGGAATGTTGAGTATGCTAAAGACGGTGATAATACAGCCCGTTAAAACGATAAGTAATAATGTAGAATCTAAAAAGTTCTGTTGGTTGCTGATAATTTCAAAAGAACCAATAATAAATGAAATGACAGCTGTAAACAACCCTAATATTTGTAGGTTAAAACGAGAATGTTGCTGGCTTTCCTTCTTCAGGATTTCCCGATTTTCATCCATCGACCGTTCTAAGGCTTTATTTTTCTCCTCTATCGATTCCATAGACCGATCATTTTCCTCTTGGATAATAGCAATCTGCTGTTTCGTCCTGATTTCCGTCTCTAGCAAATAATATTTACTAATTCGGATTTGGTAGTCAAAACTGGGTTGTTCGAAAATAATCGCCTTCTTAATATTTTTCAAGGCAGGGTCAAACTGATCCATCAGAAGCTCATACCTGGACAAAGTCGCATAACATTCACCTATGTATTTCCCCTGCCTCTCACTTTGCCTGATTATATCAAGTAAGTGTTCCCTTCCTCGGTCATACAATTCTCGATTAAATCTTCGTTCACAAATGGTAACAATAACCTCTGCATAATGATGAAGAGCAGCTACATGGTTTTTAAATCGCTCATCTGAAATAACCTTCCTTTGTTTTACATAACTCTTTTGTAGGAGTTCTCCTTTTAAATCGATGAATTCACTATTACGGTCAAACTCCATTCTTTTTCGTAAAATTTTCGAGTGGTAATATGTAAGGAAGGTCTCCGTCCCTTCAATTTCTCTACGCTTGATTTGACTAATAAGTTCTTGATTATCATCATTATATAAGTACTCTAAATAACCTAGATTATCTGATCTAATATATAAAATAGCTAAACAAATATAAGCAATAAAGGAGGCTTCAAAATCCCCTTCTGCCAATTGCTTCCTTAATAAAGAACGAACTTGATGGAAATCTTGATAATTTGTATTCGTTACGAAATGCTCTAATTCCCTTTCAAACTGATCCTTGGCTAGGTCATAAAAACCCAACTCTTCTACTTTATAGGAAGCTAACCTGTCAAGAAGTGCAGTAAATTCCTTTGCATAACTTCTCATAACATCACCCGAACCCCCTTCTCTATTTCATCCTTATTTTGCTTATGATTTTATCACAATAGGGAAATAAAACAATGAAAGTTGCCAAAGAAAAAAGGACTAGCAATCCCGCTTCTATAGCGAATTTACCAATCCTTTCAGGGAGACATCCTACCTACCTCCGCCTCCTTTTCCACCACCATAAGAAGTACCTCCACCACGACGACTTGCAACTCCACCTTCACCGCGACGAGCCCTTCTCCTAGCTGCTCTCTCAGCCTTACGACGACTGACAGCAGCTGCTGTAGCAATATCTCTTGTTCGTCTGACACCATTATGACCATACTTGGATTCATCATGATATTTCGGATAAATCTTTTTGAATTGTTCAGAGACGACATCCGTTAAGTCTAAATAAGCCGCCCAAATCATGATTTCATCCCAGAGGTGCACATTAATCGCATCCTGTTCACTTAAAAGGGAAAAGTCATGTAAGTAGTTTACATACTTATAAACATTCTCCTCTAGTTTTTCACCACTGTCGGTTAATTCATATTGCTTAGACTTGAAAAATAGGACCTTCTTTTCCGTCTGACGAATAAAACCCTCTTCTGTCAACTTCCTAAGCGAAGTCTTCCTCAAACCATCCTCCCAAGTTCTTAAGGACTTATGATTTCTTTCCGCCCAAGACGCAATTTGCCGATCCGTGACATAGCCCTCCTTAGTGACAAGGCCTTTAATCGAATGGAAGAGCCGGCCTTCAGCACTATCCTTTTTCACATCATCTGATAGGAAGTAAATGTGCTGGACCTTCTTCCGAAACATACCCGAAGTCTCTTCCGACGTCCGAATCTTCTCCTCCTTCATCCACTTTAATAAAAGCGAGGTTAAAATCGTATTAAAATTTCCAAGACCCATTAAATAAACAATATGATAAGACTCTAAATAATAGCCCTCATAGGGATAATCTCGGTAGTACTCTTCCTTAAATTTCCTCTTGAACTTCCGAGGCTTCTGTCCTGAAAAGGAACCCTTATTCATCCAAGTCAAGAAAAGAATAAAACCAAAGACAAGAAAACCAAGAGCGACCTTGATAAAGTTACCAATCTTCTCAAATAATTGTGAGAAAAACCCTTGATTATAGTCACTACCCTTAAAGGCAGCCTTTTGAATCTTTTTAAACTTTTGATTGATCTTATCCTCCGCCGTAAAAGTACCATCCTCAAATTGAATGAGCAACATCACATAATCATCTTGATCTAAAGCAGAGTAAGACCGGGCACGAATATGACCATTTACAAATTCAACCTCACCATCATAGCCAAAGGACCAAATCTTTTCCCCTTCCTTACTAAAATCTTTAAAGGAATCAATATTTACAGTAATATTCGATCTAGGAAAGATAAATTCTGGATTACTAAAGGTCCAATGAACAAACTGGCTATCCTTAGCCTGCTTGATGAAATTCGTCACCCTATAGCTTAAGACAAACTCCGCCGGACCAGGCTCACTAAGACCCCAGTTCAACTCCACACCATCTTTCATTTTTCGAATGCCATTTTTATAAGCCTTCTCTTCTAAAGAAGCATCAATATTCCAATTGTCCACAAACTCGTAGGGCTCACCATTTCTCCTAACAGAAAAATCCTCAAAGGTCGTCTTACTCAAATTCTCCTTGGTAAAGTATAATTCCGTCACATCATAAAATTCACCCTCCCACACCTCTACGAAATCCGCACTACCATCCTCATGAATGGTCACATCAATTTGGATGCGGTCAACAGCACTAGTTTGAGCAAGGGCAGAATCCACTTGAAAAAAGGGAAAACTTATAAAAACAAGACTAAGCAAGACAAAGGAAAATAATCTCCGCATCAGCTCACCCCCTAATCCCAGCTAGGCATTTCAGCCTTTCCTTCAGATTGTTCGAAATAAGCTTCCTCAGAAAAGTTAAAGATTCCACCAATAATATTGGTCGGGAATTGCTTTAACAAACGATTAAACCGCGTAACCACATCGTTATAAACCATCCGAGCATTTCGAACATTATTTTCATACTTGTCTACATTCTCCATCGACGTCTTATACACTTCACTCGCCTTTAAATCCGGATAACTCTCCGAAATAGCAATCAACCTACCCACCACATTATTTAGCTGGGCATCATTTTCCTCAAGCTCAGAAACCGAACTATCCTTCCCAAGATTAGACCGCTTCTCCGTAATATTCTCCAGCACTTCACTCTCATGCTTAGAATACTGCTTAGTCGCCGAAATCAAATTCGAAATCGCATCCCAACGAGACTCAATTTGCGCCGCAATTTGCGCACGACCATTGGTTACCCTCTCCCTCAGGGTAATAAAATTGTTATACACGCTAATCACCCAAAAAATGATTAAAATAAGAACAACTACAAAAGCTATACCCACAAATAACATCCAATTCCCTCCACATTTATAAAGTTTTTATCCCTCTTTACATATATATGCACCGACTATATGTAATAAGAGCCATCCACCCTAATTGTATGCCCACAAGGTTAAGTTTGGGTAAAGTTCCCGAAAAATAATTCCAAAGCACAAAACTTCGGGAAAAGGAGCGTAAAGGTAAATAGACACACCCTTTTAATGTTTTGGAAAAAACGATAAAAGGGTGTACAATAAAAGTGAGGTGCTTATCATGACTAAGCGTAATGTTGAAGACTATTTACAAGATGGAATATACGGTGTTCGAAGGCCTAAGGAAGCCGAAAGGGAAATGTATTTGGGGACCTTAAGGGAAAGGATTGTGCTTGCCCTCACGATTGGCCAAGTAATGACAGATTCTGGTATTGACGCCCTTGACAAGGCCATGAAGGCACATCCTGATACAAAACTGCTCATCAATGGCCAGGTTTCCCACCGCTTTCTAGACCGGGAAAAGGCTGTGGCGAGAAAGCACAGTATTCCCTATACGATTGTATCCAATGAGGGAATAGAGACTAAAATCGGTGCGGTCTTGACCTATCCACATGCTGTTCATATAAAGGATATATTTATTGAAGAAGAAGAGGAACAGCAGGCGGAAGAGGAGCGAACGAAGCGGGAAAGAAGTTCTCTTTTCACTCGAGTTCGAAAATGGTTTAACGAAGAATAGAATATAAATATATCGAAAGAAGGCAAAGTTCACTATTTGCCTTCTTTCTTTATTTCTTGAATAGGATTTGAACGTTAAGAAAACAAAGGCTGTCAAACTCCCCTTAGGTCGATGGAGCAGATCTCAACTTCTTCCTCTGATTTAAGAATAGCTTTCCTTCTTCAGCTCAGCTTATAAAATTTTATACCCTAAGCCTATTACAAGTTCTGTCCATGGTATTTTTCGATCGTAAAGCCACGGCCCAGGATATCTGAAGCGTTAATAAATACGACAAAGGAATTTGGTTCTTCCTCCTTCAACCATTTCTTCAGTTGAATAGCCTCTTTATTCCCCGTTACACTTAAAATCATTGAACGCTCTTCACCAGAATAGCCACCGACAGACTCAATCTTCGTATAGCCACGATCAATATGCTCATGAATGAGCTTGCGAATTCTCTCTTCTTCCTTAGTAATAATTAAAATGAGTTGGGAAGAAGCCGTCCTCAGCTGGATTCGGTCAATAACTTTACTGGAAATATAAATACTCATTAGGGCATAGAGGGTAATTTCCAAATTAAAGACAATCAAGGATGCGATCTCAACAGCACCATCTACAGCTAACTGGGAATAACCGCTTGAAAGCCCCGTGAATTTCTTTAAGACCTGGGCCAGGGCAGCCGTTCCACCCGTTGAACCCCCCGCCAAATACACAATTCCAAGACCAATTCCTAAAACGATTCCTCCATAAACCGCGCCAATAAAGTGATCGGTCACGCCGAAACTTATATCTGCGGATAAGAATATAACTAGAGGAACCCAGAAGGTACCAACTAAGGTTTTTCCACTAAAATCCCGACCAAGGGTTAGCCAACCAACAATAAATATCGGAATGTTTACAGCAAATTGCAGGAGGGCTGGACTAAACTCATAGACCTCAAAAAGCAAAGTACTAATTCCTGAGATTCCACCAGCAGCAATCTTTGCTGGAAGTAAAAATAAATTGTAACCTAAACCTACCAAGCTTGCACCAAAGATAATTTGGATATATTCAATGATTATTTTTTTATGACTCTTCATCGATGATTTCCTCTCTCTTTTACTAATTCATATAGTCTAGAACCCTTTCACTATACTGTCAACTTAACCGGGATGCCTCCATCTTGCTCCATAGAATGGCTAAAGGAATTTCCTTATAAAGTGTCCTTCTTTTAACCGGATATATACTTTGGTAAACTATAGATATAACCATATATAGGGGGATTAATTATGAAGCTTGTTTCTATTGAGCCTACTCCAAGTCCTCATTCCATGAAATTAAATGTAACTGAGGAGCTCGAAGATGGACACTCATTAAATTTTAAAAAAGGTGATTTATTAAATGAAGCACCTAAGTACATACAAGATCTACTTGAAATTGACGGTGTGATCAATGTTTTTCGGGTGGCAGATTTTATTACCATTGCCCGCCAACCCCGCACTCCCTGGGAGGAAATATTACCCCAGACCCAGGAAGTTCTTGGTGCCGAAGAACCCATGGAAGCCCAAGCCACTCCTCGGGATCAAGCCCAGGAAACATCGACTGCTACCTATGGTGAAGTCACCATTTATATTCAAATGCTAAAGGGTATTCCCATGCAGGTAAAGGTAGATAACGGTGAAGAAGAGCGAAGGTTCGGCCTGCCAGAACGCTTTACGAATGCCATTATGGATGCTTCTGAGGCAACGGATAATGTGATTTTTGAACGACGCTGGGTTGAACAGGATCATGTCCGTTATGGGGATATCCATGAGATTGGCCGTCAAGTTGCCGAAGAAATTACTGCGACCTATGATCAAGGACGACTGGACCAACTGGTCAAACTTGCCTTTAAGGAAGATGGTCATGAGGTTAGGGATAACATTCATAAACGGGACGATATTTCTAAGGAGGAATTTAAGGATTCGGATTGGCGCGTAAGGTACGCAGCCTTGGACCGCCTCGATCCCTCCCTAGATCATTTAGAAATCTTAGATGAGGCTCTTGATGATGATAATTCATCGATTCGAAGATTAGCCACAGCCTATCTAGGGATGATTGAAGAGCCGGAAGTTCTGCCCTATTTATATAAGGCTTTAAAGGACAGGGCTGTCAACGTTAAACGAACGGCCGGAGATTGCTTATCCGACCTCGGATACCGGGAAGCCATGCCGGAAATGATTAAGACCCTTAAGGACAAGAGCCAAATTGTTCGCTGGCGAGCAGCAATGTTCCTATATGAACTTGGAGATGAATCCGTCCTTCCTGCCCTTGAGGAGGCTAAGGACGATCCAGAATATGAAGTTCGCCTGCAAATCCAAATGGCTATTGACCGGATTAAGGGTGGTCAAGAAGCGAAGGGTTCGATTTGGGGACAAATGGCAGATGCCTTTACTAAGGAATAAATAAAGGAGCATAGGCTGCTAAAGCTAGGGATGGATCTACCTTTTCCTTCCCCGCACATAGCCAGCCCTAGGCTCCTTTTTTTGATTACTTCCCTCCCCTAGAGGAGCCTGCTTCTTAGTCCACTCTCTCCGGCAGGATGTAAATATTTCGGTGGAATGTCGAATACGGTGAAAGCACCTTTTTCCCCCGCCTGATGAAGGCGAAAAGCTGCCCGGGCGTAAGCTAAGAGAATACGGGCTGTAAAGTGTGGGTTGCTTTCTAGGGCTAGGGTGAATTCAAGGAGATCGCCCTCCCCATCCCTTGCCATTACATGGCCGCCATGGCCTGAAGCTGAATGATTCGCGAAGAATTCCTCCTCGCTTATAAAATAGACCTCGGTTGGATAGGGAGCGAAATAATAGGGCATTTCTTTGACCTTCCTTTCAACTTCCTTAGCCTCTGCTCCGTCTTCTAGGACAAGATAACACACTCTTAAGTGCCATTGTTCTGCGGGTTCGGTCACTGGCCTTCCTAACCTTAGCTCCCTTAAGACCTTTTTCGATGGGACGGTATATTGTACTCCATGCTTGACTCCAGAGACCTTCCGTAAGGCGGAGGAGTGCCCCTGGCTGACTCCCTTGCCCCAAAGGGTGTGACCTCTCCCTGGGGGAATAGCGCCTCTCCCAAAAGTCTTTGTAAGGAAAATATTCCTGGATCCCAACCGACGGAAATAACACTTACAGTACCATAGTCCTTGGCTATCTTATTTACCCTTTTGAAATGGCTTGGAATTTCCGCGTGAATATCGTAACTATCGACGGTGTTAAAGCTTTTAGCAAATTCTAAGGATTGTATAGGTAAATCCTTATCCGAACTGCCACAAAGGATCATCAGATCAATTTTATCTGTATAACGAAGGGCTTCCTCAATCGGTAAAATCAAAGTCTTCTCAAACTGTGCTTTCATCTGGTCCGGATTCCTCCGTGTAAATATGGCGACTAACTCCATGTCCGACTGCCCTTTAACCCCACGTTCAACACCTTTTCCCAAATTCCCATAGCCTAGGATGCCAATCTTTATTTTCTTACCCATATTTTCTCCTCCCCATCCGTCCTAATCTAGTTTATTCTCATCTTGACACGATATAACAAGTTTGCTAAGGTTGGGGTAATATTCTGAAAATACAATCTCCCGCATAGACATTGAACAACTAGGGGATCATTTTTCTTTATTAAGGATCTAAACATGTAGATTCACCTCGCTAATCTACCTGCATGAACAAGACTAAAATGTAAGCGGAAACATTAGCGCTTAGCAGGAATTTCTTAAGTGTGATCGAATATGTATAGAGACCGTTCATAGGAATGGATGACTAGCTGGATATAAGAAGGTCTTCACTAGACCCAAGATATAAAACCTATCATAAATATGTAAAGGAAAAGAGGTTAGAGGATATTGAAACGATTAATAGGAATATTACTCTTTGTTAGCATATTGTTATTTAGCTGTAGTTCTGATAAAGGTCAAGAGGGGGACCCTGAAGAGGGCAAGGATAGCACATGGAAAAAGTCAGTAGCAGAGTTACATATTCATAATGAAGATTTGGAACAGAGCACACTTGCAAGCCTAGATAAATTTTGTTGGGAAAAGGATAAAGGAGATATCTGTGCATTAGAACCTAGAGATCCAAGGGAGATCACCGATGAGCAAAATCCATTCTTAACAGATAAGGGAGAAACTTTAACCATACGTTATGATTACTTAACCCATAACCTTCCAGCACCTGATGAATATATTGTCATTCAATATCAATCTAAGGATCATATAGGGGAAGAAATTGAAGTATTTGATACTGATCGACCTGAAGATGGTTCGCCGAAAATCATTACACCTGAAGAATCAGGCAAATATTATTACACGGTGCATCTAAAATGGACTGAAAAAGAACTGGGCGAGGCATACTTTGCCTTTTTTATAAATGTTAAGCAGGACTCATAAATGAAGGGTTAATTATTTTCTTAACTGAGGCCCTATCGGGAAGGAGAATATTCTATTGAACCTGATCAAGTTTGAAATAAAAAAGTTGCTCCGTTCTAGCTACAGTTTTCTGATGATTCTTATACTCCTTCTATCCATCAGTGGATATTTTGTTTATAACTATATAAACACGATCCGTATGGAGGAGCTCATTGAAGGTGAGGAATCCTTAATGTTTAATAACCTGTCAGCAATAGATGAACTTGAAAACCAGCTAAAGGAGGACCCCTCCCTCGAAGATAGCCCTTCCTTCATCCAAGAGTTGGAAAGTAAAAAGGACTGGTTGGAGAAGGAACAAACAAATATACAGGCTCTAAAGGAAGAGGATTGGAACTATCTATTAAATCAGGAGCTCAAAAGCTATGTGGATGAGGTTGAGATGATTTCTGATGAATACTATCTCTATAGAAATATGATTAAATGGCCTACAGACTTTACTACCCAAGTCCATTACTATCGAACAAAATGGTTATATGACAATGACATCCAACCCATTCTTCGATATGGATCCCTTGGGGAAAAAACCATTTACGACCAAAGCTATGATGATCCTATAATAGAAGAAATAATTGCACGGGAAAGCAATAAATATTCATCTAAGGGCTTTTATTTTCTATATAAGTTTCTTGATCTAGCCTTTGGAATGATTGGAATTGGCTTCTTTATATTTCTATTCGCTGACATCCTTACGAAGGAAGGGCTGAGTCAATACGGTCCCATTCACTTTTTATATAGCCAACCCTTATCCCGAACAGCGATTCTTTTCAACAAGTATCTTGCCCTACTTATCATCTCTATACTTATTATGTTAGTTGTAAGCCTATTTTCCATACTCTTAGGAAGCCTATTTGATGAATTAGGGTCATGGAATTATCCTATTCTCATCTATCAAGCTGAAGAATCCTTTTACTTCATGCCCTTGCTTAAGTTTGTCGGTATTTCCAGTCTCCTATTTTTTATGAATTTATTATTTTCCTACTCATTATTGTTCTTCTTTTCCCTACTGACAAAAAGGACGGTAACGGCAATTGGCTTCACCTTTGGAATTCTATTATTAGGCTTTGTCTTTACCGGAGAATCAACGAGCAACTTGGCTCCCTATAATCCTATTCAATATATCAATGTATATGACATTGTCTCTATGGAAAGTGCTGCCAGCCAAGACAATTTTGATATCACCTGGCAAAAGGGCCTAGTCACTCTCTTACTCTCAAGCATTTTAATCCTATTAGGAAGCAAGGGACTTTCAAAAATTCGCTAAAAAGGAGTATCGATATGATTTTATCAGTGGAAAACCTACAGAAAAACTACCGAAAACAAGCCGTGTTAAAAGGAGTTAATATCCAATTAGACACTCCACAAATCATTGCCCTTGTCGGCCCAAATGGTTCGGGGAAAACAACACTTTTTAATTGTATTACCAACCTCGTCTCGATCAATCAAGGGAAAATTGAGGTCCTGAGCAAAAAACATACAGATCCTTCTATCTTCAAAGAAATAGCCTACTTACAGGATAATCGAGTATTATACGGTAACTTAACAGCCCACGACCACTTAAAGTTCGTTTGCGATGTCCAGAACTTAGATCGAACAAAGCTTAAGGAAGTTGTTGAACGTGTGGGAATGGAAAGTTATTTAAACAAACGTGTGAACAGTTTTTCCCTAGGAATGAAGCAACACCTTTTATTAGCCATCGTACTCTTAAATGATCCCAAGCTACTCCTCCTAGATGAACCACTCAATGGCCTGGATCCAACAAGTGCCATTAACATGAGAAATATTCTATTGGAATTAAGGGAAGCAGGAACGACAATTATTATTTCCTCCCATAATTTAGATGAAATTGATAAGTTAACAAATAAAATCTATTTTATGAAGGATGGGGAAATCATCGAAGAATCCCTGGAGGATTTTATCGCAAAGGAATATTTTATGCGGGTGAATGACCTTGAAAAAGCCCAGGTCATCTTAAAGGAGAAAGAAGTCCCCTTCTCCGTTTATAATCAGGAACAAATTAACTTTGTAGATACTGACATTGAGATCCAAACCATCATTCATTACCTCAATGAACAAGGTCTTACAATCTTAGATATTGACCACGAAAGAATAGGTGCCGAACGTCGTTATCAACAATTATTTGAAAGGGTTCATCAAGGATGAGGTATTTCATTTTTGAGTGTAAAAAATCGATTTTCAATAGGAAATTCCTGATTACGCTTGGCATCGTTCTCCTAGCTATTACCTTGTTATTTGTAAGAAATGTAAGCTTTCAAGACTATGCTCGAGAACAAGTTATGAAAGAACATTCATCCCTAGTAAAAATCCATCGAGATAAGGACTATGACTTGCAAATTTATCTGTCAGAAAATGATGGAGATAAAAATGCAATCGTCCAGAAGGAAAGGAATGAAGAAATACTCCAGAAGCTTCTGATTTGGACAAGTGGCTACACCCAAAAGAAAGAGTGGCAAGAGGTTCTTAGGTTTGAAAATGAATATTTAATATCCTTGGACGCACAAATCGAGGCCGATGAAGTTACTCCTATATCCCTTGAGGAAAAAAATAAGATGATCCTGTTCAATGAGGAACTCCTTAAAAGGGAGATTCCTCCAGAATTTGAGGATTACAGTATAGCAAGACCCAACTTTTTAAAGCAAGTAGTCGATTTTTATATGATGTACGGATTTCTCATCCTAGTCCTTATCCTTATTAGTGATTTATTATCAACCGAATATGAGAATCGGACCATTCTCTTCCAGTTTACCCAACCGATCAAGCGGGCAAATATCATCTTTTCAAAGTTTGCTTCCGCCTTTATGATCTACCTAATTACCTTATTCCTGATCTTATTAACAAGCTATAGCCTGCCCACTTTGTTTGGGGAGAAAGGAGACTTTAATTATCCTGTTTTCATTGAAAAGTCGGGGGAACTCATTTCTATAGCCCTTTCAGAATATATTCTTTATGCCATGATCACTAACCTTTTCCTAGCTTTACTCATGATCTCTCTTTATTTATTATTGAGTGTGTTAACAAAACATAGCTTATTAACGCTATTTTCCCTTGCAGCAATAAGCATTTTTGGTGCCTTACTGTCAAATCTATTTCAAACCAAACTGATTGCTTCCATCAATCCCTTTCGATTCTTGTTAAGGATGGACTTCATTACCTTGCAAACGAATCAGACCTGGCATGACGGGATAATAGCTAGTGTCCTACTTTCGATCATTACTCTGTTGATTGCTAGCCGGCTGATTCGAAAAAGTAAGGTGGGGTAAATTTCCTATTTATAAGTCCTTGTTGATCAAACTGCCAAGGCTTGTACAAGTACTCCTTACTTTGATAACATATAAGTATACAATTATTCATGGAGGGATATTTAATGCGCTTAAAAGATAAGAAAGTAATTACTGTTGTTGATGAAGAGTATAACGACCTTGAACTTTGGTACCCGATTTTCCGTCTTCAAGAAGAAGGGGCAACCGTTCATATCGTCGGACCAGAAGCAGGAAAGGCCTACAAGGGTCAAGCAGGGCTTCCGGCAACGACAGATTATGCTTATGCAGATATTAATGCGGAGGATTATGACGGAATTCTCGTACCTGGTGGATGGGCACCGGATAAGATTCGCCGCTACGAAGAAGTATTAGATATTATCCGAAAAATGGACAAAGATGAAAAACCAATTGGCCAAATATGCCATGCGGGTTGGGTTCTTGCTTCAGCTGGTGTTGTAAAGGGTCGTAAAGTGACAAGTACCCCAGCTATTAAAGATGACATGACAAATGCGGGTGCCAACTGGGTCGATGAAAAAACTGTTGTTGATGGACACATCGTCTCAAGTCGCCGCCCGTCAGACATGCCAACTTATGTAAAGGCTTATGCAGATAAATTAGCCGAGTAAATTTTCCCTAAGGAATGTAAGTAGAAATTCAGGCCATCCTTTTATAAGTTGGCCTGGATTTTTTATGATATAATATATTTTATCCTTATCTACATATAACATCATGAATGACATTAAATCATACATATGGAGGGAGATAAATGTACTCAATTGAAGAGGGTAGCCTTTTATGGAAACCGTCTGCCCAAGACATTCAAGAGTCTAATCTACAAAAGTTCATGCAGTTTTTGCAAAGGGAAAAATCCCTTTCCTTAGAAAATGACCAGGACCTTTGGAAGTGGTCGGTCACTGAAATAGAACAATTTTGGGAAAGTCTGTGGGAGTATTTTGAGGTCCAGTCTAAGACACCCTATCATTCCGTCTTGACGGAAAGGAAAATGCCTGGTGCCAAATGGTTTAATGGTGCGACAATAAACTATACGGAACATATTTTCCGAAATAAAACCGATCAAAGACCCGCTATTATCCATTCCTCTGAAATGCGAGAGCTTGAAGAAATCTCCTGGGAACGGCTTTATACTGAAACAGCGGCTTTTCAAAAAAGCTTAAAGCAACTCGGTGTCAAAAAAGGGGACCGTGTTGTTGCATATACAGCTAATATCTATGAAAACATCGTTGCCTTTTTAGCTACGGCTAGCTTAGGTGCCTTATGGTCCAGTGCTTCACCAGACTTTGGTAGACAAAGTGTGATTGATCGCTTCAAACAAATCGAGCCAAAGGTGATGGTTACTGTCGATGGTTACTCCTATGCTGGTAAGCATTACGACCGGACTGAAGTGATTAAAAATATTCAAGCAGAATTGCCTAGCCTAGAAGCAACCATTGTCATACCCTTTTTAAAGGAAGAGCCTCCTATGGAGGGTCTTAAAAATGCTCAAAGTTACGAACAAGCCATCCAGCAGCCCAAGAGCCAACTAACTTTTGAACACGTCGAATTTAATGATCCCCTATGGATTTTATTCTCCTCAGGTACGACGGGAGTCCCTAAACCAATTGTCCATAGCCAGGGTGGAATTTTGCTGGAACATCTTAAGGCCCTTACCTTCCATCATGACCTAAAAGAAGGTGACCGCTTCTTTTGGTACACTACGACCGGATGGATGATGTGGAACTTTCTGGTTGGTGCTCTTTTGGCCAAATCTACAATTGTTTTATATGATGGAAGCCCTGTCTATCCCCATGTCGATCAAATGTGGGCACTAGCTGAAGAAACAAAAATGACCCTTCTAGGAACGAGTGCCTCTTATATTATGAACTGTATCAAAAATGATCAGAAGCCTGCTGAAGATTATGATCTCAGCCAGCTAAGAAGTATCGGATCTACAGGATCACCTCTACCACCTGAAGGTTTTAAATGGTCTTATGAAAGGGTAAAACAGGATTTATGGATTGCTTCCATTAGTGGAGGTACGGATGTATGTACAGCCTTTATCCTAGGCTCACCTAGCCTTCCCGTACATGCTGGAGAACTACAGTGCCGGGGTCTAGGGGCAAAGATTGAAAGCTTCTCCCCTTCAGGCGAATCCCTGATCAATGAAATTGGAGAACTTGTGATTACAGAGCCCATGCCGGCCATGCCTATCTACTTTTGGAAGGATGAGGACGGAAGTAGGTTGCATGAAAGTTACTTTGATGTCTACGACCAAGTCTGGTGCCACGGGGATTACTTAAAAATAACAGATAGAGGAAGCTGCGTTATTTATGGCCGGTCCGACGCGACCATCAACCGGGGAGGTATTCGCATTGGTACAAGTGAGATCTACCGGGCGGTTGATCAGGTTCCAGAAATCGCAGACAGTTTAATCGTCGACATACCCCACCGAGATAAGGACTCGATCGTCCCGCTCTTTGTGATTTTGAAGGAAGGAAAAAGCTTAGATGATGAAATCCAGCAAAATATTAAGGGGAAAATTCGAAGCTTTTGTTCACCCCGTCATGTACCAACACATATTTTCCAAGTTCAGGAATTACCGATGACATTGAACGGGAAGAAACTTGAGATCCCTATCAAACGAATATTAATGGGTGAAAAAATTGATCATGTCGTTAATGTCGACTCCCTAGCCAACCGGGAATCCTTAGATTATTT
>Ga0079226_10001096_pt1 | contig 20519 bp, 19 predicted proteins | sample Poulit2014_FD_76345 | JGI IMG/M metagenome (GOLD analysis project Ga0079226, IMG submission 76345) | Agricultural soil microbial communities from Georgia to study Nitrogen management - Poultry litter 2014 | ecosystem: Environmental > Terrestrial > Soil > Agricultural land | place: USA: Georgia... | reverse complement strand
GACCTCACCGGGGCGTGCACGGCCCGTGCGCAGGGAGTGGGCGATGCGACGGGTGAGGACGCTGGTCTTCCCCGACCCCGCTCCGGCGACGATGAGGAGGGGACTGCCGCTGTGCAGCACTGCATCGCGCTGGGCCGGGTTGAGCCCGTCCAGCAGCGAGTCCGCAGAGGTGTCGGGCGGCCCTGCAGACGAGGCGTCCGCGCCCGAGTCACTGACCGGGGACCCGCTCCCGGAATCGGTCGCGGCGGCGCTGCCCGCGCTGCCGTCGGGGTCGCCGTCAGCGGTCCGCGGGCCGAGGACGGAGAGGAAATCGAAGGGTGAGCTCATAGCGGTGAGAACCTATCAGCCGGAACGGACACGGCCCGGCTCTGGGAGCCGGGCCGGCGACGAGGCGATCACGGTGCGGGGACCGTGGGATCGGGCGCAGGACCCGATCCGGTGCAGGACCTCGTTCAGGCGACGACGTTCGTGCCGTCCATGAAGACGGCGACGATCACGGCGACGACGGCCGCGATGCCGACGGCATGCGACATGCCCGCGGACGCGCCCTGGTCCGGACTCGCCTTCTCCCTGCGCTTGCCGAGGAACGCGAAGACGGCCACCGCGAGAGCGAGCACCAGCTTGATGCCGATCTTCATGTGGTTGACGGCCTCTCCCTCGTCCACCATCGCCTCCGCGAGACCCGTGAGGGCGAGGCCGGTGATGAGCTGCAGGTAGGCGCCGTGCAGCATTCCCGGGGAGACCTTCGGCGCCTTGATGTTCGCGAAGTAGCCGCCGACGATGATGGCCATTCCGAGGAGGTGCAGGAGGACCAGGACGAGACGAAGGATTTCCATACCCCCGAGTCTAGTGGCAGGATTGCCTCCAGCGCCCACCCGCCCCGGGAGCGCGGTCCGCCCTGGTGTAATGGCAGCACGCCGGCCTTTGGAGCCGTGCGGTCTAGGTTCGAATCCTAGGGGCGGAGCGGGATGAAGTGATCCGCGATATCCAAGGAGCCACCCCCATGCCGCAGCACAGTCCGGCAGCAGTGATCGTCCTCGCCGCAGGCGCGGGGACCCGGATGAGATCGGCCACCCCCAAGGTGATGCACCCGATCGCGGGCCGATCGCTTCTCCACCACGCGATCACCGCGGCGGCGGGCGCCGGACCCGAGCACCTCGTCGTCGTGCTGCGTCACGCGCGGGAGCAGGTCGCCACCCACGTGGAGTCGATCGCGGGGATCCTCGACCGGTCCGTGCTCGTGGCCGACCAGGACGACGTGCCCGGCACGGGCCGCGCGGCGGAATGCGCGCTCACTCAGCTGCCGGAGGACATGGAGGGCACCGTCGTCGTCACCTACGGCGACGTCCCCCTGCTCACCGCGTCCACCCTCTTCGCGCTCGTCGAGCATCACGAGGCCCGGTCCAACGCCGTGACGGTGCTGTCCGCGAACGTCGCGCAGCCCGCCGGCTACGGCCGCATCGTCCGCGACGCGGCGGGCGATCTCGAGCGGATCGTCGAGGAGAAGGATGCGGACGACGCGGTGCGCTCGATCCGGGAGATCAACTCCGGGATCTATGCGTTCGAGGCATCCGTCCTGCGCGACGCTCTCGCACGTGTCGACACGGACAACGCGCAGGGGGAGAAGTACCTCACGGACGTCATCGGCATCGCCCGGGGCGGAGGCTCGCGCGTCGCCGCGCTCACGACCGATGACGTGTGGCAGGTCGAGGGCGCGAACGACCGCGTGCAGCTCGCGCAGCTGGGTCGTGAGCTCAATCGGCGGATCGTCGAGGCGCACATGCGCGCGGGCGTCACCGTCGTCGATCCGGAGACCACGTGGATCGACTCCGACGTCGTCCTCGCGCCGGACGTCACGATCCAGCCGGGCGTGCAGCTCCACGGGGCCTGCGACATCGCCGCCGATGCCGTCATCGGGCCGGACACCACCCTGGCGGACACGGAGGTCGGTGAGGGAGCGACGATCATCCGCACCCACGGATCGCTCGCAGTGATCGGCGCGGGGGCCTCGGTGGGTCCCTTCTCCTACCTGCGGCCCGGCACCGAGCTGGGGTCGCACGGCAAGATCGGTGCGTTCGTGGAGACGAAGAACGCGCAGATCGGCGAGGGCTCGAAGATCCCCCACCTCACATATGTCGGCGACGCCACGATCGGGGAGCAGTCGAACATCGGTGCCTCGTCCGTCTTCGTCAACTACGACGGAGAGAAGAAGCAGCGCACGACGATCGGATCCCACGTGCGCATGGGGTCGGACACGATGTACATCGCCCCCGTGACGGTGGGCGACGGCGCCTACTCGGGCGCGGGGGCCGTGATCCGCGACGACGTGCCCGCCGGTGCACTGGCGATCAAGGAGGGTCGCCAGCGCAACATCGACGGCTGGGTCGGGAGGAACAGGCCGGGCAGCGCGGCGGCACAGGCCGCGCAGCTGGCACAGGAGACTGCGCCGGATCCGGCGGCCGCGGACAGCGCGGCGCCGGACCGGGGGACAAGCGCAGACGATGCGGATCGAAATAAGGAGTCCTGAACGTGAGGTCGATCACCACCGCGGGCGAGAAGAAACTCGTCCTGGTCAGTGGGCGCGCGAACACTGAGCTGGCCGAACAGGTCGCCCAGAGCCTCGGCACCGAACTGCTCCCCACGGACGTCTACAACTTCGCCAACGGCGAGATCTATGTCCGGTTCGGGGAATCCGTCCGCGGCACGGACGTCTTCATCATGCAGTCCCACACGACACCCATCAACGAATGGGTCATGGAGCAGCTCATCATGGTCGACGCGCTCAAGCGCGCGTCGGCCAAGCGGATCACCGTCATCGCGCCGTTCTTCCCCTACGCGCGCCAGGACAAGAAGCACCGCGGCCGCGAGCCGATCTCCGCGCGCCTCATGGCGGACCTGTTCAAGTGCGCCGGCGCGGACCGCCTCATCACGGTGGATCTGCACACCGCGCAGATCCAGGGCTTCTTCGACGGCCCGGTCGACCACCTGGTCGCCCTGCCGATCCTCGCCGATTACGTGAAGGAGAACTATCCCGAGGACCTCGCGGTCGTCTCTCCGGACGCGGGGCGCATCAAGGTCGCGGAGAACTGGTCGTCAAGCCTGGGCGGAGTCCCCCTGGCGTTCATCCACAAGACGCGCGACATCACGAGGCCCAACGAGACGAAGGCCAACCGCGTCGTCGGCGAGGTCGAGGGGCGCCACTGCGTGCTCGTCGACGACATGATCGACACGGGCGGCACGATCGTCCAGGCCGCCGACGCCTGCATGGCGGCCGGCGCGAAGGGCGTCATCATCGTCTCCACGCACGCGGTCTTCTCCGGACCCGCGGTCGAGCGCCTCAAGAACTCCGTGGCGGAGGAGGTCATCGTCACGAACACGCTGCCGCTCGCCGACGAGCAGATGTTCGACAAGCTCACCGTCCTGTCCATCGCGCCGCTCCTGGCCCGTGCGGTGCACGAGGTGTTCGAGGACGGCTCCGTCACGAGCCTCTTCGAGGGCGACGGGGCCTGACGGAGCCCCACGGACGCGACGGGTCCCGACGCCCGGACCCCACGACGACGCAGAAGCGGCCGCTCGCCCGGGGAGGGTGGGTGGCCGCTTTGACGGTGTCGGGCGAGTGCGTATGATTGGCGGGTACCTCGGCGAGGGAAGCCCCGACGGCTTCCGTGATCGACGCGGTGCTCATGATCCGAACGACCCGCAGAGCCTTCCGGCCGCGGCGTCCTCCGTTCCGGGTGGGTGGGCAGCGTCCGTGCGAGGCGCCACCGCTTGGAAGGAGAATGACCATGGCAGATTCGAAGCTCGACGTCGTCCGCCGCGAGGAGTTCGGCAAGGGTGCGGCACGCCGCTTCCGCCGCGAGGGCAAGGTCCCCGCGGTCCTCTACGGGCACGGGATCGACCCGATCCACCTGCTGCTCGATGCGCACCCGACGATGCTGGCGCTGCGCACCCCGAACGCCCTGCTGAAGCTCGAGAACCCGAACACGGGCAGGAGCGAGCTGGCGCTCGCGAAGGACGTGCAGATCAATCCCGTCACCCGTGAGAACGAGCACCTCGACCTGCTCCTCGTGAAGAAGGGCGAGAAGGTCGAGGTCGAGGTCCCCGTCGTGCTCGAGGGCGAGGCCGCTCCCGGCACGATGGTCTCGGTCGACAACCAGTCGCTGCTCATCGAGGCCGACGCCACGAACCTCCCGGAGACCATCGAGGTCACCATCGAGGGCCGCGAGGTGGGCGAGCACATCTACGCCGCGGACGTCCCGATGCCCAGCGGTTCGGCACTCGCATCCGATCCGGAGCTGCTCGTGGTGAACGTGTCCGCGCAGCTGTCCGATGAGGAGCTCGAGGCCGAGCTCGAGTCCGACGCGGTCGATGAGGAGGTCGCGGCCGCGACCGGCGCGGCCCCCGAGGAGGACGCCGCTGAGTCCGCTGAGGAGAAGCCCTCCGACGACGAGTGATCGTCCGGGGCCCGGGCCCCGCAGGCTGATCCTCAGCACTCGCACGTGCGCACTGCGGGGCAGGACTGATTCGTTCCTGCCCCGCAGTGCGCATTCCGCTCGCCCGTCCCGGGCGAATCCACCCCTGACAGCCCGACCCGCAGGCGCGGGTCCTCACGGAAGGACGGCCGCGTCGCCATGGCAGCGGACACCTGGATCATCGTGGGCCTCGGCAACCCGGGCGGCCGGTACGAGGCGACCCGCCACAACATCGGCTATCTCGTCGTGGACGAACTGCTCAGCCGCACGGGTTCCCGCCTCACGAGGACGAAGACCCGGGCGCTCGCCGCGACGGGCCGGCTCCCCGGTGCCGGCGGTCGGCCCGGCCCGCGCGCAGTCCTCGTCCGCCCCACGACCTACATGAACGAGATCGGGCAGCCCGTGGGGCAGCTCGCTCGCTTCCACTCGGTCGCAGCGGATCGGATCATCGCGATCCACGACGACGTCGACCTCGACTTCGACTCCGTCCGGCTCAAGAAGGGCGGCGGGGAGGGCGGCCACAACGGCCTGCGATCCCTCACCCGCCACCTCGGCACGAAGGACTACCTGCGCGTCCGCGCAGGGGTGGGCCGTCCCCCGGGGCGCATGGACACGGCCGACTACGTGCTCGGACGCTTCACCGCGCAGGAGCGCACGACGCTGCCGATCGCCGTGTCCGAACTCGCCGATGCCGTGGAGGCCCTGACGCAGGAGGGACTCGAGGCCGCGCAGCAGCGGTTCCACTCGCCTCGCTGAGATCTCCTACGGCGCGACGCACTAGTGCGATGAGGTCGGCTTCTGCGCCCGCGTCCGCAGGAGCAGGGCCGCGACCGCTCCGCCCACGGCGCCGAACAGATGGCCCTGCCATGAGATCCCCGGGTGCACCGGCAGCACGCCGATGAGCATGGATCCGCCGTAGACGACGAACACGACCAGCGCGACGACGCCGTACCCGATCCGGTGGGCCATGCTGCTCGTGGTGAACACGCGGACCATGAGGTACGCGAAGTACCCGAAGACCAGCCCCGAGGCGCCCACCGTCACCGTGCCGGGCCAGGCGAGGAGCCACGGACCGATCCCGCCGACGACGGCTGCGATCGCAGTGACCGCCCAGAAGCGCCGCGCACCCTCGGCCGCGACCAGGCAGCCCAGGATGAGGAAGGGGGCGGTGTTCGCGATGAGATGGCCCCACGTCGAATGCAGGAGCGGGGCCAGGACGACTCCCGGCAGATGGGTGAGGTCCCACGCGCGGATCCCCAGCGATTCGAAGCGGCCCGGCAGCAGCAGGTCTGCGAACTCCACGATCCACATGAGCGCGAGCAGGACGAGCGGCGGGATGAAGCGGGCGGCGAACGGTGCGCGCCGATCCGTGCGGGCGGAGGTGTGCGACATGCTCCGATTATCCGTGAGGAACCTGAGTGCGCGCGGCCAGCAGTCCCCGTGCCCCGCTCGCCGCGAACAGGAGGACGGAGGCTGCGACGAGGGCCGCACCCACATGGGGTTCGCCCACCTCCATTCCCCCGATCCACTCGCCGTCCGCGTCCTGCCCGTCCCACATCAGACGGGGCGGGTCCGTCACCAGGCTCCCCCAGAAGACGAGCAGCACGCCTGCGACGACGAGCGGCACGAGGGCGCAGACCCGGGACCGCGGCAGTGCGCAGACCGTGCCGGCCGCTGCGATCACGAGGAGCCAGAGGACGACGTACACAGGGTCGGTCGAGGGGCTCGGGCCCGATTCGCCCAGCGTCGTGTACCGGATCCGCGGCCCGTCCAGATACCCGCGGCTCAGCAGCACGGGCAGGAATGCCGCGAAGAGGTAGGCGGCGACGGCGAGGACGGCGAGCAGTCGCACGACGAGGGACGCCCTGCGCCCACGGCCGTCCCCGCCGTGTCGACGGCGAGCAGGGGGCTCTGTCCCAGCGGGTTCGCGGGCGTGGGGGACCGGGTCCATGCACTCAGTCCACCAGAGGGAGCGCCGGCGGCGGCGTCGCGCATGTGCCGATACTGCGACCGCGTGGCCGCCGCCTACACTGGACGGCGTGCTGACTGGACTGAGCAACGCCCTCACGCTGCCCGCATTCGACGACGTCCGACGGGCGGTGGCCGACCCCTCCTCGCCGGGCGGATCGGTGTCGCTGGTGCGCGGACTCCTGCCCGCGCTCATCTCGCGCACCGCGAAGACGGGGACCGCGCTGGTCGTCACCGCGACGACGCGCGAGGCCGAAGACCTCGCGCGCGCACTCGCCGACCACCTGCCGCCGGAATCCGTCGCGGTCTTCCCGTCGTGGGAGACCCTGCCGCACGAGCGTCTCTCACCCCGGTCGGACACCGTGGGCGAACGGCTCACGGTGCTGCGCAGGCTGAGTCACCCGGACGACGGCACCCCGCTGCGAGTCGTCATCGCGCCGGTGCGCGCGGCGCTGCAGCCGCTCGTCAAGGGGCTGGGGCAGCTGGAGCCGGTCGAGCTGGGCGTCGGTGACAGGATGGATCTCACCGACCTGTCCGAGTCGCTCGCCGGATTGGCCTACTCGCGTGTCGACATGGTCTCCCGCCGGGGCGAGTTCGCGGTGCGCGGCGGCATCATCGACGTGTTCCCACCGACCGCCGAATCCGCTCTGCGACTCGAGTTCTTCGACGACGAGGTCGAGGAGATCCGCCCCTTCGCCGTCGCGGACCAGCGCTCGCAGCCGGTCGACCCCGACGGACCCGCCCCGCGGCTCTACGCGCCGCCGTGCCGGGAGATCCTCCTCACGCCGGAGGTCCGCGAGCGGGCGGCCGCTCTCGCGGAGACGACTCCCGCGGCGGCCGACATGCTGGGGCGCATCGCCGCCGGCGCGGCGGTCGAGGGGATGGAATCGCTCGCGCCCGTCCTCGCCGACGGTATGGAGCCCCTCGTCGCGGTCATGCCGCAGGACACCCGCATCCTGGTCGTGGAGCCGGAGAAGGTCGCACGGCGCGCGGACGACCTCGTCCGCACCTCTGACGAATTCCTCGCCGCTGCGTGGGAGTCGGCCTCCGACGGGGCCGCGGCCCCCGTCGACCTGTCCGCCGCGAACTTCCGCACCCTCGAGCAGACGCGCGAGGCCGCCGGCGTCCTGGGCCTGCCGTGGTGGGAGCTGGGCGGTTTCGCCGTCGACGAGGAGCTCACCGAGGCGCGCGACGAGGTCTACACGGTGCCCGCCCGCGAACCGCGCGGGTATCAGGGCGACGTCGAGGCGATCCTCGCGGACGTGCGCACACTGGTGCGGGACGACTGGTCGGTCGTCGTCCTCACCGAGGGCGGCGGCCCGGGCAAGCGGCTCGTCGAGGTGTTCGCCGACGCCGAGGTCCCCGCCGCCTTCGTCGAGGCGCCCGACTTCACGGCCGCCGGTCGCGTCGAGGTCGCGATCGGCGCCGGCTACGGCGGGTTCGTGGTCGAGGAGCTGCGGCTGGCCGTGCTCACCGAAGCGGACGTGCTCGGCCGTGCCGCCGCTGCCTCGACGCGGGACATGCGGAGGCTGCCCGCGCGGCGCAGGCGCAATCAGGTCGACCCCCTCAACCTGGCGCCCGGCGATCACGTCGTCCACGAGCAGCACGGAGTGGGCCGGTTCGTCGAGATGGTGCAGCGCACCGCGGGGAAGGGGAGGGACGCGCACACGCGCGAATACCTCGTCATCGAGTACGCGCCGTCGAAGCGGGGGCACCCCGGCGACCGCCTGTACGTGCCCTCGGACGCATTGGACCAGGTCACCCGCTACGTGGGCGGTGAGAGCCCGTCGCTGAACAAGATGGGCGGATCCGACTGGGCGAAGACGAAGACGCGGGCGCGCAGGGCGGTCAGGGAGATCGCCGGTGAGCTGGTCAGGCTCTACTCCGCCCGGCAGGCCACGCAGGGCCACGCGTTCGGCCCCGACACCCCCTGGCAGCGGGAGCTCGAGGACGCGTTCCACTACGTCGAGACCCCCGACCAGCTCACCACGATCGACGAGGTCAAGGACGACATGATGAAGACGGTCCCCATGGACCGGCTCATCTGCGGCGACGTGGGCTACGGCAAGACGGAGGTCGCGGTCCGGGCCGCATTCAAGGCGATCCAGGAGGGCAAGCAGGTCGCCGTGCTGGTGCCCACGACCCTGCTCGTCCAGCAGCACCTGGAGACGTTCGCGGAACGCTACGCGGGTTTCCCCGTGAGCGTGGGAGCGCTGTCGCGCTTCCAGTCGAAGAAGGAGTCCACGCGCGTCGCCGAGGGGATGAGGGACGGGACGATGGACCTCGTCATCGGCACGCACCGGCTCCTGTCCGGGGAGGTGTCCTTCAAGGAGCTGGGCCTCGTCATCATCGACGAGGAGCAGCGCTTCGGCGTCGAGCACAAGGAGACCCTCAAGGCGATGCGCGCGGACGTCGACGTGCTCGCGATGTCCGCGACCCCCATCCCGCGCACCCTCGAGATGGCGGTGACCGGGATCCGGGAGATGTCCACGCTCGCGACCCCGCCGGAGGAGCGCCATCCGGTCCTCACGTACGTGGGGCGGCACGAGGACCGGCAGGTCGCTGCGGCGATCCGACGCGAGCTCATGCGCGAGGGGCAGGTCTTCTACATCCACAACAGGGTCCAGGACATCGAACGCGTGGCCGGGCACCTCGCAGAGCTCGTGCCGGAAGCGCGGATCGCGATCGCGCACGGCAAGATGGGGGAGCGGCAGCTGGAGCAGGTGATCGTCGACTTCTGGGAGCGGAAGTTCGACGTGCTCGTCTGCACGACGATCGTCGAGACGGGCATCGACATCGCGAATGCGAACACGCTCATCATCGATCGGGCCGACCGCTACGGGCTCTCGCAGCTCCACCAGCTGCGCGGACGCGTGGGCCGCGGCCGTGAACGCGCCTACGCGTACTTCCTGTACCCGCCCGACGGCACGCTCACGGAGACCGCCCACGACCGACTCAAGACCCTGGCGGAGCACTCGGAGCTCGGCGCGGGCATGCAGGTCGCGATGAAGGACCTCGAGATCCGCGGTGCGGGGAACCTGCTGGGCGGTCAGCAGTCCGGCCACATCGAGGGGGTCGGCTTCGACCTCTACGTCCGGCTCGTCGGGGAGGCGGTCGCGAACTTCCGGGGCGAGGCGCAGGAGGAGGAGCCGGAGATGCGCATCGAGCTGCCCGTCGACGCGCACATCCCCACCGACTACGTCGAACACGAACGACTGCGCCTCGAGGCGTACCGGAAGCTCGCGGCCGCCGGCGGCGAGGAGGAGATCCGCTCCGTGCTCGAGGAGCTCACCGACCGCTACGGACCGCCCCCCGAGGCCGTGGGCGTGCTGGCCGACGTGGCGCGTCTGCGCATCCGCGCGCGGAAGTCCGGGGTGTCCGACATCGTGGGCCAGGGCAGTTTCATCCGCTTCGGGCCGGTGGAGGACCTGCCGGACTCGCAGATCGCCCGCCTCAAGCGCATGTACCCGAAGGCGCTCATCAAGCCGGCGGTGCGTTCGGTGCTCGTCCCCAAGCCCGTCGGCGGGAACGGCTTCGACCGCCGCGAGGTCGTCGATTCGGAGATCCTCACGTGGGCGCACGAATTCCTGGACGCGATCCTGCCGGTCGCGGACGAGGAGGCGGCGCGCGTCGAGGACTCCGTGAGCACCACCTCATGAGCCCGGCGGCAGGGGAACCATCGGACCCGCGTGACATCCGTGAGCCGTGGTCCCGGCCGGACGAGACCGCGCTCGGCCCGGACCGGATGATGGCGTACATCCGTGCACGCTGCCCCTGGGCGGCCGGTCACACCCACCGGACGCTCGCGCCCTACCTGCTCGAGGAGTCGGTCGAGTTCCTCGCGGCGGTCATCGAGGACGAGCGCGCGGCCGACGAGCAGGCGGGAGCCGGGCACGGTGGGGACGAGGATCGTGGGGAGGCGACGGCGGACGCGGTGGAGGCCGAGCTCGCCGATGTCCTCTACCAGGTGGTGTTCCACGCCGCCGTGCTGGACGACCGCCACGGGCGGCCCGCGGGCGCGACGTGGAGCGCGCTGCAGGACCGCCTGGTCCGCAAGTACGTCCGCCGACATCCCCACGTCTTCGACTCCGCGCACCCGGTGCCGATCGACGAGGTGCAGCGTCGCTATCAGGCTGTGAAGGCCGAGGAGCGCGCTGCCGGCAGCGCGGCCCGTGAGCCGTCGGTCGACGCGCACACGACGGCAGCGGACGAGGCTCTGAGCATCCTGTCGGACATCCGGGGGACAATGACGACGAGGAACAGGCAGGACTGACCGGAGACGAGGAGCACGCACATGACCCGGACTTTCCACCGCGCGCCGCGGATCCCGGTGCCCGGCACCTTCAACTTCCGCGATCTCGGCGGGCACTCCACTGTGGACGGGAGACGCGTGTCGGAGGGGCGCCTCTACCGGGCGGACGGCCTCGGGCGTCTGGGGCCGGACGGCGTGGCGATGCTCAAGGAGATGCGCATCGTGTCCGTCGTCGATCTGCGCGAGGAGAAGGAGGTCGCGAACATCCCCGACGCCGTCGACGGCCTGGGCGCCCGCTACTCACACATGCCGCTGCTGGGGAATCGGTACTTCCCGATCGACAAGGACAGCCCGGACCGGATCGTCCTCGACACCCCCTCTCTGCCGGCGCTGTATGCGGCGATGATCGAGACGGCAGGACCGCGCTTCGTCGACGTCATCAGCCACCTGGCGGAGATCGAGCAGGACGCGACGGTCTTCCACTGCTCGGCGGGCAAGGACCGCACGGGTCTGATCGCCGCGTTCGTGCTGTCACTCCTGGGGGTCGAGCGGGACGCGGTCGTGAACGACTACGCCCTGACGGAGGAGTACCTGGGCGACGACTTCCGGGCAGCCCTGAGCACCCACTTCTCATCCGCGGGGATCTCCTCCGTCTCCTCGATGGCGACGGAGGCGAAGCCGGAGTGGTTGGCGGACGTGCTGGATCGGCTCGACCGCGACCACGGCGGCGTCGAGGGCTACCTCGTCGACCACGGGCTGCGCGACGGGGTGGCGGACCGGCTGCGCGCCTCACTCATGGAGCCGGACACTCCGACGCCGTGAGTCGCTGAGGCGCGGCGGCGACGGCGCATCCGGGCCGACTGCCCCGCGGAGTGCATTAGGCTGGCTCCGTCGTCCCCGCACACGCGCACACGCGCACGATCAAGGAGAATCCGTGGCAGAGATCCTGGCCGTAACAGCACGGGAGATCCTCGACTCCCGTGGCAATCCGACCGTCGAAGTCGAAGTGCTGCTCGAAGACGGCGCGGTGGGCCGTGCCGATGTGCCGTCCGGCGCCTCGACGGGTGAGTTCGAGGCGGTGGAGCTGCGCGACGGCGACCCGGAGCGCTATCTGGGCAAGGGCGTGCAGAGCGCCGTGGACGCGGTCCTCGACGACATCCACGATGCGGTGACGGGGATCGAGGCGGACGACCAGCGGCTCGTCGACCAGGCGCTCATCGACCTCGACGGCACGGACAACAAGTCCCGCCTGGGTGCGAACGCGATGCTCGGCGTCTCGCTGGCCGTGGCCCGCGCCGCGGCGGAGAGCGCGGAACTGCCGCTGCACCGCTACCTGGGCGGCCCCAACGGCCACATCATGCCCGTTCCCATGATGAACATCCTCAACGGCGGTTCGCACGCGGACTCCAACGTCGACATCCAGGAGTTCATGATCGCGCCGATCGGAGCATCGACTTTCCGCCAGGCGCTCCAGTGGGGCGCAGAGGTCTACCACGCGCTGAAGAAGGTGCTGGGGGACCGCGGGCTGTCGACCGGACTGGGCGACGAGGGTGGATTCGCCCCGAACCTCGATTCCAACGCCACGGCGCTCGACCTCATCCTCGAGGCGGTCGAAGCGGCGGGCCGCAAGCCCGGCCGGGACATCGCGCTCGCCCTCGACGTCGCCTCGTCGGAGTTCCACGGCGAGAGCGGCTACACCTTCGAGGGCTCCGTCCGCACTGCGGCGGACATGGCGGACTACTACGAGAAGCTCGTGGCGGACTATCCGCTCGTCTCCATCGAGGACCCGCTCGACGAGAACGACTGGGACGGCTGGACGGAACTCACCGCTCGCATCGGCGGTGCCGTCCAGATCGTCGGTGACGACCTCTTCGTCACCAACCCGCAGCGTCTGCAGCGCGGGATCGAGACCGGCTGCGCGAACTCCCTGCTGGTCAAGGTCAACCAGATCGGAACGCTCACGGAGACGCTCGATGCGATCTCGCTGGCCCACTTCCACCACTACACCTCGATGATCTCCCACCGGTCGGGTGAGACCGAGGACACGACGATCGCGGACCTCTCCGTCGCCGTGAACGCCGGACAGATCAAGACCGGCGCCCCGGCGCGCTCGGAGCGCGTGGCGAAGTACAACCAGCTGCTGCGCATCGAGGAGCAGCTGGGGGACGCCGCGCGGTACGCCGGACGGTCGGCGTTCCCACGGTTCAACGGCTGACACGCCGGAGCGGATCGCAATCCCCGCGGACGGTGAAGGGGCGCGGCACACTTGAAGTGGCCGCGCCCCTTCCCCATCCGCGCGGATCGAGGTGGACAGATGAGCAGACGCAGCACGAGCGGCCGCAGCAGCGGTCGACCCGGTCCGGCCGGAGGTCGGCGCCCCCATCGTGCCTCGAAGCAGCCGCGCGCCGGCGGAGGCGTCTCCCCGGAGCTCATCGACGACACCGCGGCGGGCAGGCGGATGTCCTTCCGCACCTCCGTCATCGTCGGGGCGCTGCTCATCGTCGCCTTCGGACTCGTCCAGCCGATCAGCAGCGGTCTGACGCAGATGCAGCAGATCGCCGCACTCGAGGCGGACATCGACGCGACGAAGGATGAGGTGGCCCAGCTGCGGGACGAGCGCGAGCGGCTCGACGACCCGGAGCACCTGGAGCGGCTGGCGCGCGAGAACCTGCAGTACGTCCACGAGGGGGAAGAGGCCTTCATCGTCGTGGACAGCCCGAACGACCACGGGGACGAGGCCGACGAATCCGAGGCCGGCGCCTCGAAGACCGTCCGCGCGCAGCCCTGGTACAGAGAGCTGGTCGATTCGCTGCGTGCGGTCGGCCACGCGAACGAGGAGGACCCCACGTGATCACCCCGTACACGGATGCGGATCGGGAGACGGTGCGTGCGCAGCTGAACCGGGTGCCGCGCGGCGTGGTGGGGGTCGCCTCCCGGACCGCCGACGGCGAACCGATCGTCGTCGCCACCGCACCCCGGCTGGCCGACGGGACCCCGTTCCCCACCACGTACTACCTCACGCACCCCGACTACGTGACGGAGGCCTCGCGATTGGAGGCCGGCGGGGTCATGGCAGAGCTCACCGCCGAGCTCGCCGAGGACGAGGAGCTGCGGGCCGCCTACGCCCGGGCACATACCGCGTACCTCGCCGACCGGTCGCGGATCGGGCGCGAGGCGGGGCTCGCCGAGGTGACGGAGATCGACGACTTCTCCGCCGGCGGGATGCCCGCCCGCATCAAGTGCCTCCACGCGCTCGTCGGCCACAGCCTCGCCGCGGGTCCGGGAGTGAATCCCGTGGGGGACAGGGCGCTCGCGATGATGGAGACGGTCCCTCCTGCCGTAGGCTTCCACGTATGACGAGAACGGCTGCCTTCGACTGCGGGACGAACTCACTGCGGCTGCTCGTCGCGGACGTGGACGACTCGGGCCGCCTCACGGACCTCGCCCGCGAGATGCGCGTGGTGCGTCTGGGGCAGGGCGTCGACCGCACCGGCGAGTTCGCCCCGGAGGCGCTCGCACGGACCTTCGCCGCCTGCGACGAGTACGCGGAGATCGTGTCCCGCCTGGCCCCCGACCGGCTGCGCTTCGTCGCGACCTCGGCCAGCCGCGACGTGAGCAACCGCGACGCCTTCGCGGCCGGGGTGCAGGAGCGGCTGGGGATCCTGCCGGAGGTGATCGACGGGGACGAGGAGGCCGAGCTGTCGTTCCTCGGGGCCACAGCCGGCGTGCCGGATGCGGCGTCGCCCCGCCTGGTCATGGACCTCGGCGGCGGTTCGACGGAGCTCGTGCTCGGAGACGCGACCGCGAGCGATGCATACAGCATGAACATCGGCTGCGTGCGCCTGTTCGAACGCCACCTCGCGTCGGATCCGCCCACCGCCGAACAGGTCGCCGCACTGCGCGCCGACGTCGACGACGCGTTCATCGAGGCGGCGCAGCACGTCGACGTGTCCGCGACCCGCACGCTCGTCGGCGTCGCCGGCACCATCACGACGGTGGCCGCGGCGGTCCTCGACCTGCCCGACTACGACCGTGAGGCGATCCACGGCGCCTCGCTCACACGCGCCCAGATCACGCGCACGGCCGACCGCCTCACCGCGATGCCCTCCGAGTCGCGGCGCACACTGCCCTACATGCACCCCGGGCGCGCAGACGTCATCGCCGCGGGGAGCCACGTCTATGCGCGGCTCGTCGAACTGATCGACGAGGCCGTGGGCCGTTCCGGCGGCACCCTCGACATCCGCGTGAGCGAATCAGACATCCTCGACGGCATCGCCCTGGGCCTCGCGCGGGACTGATGCATGCCACGGCGGGGCGGGGACCAGGCGACGACGGGTGAGCGGCGCAGGCGCAGGGAGCGCCGCCGCCGTGTGAGGACGCGCGTCCTCCAGCTCCTGGCGATCCTCGCCGCGCTGGGGCTCGTCGCCGCGACGATCTTCGGCGGGTCGGCCGGAGCCGCGGAGGCGCAGACGGATGCGCCGGAGCCGGGGCCCGGCCAGTGGTTCATGGACGACTACGACATCCCGGAGCTCTGGGAGACCAGTCGGGGAGACGGCGTCACGGTGGCCGTCATCGACTCCGGCGTGAGCGACGAGCACGAGAACCTCACCGACCGCGTGACCGCCGCGCGGGATTTCTCCGGTGCGGGCAAGGACGGCACGGAGCCCGTGGGCGCGGAGAGCATCATCCACCACGGAACGGCCGTCGCCGGCGTCGTCGCGGGCACCGGTGCGGGCAGCGGTCCGGTGGGCGTGGCACCGGAGGCGAGGATCGCCTCGGCGTCGGTGTGGCTGGGCGGCGGAGCCCCGGAGGCCGCGCAGTCGACCCGCGTGCAGGCCGAGCAGGCGCTGCGCTGGGCGGTGGACAGCGGTGCCTCCGTCATCAACATGTCCCTGGGCTGGGACGATCCGTCGTGGCCGCGGGCGTGGGACGAGGCCTTCGCCTACGCGTATGAGCACGATGCCGTCGTCATCGCGTGCGTGGGCAACCGGTCGCAGGGGGCCACGCAGGCGTGGTCACCGGCGACGGTCCCCGGAGTGGTCGGGGTGGGCGGCCTGACGAAGTCCGGTGCCGTGCGGGACACGTCGACCGCACCGGGCACCGCCGTCGACCTCATGGGTCCGGCCGAGGACATCCCCGTTCCGTACTGGGACGGCGGGTACGGCACGGCCGACGGGTGCTCGTTCGCGGCGCCCGTGGTGTCCGGCGTCGCGGCTCTGCTGCGGTCCGCGCACCCGGACTGGTCCGCCGACCAGGTGGTCGCCGCGCTCCGCGAGACCGCGGGCCCGGTCGAGGGCCACGACGGTCAGGGCACCCTCGCGGATCCGGATCCGATCGTGGGGCACGGGCGGATGGATCCGGCCGCCGCGCTCGCCTGGGAGCCCGACGGTGACGTGCCGGCCGCCTCGGGCCGGCTCGACGACTGGGTGGAGATGCACCGCCGCGACGAGTCGGAGACTGACGATGCGCGGGCCGGCGGGGAGTCCGCCGCGGCCGAGCAGTCCCAGACACCCGAGGCGGCCCGCACCGACGGGTCGGTCACCGCCGCCGATGTGCCGCGCCAGGTGCTGGGACCCGCGGTGCTGACCGGCGGCGGCGTCATCGGAGCGGCGCTGCTGACCGGGGCGATCGTCGTGGGAGTCCGCGCGCGGCGTGCAGGGCGGGACCCCGCCGAGCACGGCGACGGACGTGCGGAAGCGGCCGTCGGATCGCCTATTGAGGCCGCCTCGGACGGTGCGGGGGAGACCCGCGACGATGGCTAGTGAAAAGTTTCACAAGCCTTTAGGATGAAGCCATGGCTCTCATCAGAAACAACGCTCTGCGTCCGCGCATCCTCATCGTCGGCGGTGGTTACCTGGGCTTCGTGACGGCTCAGAACCTCCTCAAGGACCTCGGGCGGGGTGAGGCCACGGTCACGGTGGTCGACCCCAACCCATACCTCACCTACGCGCCCTTCCTGCCGGAGGTCGCGGGCGGGAACATCGAACCGCGGCACGCGGTCGTCCCGCTGCGCCGCCACCTCAAGGGGGCGGAGGTCATCACGGGCTCCGTGGCGAACATCAACCACGACAAGAAGTTCGTCGTCATCGAGCAGGAGGGCTACGAGCCGTTCGAGCTCGACTACGACCAGATCGTGCTCGCATCCGGTGCCGTGCCGCGTGCGCTGCCCATCCCGGGGCTCGCGGAGGAGGGCATCGGCCTCAAGCGCATCGAGGAGGCCATCGCGCTGCGCGACCACGTCCTCAACCGCCTCGCAGAGGCCTCGCTCATGGAGGACGACGCGGAGCGCCGCAAGGCTCTGACGTTCGTCTTCGTGGGCGGCGGCTTCGCCGGCATCGAGGCCCTCGCGGAGCTCGAGGACCTGGCGCGCGCCGCTGTGGCCCAGTACGACACCCTCACGGAGGCGGGCATCCGCTTCGTGCTCGTCGAGGCCCTGGCCCGTGTGATGCCCGAGGTGGGCGAGGCGCAGGCGCGCTGGGTCGTCGACCACCTGCGCGAGCGCGGGGTCGACGTCTACCTCGAGACCTTCCTCGAGGACTGCACCGACAAGCACATCAAGCTGTCGAACGGTGAGGAGTTCGACGCGGACCTCGTCGTGTGGAGCGCGGGCGTCAAGGCGAACCCGATCCTCATCGACTCGGATCTGCCGCTGGACGACCGCGGCCGGATCACCGTCCGCGCGGACCTGCGCGTCGAGAACGAGGAGGGCGTCGTCGACGGCGCCTGGGCGGCAGGCGACAACGCCGCCGTCCCGGACCTCTCCGGTGAGGGCCCCGGCGGCTTCTGCGTGCCCAACGCTCAGCACGCCATGCGGCAGGCGCCGGTGCTCGCGAAGAACCTGCTGGCGGCCATGCGCGGCGAGACGGTCTTCACGCAGTACTTCCACAAGTCACTGGGCGCCGTCGCGGGCATGGGCCTGTTCAAGGGCGTCGCGCAGATGGGCGGCACGGAGCTGCGCGGGCCGATCGCCTGGGCTCTGCACCGCCTGTACCACGGCTACGCGATCCCCACGTGCGAGCGCTCCGCCCGCGTGTTCGGCAACTGGGTGCTCAACACGATCATGGGACGCGATCTCACCGCACTCAAGGACGTCGACGTGCCGCGGCGGGCGTTCGTCGAGGCGGCGAACTCGAAGCCCGCTCCGCAGAAGGAGAAGGCGAACGCCTGACGAAGGCCACCGAACGGCTCAGCGTCCTGCGGGCGCCGATCCGGTCAGGGTGAGAGGCGGCTCCGGACGGCGGTCCGGGGCCGCTTCGCGTTTCCCGTGCTCCTCTCACCGGCACGAGGGCTCGGGCAAGGGTGCGGATGTCGGGGTGTGATCTGCGCACTGTGCGGGATGAGCCGCGGCTTCCGCGCTGTTGTGAGGATAGGCTTGCCTAGAGGTGTCGTCGCGCGCGATGCACGAGCAGGACGCACCAGCAGGGCGTGGGCGGCGCAGGGAGGAGTGACATGGATCCGACGAGTTGGAACCTGCCCCTCCTCCTGGTCTGGTGCATCATGTACGGCATCATCCTCTGCCGTGCGGGCGCGACGTACGCGCTGGGACGGCTCGCGCGCGGGGGTCTGTCGAAGTCCCCGCGGGTCGCTCGGATGCTCGCGTCGGAGAAGTACGCGCGTGCGGAGGAGCGGGTGAACCGCTGGGGCGCGCCCGTCGTGGCAGCGAGCTTCCTGACGATCGGGTTCCAGACCCTGGCGAACCTGGCCGCCGGCACCACTCGGATGCCGTGGCTGCGATACATCGCAGCGCTCATGGTCGGCGGAGCGGCGTGGGCGACGGTCTACTCGCTGGTGGGGTTCGCGGGCTTCCGGGCGATCGCGCTCGCGTACGAGCGTGCGCCGGTGCTGACAGTGGGCGTCGGCGCGGTCGCAGCGCTCATCCTCGTGCTGGCGATCGCGTGGCCGGCGACGCGGCGGCGACGTGACCGGGACGCCGTGCGGACCGGCAGGACGCACCCGCTAGTCTGAGACCACGCCCTCATAGCCCAATCGGCAGAGGCAGTCGACTTAAAATCGATTCAGTGTGGGTTCGAGTCCCACTGGGGGCACCACGTGAGACGCCGCTCCTCAGGCGAAGCCGTAGGCGCGCCTCGCGTTCACCCGCCGGGTCTCGCCGCGGATCGTGAAGAGCGAGATGATCGTGCCGACGTACAGGAAGCCGAGCGTCAGCAGGAAGAGGATCCCCGTGACGATCTTACCCAGATAGAAGTACTGGAGTCCGGCGACGAAGAAGAATCCGACGATCGTCAGGACGAGGGCGAGCCCTTCGTCCTTGGGTGGAAGTGCAGGATGGGACACGCTGTCTCCTCGAGTGTGGCGGGTTCGTGCTGTCCCTCGATTCTCCCACCGCGGCCGTGTCGGCGCAGTGGGGTTCGCCCCCGTCGACGACTCGCTCAGGACTTCACGAGGCGCCTGATGGCGTCAGCGGCCTCCGTCACCTTCTGCTCGGCCTCCTCCGGCGAGCCGGAGCGGGCGGCGTCGACGACGCAGTGCGCCAGGTGGTCCTCGAGCAGGACGAGCGCCACGTTCTCCAGCCCGGAGTTCGTCGCGCCGATCTGCGTGAGGACGTCGATGCAGTACTCGTCCTCGTCGATCATGCGGGCCAGGCCGCGGACCTGCCCCTCGATCCGGCGCAGGCGCGCCAGGAGGCGGGCCTTGTCCCCGGAGTATCCGTGAGAGTGCCCCGCGGCCGAGGCGGTGGTCGCCTGTTCTTCGAGGGTCTCCGCTGCCGCTGGTGTCTCGTTCATACCCGGTCCTTCCGATCAGTCGTGGTCGTGTTTCCGTGGGCGTCCGACGCCGGTGCGTCCTTCCCGGTCCGCGCGCCCTGCGCCTCTGTCTTCGTGCGGCGCGCCGCACGAGCCGCGCGCCGCGTTCCGCCGGGCGTGAACCCGCGCAGACGCAGGCTGTTCGTCACGACGAAGACGGACGAGAACGCCATCGCCGCGCCCGCGATCATCGGGTTCAGCAGCCCCAGCGCCGCGAGCGGGATCGCGGCGGTGTTGTACGCGAACGCCCAGAAGAGGTTCCCACGGATCGTCCCCAGTGTCCGTCGGGACAGGTCGATCGCATCGGCGGCGGCCATGAGGTCACCGGCGACCAGGGTGATGTCCGCGGCTTCGATCGCCGCGTCCGTGCCGGTCCCCATCGCGAGTCCCAGATCGGCCTGCGCGAGGGCGGGCGCATCGTTCACGCCGTCCCCGACCATCGCCACGACCCGACCCTCTGCCTGCAGGCGGGCGACGTGATCGACCTTGTCCTCCGGCAGCACCTCCGCGATGACGTCGTCGATTCCGGTCTGCGACGCGACGTCACGCGCGACGTCCCGGTTGTCGCCGGTGAGCAGGACCACCCGCAGGCCCTGTTCGTGGAACCGGGCGATCGCCTGCGGCGAGGTCTCCTTCACGGTGTCCGCGATGAGGACCGCCCCGTGCGCGATCCCGTCCCACCCGATGAGCATCGCAGTGCGTCCGCGGGAGCCCGCGGCGTCGAACGCGTCGCGCAGCTCCTCGGCGACGCTCCAGCCGGCCTCGTCGAAGAGGAGCGACCGGCCGGCGAGGACCTCGTGGCCCTCGACGGTGCCGCGGACCCCGCGACCGCGGACGTTGTCGAAGCCGGCGACCTGCGGCAGGGGAGAGGACTCGGCCAACTCCGCACGGGCATGGTCGACGACGGCGCGGGCGACCGGGTGCTCGGAGCCGGCCTCCAGCGCCCCCGCCCGCCGCAGGAACGCGGTGGGATCGACCGCGTCGGCGAGGACGACCTCGGCGACGGCCATCGTCCCCGTCGTGACGGTGCCGGTCTTGTCGACCACGATCGTGTCGATGCCGCGG
>Ga0079226_10001095_pt1 | contig 20527 bp, 18 predicted proteins | sample Poulit2014_FD_76345 | JGI IMG/M metagenome (GOLD analysis project Ga0079226, IMG submission 76345) | Agricultural soil microbial communities from Georgia to study Nitrogen management - Poultry litter 2014 | ecosystem: Environmental > Terrestrial > Soil > Agricultural land | place: USA: Georgia... | reverse complement strand
TGATTTATTTGTCTGGCTAGGTCCTGCGATTTCTCAAAAAGCTTTTGAAATTGGTGCAGAAGTAAAATCCGCATTTAGCTATCGCAATACTTTGTTATCTAATATTCCGGCATCAAAGCAAAATCCTGACAGTTTATTCATCGAATCTAAGAATGCCGGTAAATATTACGCCGATATTTATCAACTGGCGAAACTGCGGTTACAAAACCTTGGAATTCCTCAACATCAAATTTTTGGTGGCGATTTCTGTACGTATAGTGATCCCGAACGATTCTACTCTTATCGCCGAGATGGCATTCAATCTGGACGATTAGCGAGTTTCATCTGGATTCACGAGGATTAGCAGCTTTACCAATCCTCAACATTTACAAGAAGTTTTGTTACAATCACGGCTTTTTCATCCATCCGTCAGACAAAGTACTGCCAAAATTTAAAACGATAAGAAAGTAACCTGAATTTCCCTACAAAATACGTTAAAATGGGGAATTAAAATTATCGACATTTAACCTACGAGATTCACAATAAATATGTCTACTGCACAATATAAAAACTTTTATATTCAAACCCAAGGTTGCCAAATGAATGAGTATGACTCAAAGAAGATGGCAGACTCCTTAAAAGCATTCTGTAACCTTGATCAAACGCAAGAACTTGATTCTGCAGATGTGTTTATTCTAAATACCTGCTCTATCCGCGAAAAAGCGCAAGAAAAAGTGTTCTCAGAATTGGGTCGCTGGCGCAAATTGAAAGAGGAAAATCCTCACATCGTGATCGCAGTTGGTGGCTGTGTTGCCTCACAAGAAGGCGAAGCTATTAAGAAGCGCGCCCCATTTGTCGATATTATCTTCGGACCACAAACCTTACATCGCTTGCCTAAAATGCTCAATGATGTTTGGCAAGGTAATGGTACACAAGTCGATGTCTCATTCCCAGAAATTGAGAAATTTGATCACTTACCAAAACCACGCGCGGAAGGTGTTACGGCATTCGTTTCGATTATGGAAGGCTGTAATAAATATTGCTCATTCTGTATCGTTCCTTATACTCGTGGCGAAGAGATTTCGCGTCCCTTTATTGATGTTATTGGCGAAATTGCGGCATTAGCAGATCAAGGCGTTCGTGAAGTCACTCTCCTTGGGCAAAACGTGAATGATTACCAAGGCGAAATGCCCGATGGAAAAATTGGAGATCTTGCACTCTTAATTGAATATGTTGCTGAAATTGCTGGCATTGAACGTATTCGTTACACGACATCACATCCGATTGCTTTCTCAGATCGTCTAATTGATGCCTATGCTCGCGTACCAAAACTCGTATCGCATTTACACTTACCAGTACAATCAGGTTCAGATCACATCTTAATGATGATGAAACGCAACCATACAGTTCTCGAATATAAAGCGAAGATCAAAAAACTTCGCGTAATCCGCCCTGACATCTCGATCTCAACAGACTTAATCGTTGGCTTCCCTGGCGAAACGGCTGCAGACTTTGAGGCTACAATGAAACTCGTTGAAGATATTCATTACGATCATTCATTCAGCTTTATCTACTCGCCTCGTCCTGGAACACCGGCGGCAAATTTACCAGATGATGTCTCAATGGAAGAGAAAAAAGAGCGCCTAGCCCGTTTGCAAGCAAAACTCACTGAGCAAGCAAATGCAATATCGCAAGGAATGGTCGGCACGATCCAACGGATTTTAGTCGATCGCCCTTCCCGTAATAATCCTAAAGAATTATCCGGAAGAACTGAAAATAATCGTGTTGTGAACTTTGAAGCACCAGCAGAATATATCGGTCACTTCTGCGATGTCCTCATTACAGAAGCGCAAGCTTTCTCACTGCGTGGACGACTGGTTCTCGAACAGTAATTGATTTAAAGAGATCAACATTAGTTGATCTCTTCTTGTTTTACCAAAGTGGTAATCACCTAACTACTGAAGCATTAAAGAACCCGATCAATGATTTCATAGATCCACAACTTTAAATCGCTTCAACGGATGATTACATGCCACCAAATCATAGAATTTTTAATTCAAGATATCGTAAAAAGGAATAAATGATGAATATTAACAAAATGATGTTCCAAGTATCGAAAGATGCTCTTGATCAACACGCGACAGACTGCCTCGTTGTAGGTGCTTTTGAAGGTCAATTGAGCGCCGATGCTGAAAACCTTGATAAAGCGCTCAATGGTAAACTTGCTAAACTTCTTGAAAGTGGTGATATCTCTGGAAAGTCAGGTGAGATTTTATCCCTCATTGATCTCGATGGTATTCAAGCAAAACGTCTCGTAATTGTTGGCCTTGGCGCTAAAGATAAATTCTCTTTGGATGGCGTTCGTAAAGCCGTACTTGCTGTTACAAGATCTGTTAAAGCAATGCCGGCAAAAACAGTGACTTTCTCACTCCTTCAACAGTGCCAAAATAAAGCAAAATCCATTGCCACATTAACACAAGCCGTTGGTGATGTTCTTTACCAATTTGCAGCACCGAAAAAAGAAGCCGTCAAAGCTCTTGATCTCAATAATATTGTGATTTTAGATGCAAACGCAGACCAAGCGGTGATCGATGCTGTGGCTTATGGGCAAGCACTCGTTAATGGCATGAGCTTAACAAAAGATCTCGCAAATATGCCGGCAAACATGATGACACCAAAAGATTTAGGTGAAGCGGCACTTGATCTTGCCAAAGAGTTCTCAAATGTCAAAGTGAAAGTCCTTGATAAATCTGATATCAAAGATCTTAAAATGGGCTCGTTCTTAGCAGTTGCTCAAGGCTCTGAAGAGAAACCACGCTTCATTATTCTTGAATACAAACATGATTCTATGAAAGATGAAGCACCGATCGCACTTGTTGGTAAAGGAGTCACTTTCGATACCGGTGGTATTTCTCTTAAACCAGGTGCGTCAATGGATGAGATGAAGTATGACATGGGCGGTGCTGCATCTGTCATCGGTACATTCCGCGCTTTAGCAGAATTGAATATCTCCGCAAATGTTGTGGGTTTAATTCCCGCAACAGAAAATATGCCTTCAGGAGAAGCTGTTAAACCCGGGGATGTTGTTACATCAATGTCAGGTCAAACAATTGAAATCCTCAACACTGATGCAGAAGGTCGCTTAATTCTCTGTGATGCATTAACCTATGCAACGCAATACAAACCAAAAGCAATCGTTGATATTGCGACATTAACAGGCGCAATCATTATCGCACTCGGCCACGATGTTTCTGGTCTTTTCGGTAATAACCAAGCACTCTCAGATAAGATCAAAGCATCAGCTGAAAACACACGCGATCACGTTTGGGAATTCCCAATCTGGAACGATATCTATCAACCAATGCTCGATTCAAACTTTGCCGACATGGGTAATATCAGCACTGGCGGACGTGGCGCTGGCTCAATCACAGCAGCATGTTTCCTTGAACGCTTTGTAGAAGATTATCCATGGGTTCACTTAGACGTAGCAGGAACAGCATGGACATCAGGCAAAGAGAAAGGTTCAACCGCTCGCCCTGTTCCACTTTTATTAGATTTCATTAAAAACTACGAAGCATAACTGCCGGTATAGTTTTCACTTTTTATCCAACCTTTGAGTTGAAACAATTTATTAAAATGAAATAGCGGTAAACTCAAAGGCACATTTTTTAATTTAACTTTTAAGAGTTTCTAATCTCAAGTTCTACTCTCGAAAAGGAGATGTCAAAATGGCAATTCGTGTAGGTATCAATGGTTTTGGCCGTATCGGTCGCTTTGTTTTCCGTGCAGCTTGTGAGCGTAACGACATTGAAGTTGTGGGAATCAACGATTTAATCGATGTTGATTACATGGCTTACATGCTCAAATATGATTCAACACACGGTCGTTTCAACGGCACTGTTGAAGTAAAAGATGATCATTTAGTGGTAAACGGTAAAACAATCCGTGTCACTGCTGAAAGAGATCCTGCAAACCTTAAATGGGATGAGATCAATGTGGATGTTGTGGTTGAAGGTACAGGTCTTTTCTTAACTGACGAAACTGCACGTAAACATATTACGGCTGGCGCGAAAAAAGTCGTCATGACAGGTCCTTCAAAAGATAAAACACCAATGTTCGTCATCGGCGTGAACGAAAACACGTACAAAGGCGAAGATATCGTTTCAAACGCATCATGTACCACAAACTGCTTAGCACCCATCGCGAAAGTATTAAACGATACTTGGGGCATTGAATCAGGTTTAATGACAACAGTTCATGCAACAACCGCTACACAAAAAACGGTTGATGGTCCTTCAGCAAAAGACTGGAGAGGCGGTCGTGGCGCAGCTCAAAACATCATTCCTTCATCAACAGGTGCAGCAAAAGCAGTTGGCGTTGTAATCCCTGAGTTAAACGGTAAATTAACAGGAATGTCATTCCGCGTTCCAACACCAAACGTATCGGTTGTTGATTTAACAGTAAACCTTAAAAAACCAGCAACTTACGCAGAAATCTGTGCAAAAATGAAAGAGATGTCTGAAGGCGAATTAAAAGGCGTTTTAGGCTATACAGAAGACCAAGTTGTTTCAACAGACTTCTTAGGTGAAATCTGCACATCAGTATTCGATGCAAAAGCAGGTATCGCATTAACAGATAACTTCGTGAAAGTGGTATCTTGGTACGATAACGAAATCGGTTACTCCAATAAAGTTCTTGATTTAGTCGCACATATCTCTAAATAAGATAAGCGCTCTAAACAGCTTATTATTGAGGAGAATGAATCCCATTTTAAACAATGCTTGATTCAATCGATTCGATAAGAAAAAATAAAACGCTCAAAATCATTTTAGTTTTGAGCGTTTTTTATTGCCGTAAGATTGGAGATTTCTTTTAAAGCAGATTTTCCATCATTAATGATCATCCTATGCAAGATATTCTTGATAGCCTTTGCGTTGCATCTGATCTGGATCTTCCCAATACAAAGTCTCCAATACTTCTAATCTTTCTAGTTGCGATTCAGATAAATACTCATCCAGATAACGATAAATGTCATGATAATTCTCCAATCTCAGATCATCTTTCGTGACTGAAATCATTGCTTCACACTCTTGCAAAATAGCCAAAACATTCACTGCTTTGATACGTGTTAGTAAATTAATGGTTGCCACATAATTATCATACCCTCAATTACAGAAAAACTGCAAAAATCCGCCATTATACATATCTGCTTCCATGCGCCAAATGAGGACTACTTCTTGTAAATTTTCCGGCATTGCCTCTAACTTACCACCATATTCAGTGAACAATTGATCAACGACTGCAAAACTATAATCTTCAAAAGCTTGTGACTTCTCTGCATCAGAAGCAGATTCTTCGATACAATAACACCTCATATTCGCGGCATTTAATGGCTGATTCATGCTTTATTATTCCTATAATCCATCATAACTGTTGCACTGGCATCCGTTTAATAATGCTCCTTTTAGCCAGACAATATAAAACCAATGCCATGATATTTTCAATCCTACAAAAAAGAGATAACGATTCTTAACCATTATCTCTCTTCACTCTGATATCTAACAATAATATCTATCAAACTATTTTTCTAAAGCCGTTTTCACTTCTCGCCAAGGCTGATAAAGACTGAGATAGGCAATTACCGCTAAAATCCCTGAAATACCCATTACCGGCACTAACATTTCTTGATGATGCGTCACGATAAAGCTTGCGATTGCGCCTACAAAAAATTGGGTTGAAGAGTTCAACGCCATTGCCGCGCCGGCACGATTATAGTTAAGCTCAATAATCTGCGAAACAATATTGTTGCCGATAAATCCTGAAACACACATCAGTAAGAATGTTGACACAAAAAAACCAATTAAAGAATGGTCGCCGATCACCAGCATCACAATGCCGGAAAGGCTCATCCAACCTAATCCAAAAATCACCAGTGTAATAACATTAAAACGGCGTAAGCAGACAATATTTAAGAGCGCACTCACAATTACGCCGACAATATTTAATCCAAAGAGAATACTAAAATGAAGCTCTGAAATGCCGTACTTTGCCTGATAGAGATAAGATGATCCTGTCACATAGGCAAACGTAATGCCGGAAGGAAATGCACAGCCAAGCATTGCACCCAAAGAACGGCGATCTTTTAAAATTAAAAAATAATTATAGAATGTGTCCCCCAGTGTGATATTGGGGCGCTCTTCTTTCTGATACGTTTCTGGCAAAAAGAAAAAGGTAAGAAAAAAAGCCATCGAACCAAAAAAGGTTAATGCCCAAAAAAGTGCTCGCCAGCTATTAAAAACATAGAGCAGCATCACGCCAACCAATGGCGCTAATAAAGGAGCGATCATCATAATGACTTGCACAACCGACATCATTACGGCGACTTGCTTGCCCTTAAAGACATCTCGAATCACCGCCCGCCCCACAACCATACAAGCGCCGGCACCAATCGCTTGCACTAATCGTAATGCTTGTAAACCTTCAATATTGGCAATAAAAGTACTCGCGATACTTGTTAAAGAGTAAATCGTTGCACCAATTAAGATAATATTCCGGCGACCATACTTATCCGACAGCGGTCCGTAAAACATCATCCCGACACAAAGACCAACTAAAAAGAGCGTTAAAGTCTTTTTTACTTCAGAATCGGTAGTTCCCAACCCTTCCTGAATTTGTAAAAATGCCGGCAAATAGAGATCTATCGACATTGGTGCAAACGCACCCATCAGCGTAATAATAATCACCAATAACGGCGCATTGGGAAGTTTTTTAGGAGTAAACAGAGCCATAAAATTGAAAGTACCATTTATTAAAGATCGATCGAATCTCAAATATCTGCTAAATCACGCATCAAAATGAGAATGAGAAATTATAACATAATTCTTCCCATTCCCATTCCTGCGCTCGATAAAATCCTCTTCCTGATCAATCTGCCCCAAAGCCCCTTTCGCTGATTTATTTGTCTCACATATCTTTACCATGAAAGATGCGCTAAAATAGCCGATTAACTTATCCACGTAGATAGAGAGTTGAGAAGAAAAAAATGATTCAGATATACAATAGTCTAACGCGCAAAAAAGAAGCTTTTGTTCCCATTACACCAAATCATATCAATATGTATGTATGCGGTATGACGGTTTACGATTATTGTCACATTGGACATGCTCGCTCTTTAGTGGCGTTTGATATGATCAATCGCTATTTCCGTCATCGTGGTTACGGCATGAAATTCGTACGCAACATTACGGATATTGACGACAAGATTATCGCTAGAGCGAATGAACGCGGCATTACGATTCAGGAACTTACTGCTGAATTCATCGATAAAATGAATGAGGATTGTGAGGCTCTTAATATCTTAAAACCCGATCAAGAACCTCGCGCAACGGCACATATAGCCGGCATGTTAGAGATGATTGCCACATTAATCGAAAAAGGCTTAGCCTACCCTGCGGCGAATGGCGATGTTTATTATCGTGTTCGTGAATTTAAGGATTACGGCAAATTATCGAATCAATCAATTGATGAACTTCGTTCTGGTGAACGTGTTGCAGTTGATGAGTTTAAAGAAGATCCGCTAGATTTCGTTCTATGGAAACATGCGAAAGAAGGTGAACCTGCTTGGGATTCCCCATATGGCGCCGGCAGACCTGGCTGGCATATCGAATGTTCTGTCATGAGTGCTGAAGAACTCGGCAGTCATTTTGATATTCACGGCGGCGGCATGGATTTGAAATTCCCGCACCACGAATGTGAAATTGCCCAATCCGAAGGCTGCCACGATCATCCAATGGCAAATTATTGGATGCATAATGGCTTTATCAATATTGATAATGAGAAGATGAGTAAGTCTCTCGGCAATTTCTTCACTATTCGAGAAATTTTAGAGATTTATTCAGCAGAAGTTCTACGCTTCTTTATCTTAAATGCACATTATCGTAGTCATATTAACTACTCTAATGAAACAATTACCCAAGCAGGAAATGGTCTTCGCCGATTATATACTGCGCTCAATACTGTGCCAGAAACGATTCCAACATTACCAGAATCTCACCCATTAGTGGATAAATTCTATACAGCCATGAATGATGACTTTAATTCTCCGCTGGCTATCTCCATATTGTATGAAGCGGCGACGGCATATAATAAAACCAATGACCCAATTTACTACACGATTTTGAAAGAACTTGGTGGGGTTTTAGGTTTATTACAGCAAGCGCCAGAAGCATTCCTTCAAGGGGATAGCGATGATCTTGGAATCGATATTGATGCCATGATTGTGGCAAGAGATGATGCTCGTGCTAATAAAAACTGGGCAGAATCCGATCGTATTCGTGATGAGCTTGCAGCACTTGGTATCGCACTTGAAGATAAAGATGGTAAAACAACTTGGAGAAAAATATCATGATTAATCCAGAAACTGGGGAAGCGCTCATTGAATTCCCAACCCACTTTGCATTTAAAGTGACCGGCGCAAATAGCGACGACTTTGAAGAGACAATCATCACATTGATGACTGAAGTCGATCCTAACCTTGATCACGATCGCATCAAAAGAAATTTGAGCAAAACTGGCAAATACCTCTCTTTAACCATTGATGTATATGTCACAGAACAAGGCCATATCGACAAAGTATATGAGCTATTAAAAGATGAGAAAAAAGTTTTATTTGCTATCTAATTGATGGTGATAAACTGACGATCAAGTGATCATAGACAGATAAATATTTGATCATAAAAAGTAAAAAGTAATCAAAAGAAGAAAAGGTGAGTTTATAATGAATTCACCTTTTTCTTTCAGCTTGATATCTCATTCTATAATTGTTTCGATTTATAATCATTTTGGTTTAAAAAGAGCTTTTATAACTACTGGCGCGGGATTGCTAAAAAGAGTGCAGCCATTCTCTCCAGCCGCATATCAAATTTAAAAAATCTACTAACCCTTTCCTTACTATCATTTCAGCTTAAAACTCACTCCAACTGCTGGCGCGCGATTGCTCAAAAAATGCAAATATTCTCCCCAGCCGCACATCAACTTTAAAAGAACTTAAAATCTCAATATTTAAAGCGAATTAAAAACCTATAACTCACAGCGCTCAATAACTCACTGGCGTGACATCAAATCCCGCTTGTCGCAACAGCTCAACCATACCTTTTTCACCTAATAGGTGAAACGCGCCCACAGCAATCACATACTCTGCTTGTCCGGCATTCTCTTGTAATATCGGCGTCAGTGTTTCGAGCCAACGATCATTACGCTGAAATAGTAACTGATCATAATAATGCGCTATCTCCGATTCATACTCCGAAAATGGGAATGAGATTGCTTCCATTTCCGTCATCAAAGTAGTGAATCTCTCAATATCATTCGCTTCATAACTCTGGATCAATTGTTGATTCAAATTTTGTAACATGTCAGTGTTATCTAACCATGCTTCAATCATCTGCTTTGCTAAAGGTTTTGAGGCATCCACATAATATTGTAACGATTCACTAATTCCTTCGAGCGCCATATTATGAATGTCACGATCTACAATATAGGCTTTCAGTAATTTTTCCATACCATAATCTGCCTGAAATTCCTTGCCGATATCGAGCATCATCAACATTAAAATAAACTCATTCGACAGCTGATCTTGCTGATCCAAAATAATAACTTTCTGTCTGCGCAATGCATTTCGCACGCGTTCTTGATAGGTTTCTGAAAATCGCATCTCTATCGTTTCCGGTACTGGCGGAAAAACAGCAGCAATACCTAAGCCATAAGCCTCTTGCTCTGCTCTTGCCGAAGGAAACAACACTTGAATCTCCGTGACTAGCGTTGCATCTTGATCTAATGCTTGTTTTACCGGCACAGGCACAGCACTTGCCGAGGTTCCCATTGTACTGTTCCAAACAAAAGCCCAACGTGTTGCCCCTGATAACCTACTTCCCACAAGAAAGAATCTCCCGAATCACCATATTGATGGGACTTTGCAAAAATAGGGGAAACCATAATCATCAAAACCAATAGGAAAAGAGCGCGCAGCATTCCCTGCCCAATATTGCTAAAACTCCAAGATTTGCTACGACTAACTACATTCACTATTTTCTTTTCCTATTAGGTTATTGCTGATCGATGATTGATGTTTATGATAAAGACTGCTTCACCTTACTTCACGTCAAAAAAACCAGCGAGAATTGCCGGCGGATGATTTATCAAAACTATCTTACCAACACCTTACTCGTTGATCTTTCGCTGTCACTTTTCACCAACATCTGATGCGTTGAAAGCCTACTTTTTCTCGGCAAGCTCTTTTTGTATCCAAGCTTCAAACGCCGTAACCCAGTTTTGTAGATGCTGCTTAGTTCGTTCTTCAACAATCTCTCCTTCGGCATTAAAAAGTCCTTCATGATAACGGACATATGCTTCTGGTTGTGCCATGGTTGCCATATTTAAAAATGATAAAACTTGTCTCAAATGATGTTGCGCTAGCGCTGTGGCAATCGCGCCGGTACTGGTACCAATTACCGCCGCCGGTTTACCATCCCAGATACTAGTACCATAAGGACGAGAACCGATATCGAGCGCATTTTTCAAAACTCCCGGCATTGACCTGTTATATTCCGGCGTTACAAACAGTACCGCATCCGCCTCTGCCGCTTACGCTTTAAATGCAACAACCGCTGCCGGCAAATTATCGTCATAATCTTGATTATAGAGCGGAAGATCCTTAATATCCGCAAAAGAGATTTCATAATCTGCACTAAATAGCTTCGATAGTCCAATCGCTAACTCTCGATTAATCGAATCTTTACGAATAGAGCCTACAACACATAATACTTTCACCATCATATTCCTCTCTTATTAATGAAGATAAATCTACGAATATCTACAATAGCGGATATTACCATCGCTTGAAAGAGATCATAAAAAAGCGCATGAATATTTTGCCAAACATCATACGCTTCGTTATCAAGTTCGCTCAAAGAACCTAGAATATTATGAAATTTTAGATATTAATCTTTACGCTAATTGCCACATTTCTTCCTGGTTGCGTCCAACGATCTAAATGGTTATACCAATTAGTCCACATCCCATGCGCTTTCTCATCTTGCAGATCAATTCCATCCCAATATTTTTCATTCGTTAAGTTGTAAATGCCGGCATTGACTTCAATATTCCGATCAATCTTCCACCAACCGGTTAAATCGATAACATTGTATTTTGGTGAATCCACAAAATGGAAGTATTTATTATCCGCTTTATATTCCCGCGTTTTACCATTGACATGCTTCCAATCTAATGATGCGCCCCAGTTTTCAGCTTCATACGCTAATCCAACGGTATAAGTAAAAGGATCAACGCCCAAACGATCTTTATCAAACGGATTACTCTCAAGCTCTTTGCCAGTTTCGCGGTTTTTACTCTTCGCCCAAGCAACAGAACCGCTGATAATCCAGTTTTCTGTTAGATGCTGTCTAAAACTCGCTTCGATGCCGTAAACATTAATTCGCCTCACATTCATTGGCATCGTATAACGCTGTCCGGCACTATCAGCAAAATCTTCGGTGCGAATAAAGTTAAGATATTGGCTCAAATAGGCATTTAATCCCCATCGTGACCAACCATCATCATAAAGCACCCCAGCCATATAGTTGCGAGATTTCTCTTTTTTCAAATCGAGATTGGGAACTAAATGTGTTCCGCCATGATTATAGGTTCCAAGATTATCAAAAGAAGGATGACGAACCCCTTCGCTATATCCAATAAATGCTTCGGCATTATGATCCCAAAAAGATTTACTCAAGTTCAATTTGGGAGTGATACTCGTATCACTATAACGCTGCGATGCGAGATAGCGCTGATTGATCACGCCGCCATTCGTATCCTCTTTTCCTTCTTGCAAGAAGATCGCATCCGGCGAGCTTTTCATCGTATGGTGATCAATATTCACGCCAGCACTTAAACGCCAACCATCGCCCCATGTCATATTATCTTGCAAGTAGAAGCCTAAATCTCGCATTTTCGCATCAGGGAAATCTTTACGTTGCTTACCTTGGCTCGCATTCGCTTTTTCTAAACGGGATGTTTTGGTTTCCCTAAAATCCATTCCCCAAGAGAGCGCATGAGAAGTTGTCCCCACAACGAATGCTTTATCAAAATCGAGTTTTAATCCTTTAATATCCACTTTAAAATCACTCACTGAGTGCGAGGTCGGTACACTATCACTCACACTAAAACGACTTCTCACGCCATCACGGTTTGTCAGCTTATTTTGATATAAACGCACATTTGCTTAATCTATCCAACGGCTGTTCAAATCCACTCGATAATCAATCGCATAACGATTTCGTTTAATTTTCAAAGTGTTTTCATAAATATGATCGTAGTGACTCTTCATATGCAGCATATCGACATCTATCACATTTTTGTACTCTTCTGCCATAATCTCAAGGCGCTGATTTTCAGCATTCCACGCAACTTTACCCAATAGATTATGTCCCTTAGCATCTAAAGGATTGGGGGCAGTACGCTTATTCCCTAGCTCATCATTCTCTCCTTGATTTTTGGTGGCATGATAACGCTTATCCGTCCCAATGAAGAGCCAAGAGAACTGATCGATTTGTCCTGCGCCGGTGAACGTTGTTTTATGCTCTTTATTCGCACTGGCATATGCATGCTGTAATCCTAAGTAATAGCTCTTTTCGGGACTCACAAAATCTTCAGGATCAAATGTTCTAAAATTCACCGAACCAGCCAAAGTATCTGCACCATTTTTAGCGGAATTAGGTTCTTTTAAGATATCTACTCGTTTCAACGTATCAAATTCTACAAAATCCCGCCCTGAATTATAAGCAGAACTGTGCCCCCAAGCTTGTCCCTCTGGTAAGCGATCTCCATCAATTGTCATTGTAATACGATTAAAATCAACGCCCCGAATCCGAATGCCTTGGCTCACGCCTTTTTGTGCATCTTTTGCCACACTCACGCCCGGCATATAACGTGTTAAGGTTTTCAGATCTGTTGCCGCAGCCTTATTGAGCGCCTGACGATCGATGACATCGATGGAATGAATTCCTTCATCAAAATCTTGTGCAATCGCCTTTCCTTTGACTTGCACTGGCGACAGTATCACCACTTCTTCTTGCTGTTCATCCGCTATCGCGGGCGATAATGAGATTTCCAACGCGGCAATCACTGCTAATGTGAGATATGAATGTTTCATACACTTCCTATATTTATTTAATGTCCTTAAGCACTTCTGATTATACAAATAAGAATAGTAACAACAATAAGAATCATTACTATTATTATCGAAAACAGTCCCTATTCATGCAATTTTAATAGGTCATAAATCCCCCCTAAAAGCTTTCAGCAACAGACGTGCGAGAAAGGGAAAAAGGTGCTATTCTGCTTGACGGATAAAATAATTATGAATGATGTATGCAAGGGAGAGATCACGCATGTCGGGAAATAGCATCGGTAAACTATTTTGTGTCAGTACAGCAGGAGAAAGTCATGGAAAAGCACTTGTTGCCATTGTCGATGGCTGTCCTCCAGGAATTGAAATTAATGAAGAGATGCTACAAATCGATCTCGATCGCCGTAAACCGGGTCAATCTCGTCACACGACGCAACGCCGTGAAGCAGATAAAGTGACGATTCTTTCTGGCGTATTTGAAGGTAAAACAACCGGCACATCTATTGCCCTAATTATTGAAAATGAAGATCAACGCTCAAAAGATTACAACGACATTAAAGATCTTTTTAGACCTGGGCATGCCGATTACACATATCATCATAAATACGGCTTTCGCGATTATCGCGGTGGTGGACGCTCCAGCGCACGTGAAACCGCCATCCGAGTTGCAGCTGGCGCAATTGCAAAAGCGGCTCTTAAAAAACTTTATAACACTGAAGTATATGGTTATCTCTCCCAACTCGGCCCTATCAAACCTTCAAAATTTAATAAAGACGCCATCGAAACAGAAGGAAATCCTTTCTTTTGGCCAACTTTAAACGACATCGAACAGCTCGAAACCTATATGGATCAGCTGCGTAAGTCTGGCGATTCGATTGGGGCAAAAGTCACGGTGATTGCCGACAATCCTCCTGTGGGTTTAGGTGAGCCCGTCTTTGATCGCTTAGATGCCGATATTGCACATGCGATGATGGGGATCAATGCTGTAAAAGGGGTTGAAATTTGCGATGGCTTTGATTGTATTGAAGCGCTTGGCACAGAATTTCGCGATGAAATCACAAAAGATGGGTTCCTCTCCAATCATGCCGGCGGTATTTTAGGCGGAATCTCTTCAGGACAACCCATTATTACCCATATCGCACTCAAACCAACTTCCAGTTTACGCTTAGAAGGCAGAACGGTTGATACTTCCGGCGATGAAACTACGGTGATTACTAAAGGTCGTCACGATCCTTGCGTCGGCATTCGCGCAACCCCCATTGCAGAAGCGATGCTAGCGATCGTTTTACTAGATCATGCGCTTCGCAATCGCGGACAAAATGGCGAGTAATTGTCGAATCGTTTGAATAAACATCAATATTATCAATAATCAGCTTAAGTTTAGAACCTTAAGCTTTTTTATTTCCCTAAAATAAGCGAGAATGATCTCAAGCCGTGATCATCACGATTTTTAGATCACTGTGCTTTTATCGTTTTCTTTGTTTCATTGTTTCTAATGTGACAGCTAAATTTAAAGTAAAATATTTCAAGTTTGTACTCTACGCAATACAGAATAAACCTATGCAAGATCGTCAAATTATTCGCTTCTTTACGCAAATCCTCTGTTTTATGTGCATTTCCATAATGCTTGCATTGCCGGTATTTTCTGAGGAACTTAGTGATCAAGATAGAATTATAAAGCTCAACGATATCGAGCTTAAAATAGCGGATATTTCCCAAAGACGAAGCGAGCTACAAAAGACGATTGCCCAGAAAAATCTGCCTGATGAGGAGAAAGAAGATCTAACGCAGCGCCTTCAAACTCTCAGCACACAAAACAAAGAATTCATTACCCTATTTGAGCAAACCGTTCTCGGCGGCATCGATATTTCACTCTTTAGTGAGCCTAAAACAGATCCCAACGTAACCAATCTTGCGAACTATAATTGGCAACAAGAGATACTTGTTATTCTGCAACCTTACTTTGCAGAAATGCAACGAGCAACAGAAAAAACGAAGCAGATTGATCTACTCCATGAAGAGCAGAAAGAGCTCATACACAAAATTGAACTCGTAAAAACAGGCTTAGAAACACTTGAAAGCATTGATAAAAAGGCTTTAAATCAACAATCTCAAAAGTTGTTAACAAAAATTCAAGATGAATGGAGTGATCGCTTAAAATCCTTAGAACATCAAGAAAATATCGTGGATCTTAAACTTTTAGACCTCACAGATACGCGGCATTTCTTAAAAAAGTTTACGGATAACCTATGGCTCTTCATTCGTAATGAAGGTCTTGCGCTGCTTCTGGCTTTCGGCATCTCTATTACCGTTTACTCTGTTTTTAGCCAGCTCATCATGCTCTTTACCCGCTATCAAAAACGGGATAAAACTCGCGTATTAAATTTCAAATGGCGCCTAACATTACTGACCTTGCAAGCGGTGAATATCGTTCTCGCAATCTGTATATTCCTCGTCATTTTACATACTTCCGGCAATATTATGCTCTTTGGATTAGCCGCGTTACTGATTATATTTTTAATCATTAGCCTACGTAATACCATCCCCAACTATATTCATCGCCTACGAGTATTTCTGAACCTTGGGCAAGCGCGCGAAGGTGAGCGTGTGATCTATAATGAGATTCCTTGGGAAATCTCTAAAATCAATCTCTACAATGTGTACCTCACTAATCCACTCCTCGATAATGGAGAGCTACGAGTCACGATCGATCTTTTAGATAAAATCTATTCTCGCCATACCAATACCGATGAATTATGGTTTCCAAGCCGTAAAGGAGATTTTCTGTTATTGCCGGACAAACGTATCGTGAATGTTATTCGCCAAACACCGGAATCTGTCTATTTAGATCACAATGGCTCCACCATCGTGATGCCAACTGCTGAATTTTATAAACTTAAATTCAGTAATCTATCACGTGGATATAATCTCACACTCAACTTCACCTTAGAAGATACGCCGGAAAACCGTCTCCATTTTCAAGAAGTAGAACAGAAGATCTCTCAAGGCATTATTGATGAGATGCAAAAAATGCATGAATCATTGCCGGCATGCGTCAAGCGAATTTCGCTCACTGTCCGACAATTGATGACTAGCAATACCACCAGCTATCAACTAATTGTTGATATGACCGCAAACTCTGCCAAATATTATCTCCAAGCCAAAGGTGCGCTTAATAGCGCAGTTATTCTTTCCGCTCGAGAGCAACAATGGCATATCCTTTTGACTGAAAATATCTAAAATGATACCAGTATTTTCTCCTATCAAAGGCTTATCTCAAACTTGTGATACTCTAAACGCATCAGAAGGATCCTTGAGGATAGATCCTCTTAATGCATGAATATTGCCACATAATAGAGAGCTAAAAACGATTCTTCCCCTCACTAAAATGCAACATGCAAGATTCTTAAAATCGTTATCTCTTTCATAAAATAACCGCTAAAAATGCCTATAAAAAAATCACCCTTTCCTGATTTTTTAAAATGAAAAATGCTGTAATACTCCCTTTTTTACATTTTGATCAACAATTATACAAATATGCTTTTCTCTTCTATTCTCCCTCTTTTTTTCAGCCTCAAATTTTCCACTACAAGACTACTACACACAATTTTCGCTTTTTAGTAGATTATGTTAAATCATACTGTTTTACTTAGCTGCCGAGCCATTCTATAAAAAGAGCAATTCTATCATATGAATTCAGGCTAAATGCATCTTTTCATCCTTTTCCAGATGCCCTTTCTAAAAATTAACTCATCCTAAATATCATTTTTCCATATCACAGATCACTAACCTCTTCAATATTGAGAGATGAATTTTTTTTAGATACGGTATTAAGGGTGTTCAACAACAACCAGAAAGGATTTTATGAGTAAGCATCAAACTAGAATTGCAATATTAGGCGCAGGTCCAAGCGGTCTTGCACAATTAAGAGCTTTTCAAACATTGCGTGACCAAGGCCATGAAATACCAGAAGTTGTCTGCTTTGAAAAACAAGAAGATTGGGGTGGCATGTGGCGCTACAGTTGGGAAACCTGTACTGATAATAATGGCGAACCTATTCATGGAAGTATGTATCGATTCTTATGGATTAACGCCCCTAAAGAAGCGCTAGAATTTGGTGATTACACATTTGATGATCATTTTAAAGAACCGATTCCTTCATATGTGCCAAGAGCGGTATTGAAAAATTATATTACAAGCCGTGTTGAGAAGAATAATATTCGCCAATATATTCGCTTCAATCATGCAATTAGATGGGTTGAATATCATGAAGATCGTGAAATCTTTACTGTTTCTGTGATGGATCACAATAAAGATGAGCTAATTACCGAAGAGTTTGACTACGTTGTTTGTGCAACCGGCCACTTCTCAACACCGAACCTTCCAGAAGTTGAAGGTTTAAACGAGTTTCCAGGACGCATCCTCCATTCACACGAATTTAGAGATGCTCGAGAATTTAAAGATCAAGATATCTTAATTATCGGCAGTAGTTATTCCGCAGAAGATATTGGTACACAATGCTTCAAGTATGGTGCTAAATCTATTACTTTTAGCTATCGCACAAGTCCAATTGGTCATGATTGGCCCGCTGGATTTGAAGAGCGCCCACTAGTGACAAAAGTTGTGGGAACAATCGCACACTTCAAAGATGGATCTACCAAAGAATTTGATACGATCATGTTCTGTACAGGTTTTAAATTTAACTTTACCTTCTTACATGACGATGTTCGTTTGAAAGCGAAAAGCAGTATCTATCCAGCAGATCTTTATAAAGGCATTTTCTTAATTGATAATCCAAAGATGATGTACGTTGGTATGCAAGATCAGTACTACACCTTTAACATGTTTGATACACAAGCTTGGTATGCTCGTGATGTCATTATGAATAAGATCCAGCTACCATCTCCTGAAAAAATGCGAGAAGATAGCATTCACTGGATGGAAAAACTTGCGGCATGTTCAACGGATCACGAATATATTGATTACCAAGCAAGCTATATCCAAGATATCTTGCAAGCAACAGATTACCCTGACTTTAATGTCTATGAACAAGGGCTAATTTTGAAATCATGGCAGAGCGATAAACAAGAAGATATTATGGGCTTCCGTAATAAAAGTTATAGTTCGACAATTACCGGCACATTAGCATCTTGCTTACCAAAACCATGGATTGAGATCATGGATGACTCATATCGCGGCTTTATGAAGCAAGAGTTCGTTCCGGCAACAGAAGATGCCTTAGAAGAGAAATCGGCGTAATAATCAGTGTTATATTGCTAATTACGGCAATTTCATAAATAAATCACCCTAAAAAGCTTATAGATCATTGATTCATAAGCTTTTTATATCTTATGAATCCTATATCAGCATCTATTTTCCTGTAAATTACCCATGATTGTCGGCATATGATTAACATGAGATCATGTGATCAGTGATCTCATTCATAGATTAAAAATCCTTTTAAAAGTGATGCACCACTGGAGAGAATGGTTATATATAGGCTTTCATCAATTTTCATCAGCAGTTATCACCATTATTTCCATATAAAAATGGCACGATAGCTGATTCTAAGTAATTTCCATTAATGGATATAACTCACTTAATTGAGAGATTCCTAGAAAATATCGTATAGCAAATCTCGCTTTGTATCGATATTGAATTAACAACAACTATCGTTCAAAAAAATTACAAAAAACATTATTCATTAATCACAGTCAACATAAAAAAACACCACAAAAAAAGCTTATCAGGATTTATCCCAATAAGCTCTTATGATCACGAGAATCATCGCTACCGAATTATTGTTCGATTAAGCTTTCATCTCTGCACTTACCGCACATTCTTCGTCATTTAATGCAACATGCGGATTATGACCTGGTTTATATGGGTCATGCGTTGCTGTCACATCTAATTTTTCAAAGAGTTCTTTGTCGGTAATTTGATCCGCATTTGGCGCCGTTAATAACTTATCACCATAGAAGATCGAGTTCGCACCAGACATAAAACAGAGCGCTTGAAGCTCTTCACTCATTGTTTCACGACCCGCAGATAAACGAACCATTGATTTTGGCATCATAATTCTTGCAACCGCGATGGTTCTTAAGAAGTCAAAATCATCAACAATTTTATTTCCTTCAAACGGTGTTCCTTGAATCGGCACTAATCGGTTAATAGGTACACTCTCCGGCGGCGTTCCCATATTGGCAAGCTGCGCAAGAAGTGATGCTCTATCACGGACAGATTCTCCTAAACCAATAATTCCCCCGGAACAGACTTTGATTCCCGCTTCACGCACATAATCAAGCGTATCTAAACGATGCTGATAATTATGAGTCGTCACAACGCTCGCATAGAATTCTGGCGAAGTATCTAAGTTATGGTTGTAATAATCAAGCCCTGCTTCCGCGAGTTCTGCTGCTTGTTCACCATTTAGATGACCTAATGTCATACAAGTTTCTAAGCCTAATGATTTCACCCCTTCGATCATCATTTTGATCATTGGCATATCACGTGCCTTAGGATTACGCCATGCAGCGCCCATACAGAAACGGCTCGCACCAGTCTCTTTTGCCGCTTTTGCTTCTTGGATCACCTTTTCAACTTCTAATAATTTTTCAGGTTCTAATCCCGTATCATAACGCACACTTTGCGCACAATATTTACAGTCCTCAGAGCACTTCCCTGTCTTGATTGACAGTAATGTACTGACTTGTACTTTAGTTGGATCAAAGTTCTGACGATGAACTGTTTGCGCCTCATAAAGTAACTCAAAAAGTGGTTTTTCAAACAATGCTAACGCTTTATCAACCGACCACTTATTTGTATAGTATTCCATTATTGTTATTCCTCTAGCATACAAAGATGCCTTTTTTAAAGTTTTAACACATACCGATCTATCATAGGGGAAATAAATTTTTATTGTGAATTTATTTAAGGGCTTATTTCAAGAATGATAAAAAACCACAAATAAATTAAAGGCGTAAACTTACTCTAAAAAGACACAAGCCAAAACTAGAGATTTCTGTCATCATTATTTAGATAGAGGAAATCATGAAACTGTAATCCTCCCCTTTTTAATCCCATTTAAAAGTAGAAGGCTCTCTAAGGTTTATTGAATCTGGTACGGTGGCACAGATCCAATGGCTGAATGGGGTCTTTTGTTATTATAACCCCACAACCATTGTGTGGAATAAATTTGGACATCATCTATGGTTTCAAATAGATAACTTGATAGTAATTCCTCTCTGACAGTTCGATTAAAGCGTTCAATATAGGCATTTTGTGTCGGTCTTCCAGGCTGAGTATAAATCAAAGTGATCTTGTGAGAATTAGCCCAATCGACTAACTTTTGACTAATATACTCAG
>Ga0079226_10001094_pt1 | contig 20536 bp, 16 predicted proteins | sample Poulit2014_FD_76345 | JGI IMG/M metagenome (GOLD analysis project Ga0079226, IMG submission 76345) | Agricultural soil microbial communities from Georgia to study Nitrogen management - Poultry litter 2014 | ecosystem: Environmental > Terrestrial > Soil > Agricultural land | place: USA: Georgia... | reverse complement strand
AAATACCGAATTAATTGCCTAAATTTAGGCTCAGATATTTTTGAACGCTTATAATACTTGTTATTCATTGCATAGCAATATATTACAAAGAACTACAACATGCTATGCTTCACTAGACCCTTCTATAAATATTAAGGGGAGTTAATAAGTAAAAGTGGGTTATTTATCGATACCCTAAGTGTTTATTGAATATTCATCATTAGGATACTCCCCCTCTATCCAAACTTAAATATGAAATTTCAGTTGTTATCCTATAAACACTCGTGAATAATCAGAATTTAATATGAGTATAATTATAGGAGGTATAATTTGGGGATGATTGATTTAATAGATGGATTCAAACAAATATTACCCAAAGGGAGAAATATTTACTCATCATATTCGAAAAAGTCAGCAAAAAAGAACTGTAATAAAATTTTTAAAGGCATTAATTCCAGATGATCTATAAAAGTTAAAATAATATTTAATTAGGTGGTGGTTGGCATATTATTTGAACTATTCAACTATAAAATATAGATATATAATATTTCCAACTTTTAAACAGATTAGAAGTGTTTATGAAAATATTAGTAACCGGGGCAGCTGGGTTTATCGGTTTCCATCTAACAAAGCGCTTAGTAAAAGAGAATCATAACGTTATTGGCTTAGATAATATAAATGATTATTACTCTACAGATTTAAAATATGACCGGTTAGCTAATATTGGAATAATAAAGGACAGTATCATTGGAGATGGTCTAATAGAAAGTGTAACCAATGATAACCTGCGTTTCATTAAAACAGACATGGAAAATAAAGAAATTATAAATCAGCTATTCAATGCAGAAGAGCCGGATATAGTTATAAACTTGGCAGCTCAAGCGGGAGTTCGTCATAGCTTAAAAGATCCTTATCAATATATCGATAGTAATATTATTGGATTTCTCAATTTATTAGAAAGTGCAAGACATCATTCCCTGAAGCACTTTATTTATGCATCCTCCAGCTCCGTTTATGGAGCAAATACAAAAATGCCCTTTTCAACAAAGGATAATGTAGATCACCCTATGAGTTTATATGCGGCCAGTAAAAAGGCTAATGAATTGATGGCCCACAGCTATTCAAACCTGTTTAATATTCCTACTACTGGACTACGCTTCTTCACGGTCTATGGACCATGGGGACGACCGGATATGGCATTATTTCTTTTTGTACGGGCTATACTCCAAGGCGAACCCATTGATGTATTCAATTATGGAGAGATGGAGCGGGATTTTACTTATATAGATGATATAGTAGAAGGGATTACCAGATTAATACCAAAGCCGCCGGAATCTGATGCCCACTGGACAGGGGGTGACCCAAATCCGTCAACTAGTTTTGCCCCTTATCGTTTGTTCAATATAGGGAATAGTGATCCGGTCAACCTAATGTACTTTATAAATAAAATTGAAAAACAACTGGGTGTACAAGCCCAAAAGAATATGATGCCCATGCAGCCTGGTGATGTCCCAAAAACGTGGGCAGATGTCGAAGATTTTTTCAGTTATACTGATTTCAAGCCTAAGGTAGGAGTAGATGAGGGCATAAAAGAATTTGTCAATTGGTATTATGATTACTTTGAAAAGGAGCAGGAGGGAAATCCTGCTTTAGAAGCTTTAGGCTGAGCGGGAGGCAATATATGTTAATTACAATTTAAAAATGTGGGGTTACAGAGGAGGATAAATAAATATCTAACTAAGAGGGGTAGCAAATATCCAACTATTAAAAGGGGAGAATTGACAGTTCTCACTTTTTCTTTTTTTTCTCTAATAGTGTTTTTGAAATGGGGGAGTAATACTATAAAATATGGACACTACCTTACGAATAATAGTTTTGTGCTTGAATTAAAACTGATTTGGATATATGAAAGCAAATGAGAGCACTATAAATTTACAGGCTTGCTAATTATTAAATAATTTTGAAATAAGAAGAATATTTATTCACATTGTAGTGATGTAATTTCTTATTACCATACATATTTAAATAGTAACCGACATTTTGTAAAACAGATGTGATTATAAATATGCTTAACCCCTGTATAATAGGGAAATAGGAATTGTTAAAACAAAGAAAAATTTTGTAAAGGGATACGGCTATGAATTATATTAAAGGCATTTTTTTGAGAATCACTTGCATTGCGTTGGGATTGTGTCTTTTGGGTAACTTATCCGCAGCAAAGAATATTTCCGTTAATCTATCGAAGTATTCAATACAAAAGCGAGAAAATGAGGATAATATAAATCCTATTACTGAGCTTCCGACTGATTACAAACCCAATAAAAAACAATATCTTGAATTTAAAGAAAAGGTATCAGGTACTGTTACTGATGCCAAGACCGGAGAAATATTGGCGGGGGTTAATGTGGTAATTAAGGGTACCAGCATAGGAGCTTCTACTGACGCTCAGGGACAGTTTGTAGTAAATGCTCCTTCTTTGCAAGATACGCTGGCTATATCATTTATTGGATATAAAAAGAAAGTAGTTCCTATTGGTGGACGCACTACTATAGATATTATATTAGAGCCGCAGATTCTACAGGGAGATGAGCTGGTGGTTACAGGTTTTGGAACCCAAGAGCGGCGTCAGGTAACTGGCTCTATTGCAACGGTGGAAGCTGAGGAGTTTGTAGGTGGCAATATTGATGATGTATCAGGATTGTTAAGAGGTAAGGTGGCTGGTCTTTCTATGTCTACAAATGGTGCTAATCCGAATGATGACCCTATCATTAGATTACGAGGAATCTCCTCTTTTGGAGAAAACCAAGAGCCATTAGTGGTTGTAGATGGGGTGCCCGGAGTAAGTATGGAAAATGTAGATCCAAACGATATTAAGTCAATCAATATTTTGAAGGATGCTTCAGCATCGGCTATTTATGGTACCAGAGGTTCTGCAGGAGTTATAGTTATTACTACTAAATCAGGTATGGGAGAGTTTTCAGTATCCTATAAGGGGTCGTATACTGTTGAAACAGTAGCTAATAAGCTGGACGTACTGAATGCAAGTGAGTTTAAGGAGCTGGCTGAGATCACGGGCTTTAATGCAAACCTACTGGGACATCAAACTGATTGGTTTGGTGAAATCTCGCAGTCAGGAGCTAATAATATTCAAAGTTTGTCATTCTCCGGTGGTTCTGAAGATATGAATTATCGAATTTCTGTGAATTACAGAAACCGTAAGGGAATTCAAAAGAAAACTGGATTTGAGCGTATTAATGGACGTTTAAACCTGACACAGTGGGCCTTGGACAGCAAGTTAAAGTTTGATTTAAATCTCAGCATTAATGATAAACAGTCGAATAATGGATTCCCTGAGTCTTTTCGGTACGCAGCTATATATAACCCTACAGCTCCCATTAGGGTGGGCACAGATAGCTTACCTACTACTGGCGGTTTTTTTGAGCAACCATTATTTGATTATTATAATCCGGCTAATATTATAGAAAATGGGGAACGACGGCAGGAATCCAAGCTATTAAGTGGGAATTTAAAAGCGACCTATGATTTTAAAGAGGCAGTTCCGGGCCTGCAGGTTTCTGCAACCTATTCGCTGGCTACGGAAAACTATATAAACCGAAATTTTTATGCTAAAACTCATAAGTTTGTTGGTGGTGCTACCACTTCTTCGTTGGGGCCTGGACTTGCTGAAAAAGGGATCGATGATAGTCGTGAGCAGCTATTCCAGGGACAAATTAACTATGATACAAACGTCAGCAGTTTTAATTTTGAAGGTTTTGTTGGATACCAATGGCAAAATTTTGAATACTCCGGAGCTTATGTATCGGGAGGCGATTTTGTAACAGATGTTGTAAAATACAATAATTTCGATTTTGCGCAGGATTTTGATCAGGGAGAAGGAACCGTTTCCAGTTATAAAAACACTCATAAATTGATTGGGTTTTATGCCCGGGCCAATTTAGATTGGGATCGGACGTATTACTTTAATGTTAGTGCCAGGCGGGAAGGATCAACACGGTTTGGTAAAGATAATAAATGGGGGCTTTTCTGGTCGGTTGGCGGTGGAGTTGAGCTGACGAACCTTGTTGAACTTCCGTTTAATCAGCTAAAATTACGTGCCAGTTATGGCATTACCGGCCAGGATGCGCCAACCAGTGGACTTGCTGTTCAGCGTTATGCTCCCCAAGGTAATTTTTACTATAATGGGAGCTATATTCAAAGTTACTCACCGGTTAGTAACCCAAACCCTGATCTCAAATGGGAGGAAAAGAAGGAGTTTAACGTGGGAGTGGATTTTGCCACGATGGACAACCGTTTAAGTGGATCTTTGGAGTATTATAAATCGGTAGTTTCATATTTGCTATTTGAGATCAGTGTGCCGGTTCCACCCAATTTATATCCAACAACCTGGAAAAATGTAGGACAGCTTAACAAATGGGGCATAGATGTTCAGGCGAATTGGGCAGTAATACAGAGTAACAAGGGCCTGAACTGGACGACCTCCATTACCGGATCCTATTTTAGTGATACAATGTTAAAAGAGTTTGTATCTGAGGATACACGTTATATTTCGAATGCAGGATCGCCGGGATTAAATGAAACGGATTTGATAAGAGTCAAAGAGGGAGAGCCAGTGGGACAAATTTGGGGACCTGAGTATGCAGGAATCGATGATGAGGGGCGCTGGCTTTTTAATAGTGCTGATGGCGAGAAAATAAATTCTGATGATGTCACTACTGCTGACAAAAAGGTTATTGGCAATGGATTACCGGATTTCCAGCTGGGATGGTCTAATACATTAAAGTACTATAATTGGAGTTTTGGAATATCGGTTCGGGGGGTTTTTGGGCATCAGCTGGCTAATATGTTCCGTACCTTTTACCAGGCTCCTTCTCAAATTGCTTCCTATAATGTGTTGGATTCAGCTTTTGAGCTAAAAGACTTAGAAGAGTCTCCGCAATTTTCAAGTCTGCAGGTTGAAAATGCGGACTTTGTACGTATTGAAGAGATAAGCCTTGGTTATCGTATTCCATTGGCCGAGAAAATGCCTGTTAGTAATTTGAGGGCTACATTCTCAGTCAATAATCTATTTACTTTTACAAATTATAGCGGCATTAATCCAGAGGTAAAATGGATGGATGATGATGGTGGACCTTTAGCCCCGGGTATTGAACGCCGGAACACTTGGTATACCGCTCGATCATTTACCATTGGTTTAAGCCTTGATTTATAAATAAGGGGGACAGCCCATTGATGCTGAAACTTAAGACCAAAACAGAAAACTATGTTTATGAAACGCTTTGAAATGAACATAAATTATGTGTTAGCAACCATTATATTGCTGGCTAGTATTGCATCTTGTACTGATTTAACGGAGAGTGTAGATGATCAGGTGACGAATAAAACATTCTTTAAAAAGCCAGAGGATTTTATTTCTGCAATGGGAGATGCCTATGGATCACTTGATTACCTGGGGGGGAATAGCGGTTTTCCTATTCTTCAAGAGATTACTACTGATGAACTAATTATTCCCCGCAGGGGGCAGGATTGGTTTGATGGAGGCGTTTATATTCGTTTTGAACGTCACCAGTGGAAGTATGATGAAGGCCATATTGAGGATACCTGGCAACAGCTTTATACAGGTGTTAATAATTGTAATCGTTTAATTTACCAGTTTAAAAAGGCTGTTGAATCTGGCGCTACTGATAAAGAGCAAGCGCAAACCTTTATAAGTGAGTTAGAGGGGCTTCGTGCTTATTTCTACTACTGGCTGCTCGATTCATTTGGAAATGTGCCACTGGTAACCAGTTTTACAGATGCTCCTGAACATCCCAAACAGCCCAGCAAAGATTTTCAGGAAGGCCGTAAAAAAGTATTCGACTTTGTTGAAAAAGAGCTGAAAGAAGCTTTGCCAAAAGTGAGCTCAAATATTAAGAAAACCTATGGACGGATTAATAAGTACGTACTTCATATGTTGCTTGCCAAACTTTACTTAAATGCAGAAGTCTATATAGGTGAAAATCATTTGGAGGATGCGCTGGAACATGTTGATGCCATCATCAGCTCCAATGACTATAGTTTAACCCCCAACTATTCCGATAATTTTGTAGTTGACAATTCGGGTTCTCCAGAAATCATATTTGCCTACCCTTATGATGAGATATTTGCTACTGGTTTTATAATGCCCACGATGGTTACGCTGCATTATGGTATGCAGGCTAAGTTTAACATGAAGAATCAGCCGTGGAATGGTATTGCAGCAAAAGAAGGGTTTTATAAGTCCTATATCGACCCTGAATTGAATCCAGGTCCACAGGGGGAGGTTTGGGGTACGCAGCCAACGGAAACAGAAGTAGGCTTGGAGAAGGTTCAAGGAACCCAAGATGAGAGACTGGATAACTTTCTGGTTGGTCCGCAATATACAGCATCGGGAGATCGAATTATGGATGGTGCTGTAAAGTCTCAGTACGATCCAAATGGCAAGCCGCTTACCCTTACGCCGCATATCAATATGCTGGAACCAAATGCGTGCCGCCAGTGTGGAGCCCGTATTGGCAAATATAAGGTGGAGATGGGAACCCTTAATGATGTTAGTAATGATTTTGTGATCTTTCGTTATGCAGATGTGCTGTTAATGAAAGCCGAGATACTTTGGAGACAGGGACACGAAGGTCAGGCGATTACCGAGATCAATAAGATTCGAAACAGGGCCGGCGTGGATAATTTTCAAAGCCTGGATGAGAAAAAAATATTAGCCGAGCGAGGCCGCGAAATGTTTTACTCACTACTTCGTCGTCAGGATTTAATCCGTTTTAAAGGAGAAGAAGGAAAAACAGCCTTTAATGATTCTTGGAGATTTAAGTCGGAAGTATCTGATCCGTTTAGAAATGTATTTCCCATTCCACAAAATCAACTTGAGTCTAATAAAAACTTAGTGCAGAATCCGGGTTATCAGGATTAGGGTATAGTTGAATTTACTTAATAGGATAATGGATAGTCAAAAAAAGGCCCAATACGGGATGGAAAATCTATATTATTAATGGCCATTACCATGTGCAATTATATACAGAACTACTCTAATTACTAATTTACATATATTGAATCTCATATAAATATAGGTGTTCAGGGCAAGCTTACCGAACTTGTTTGGAGAGTCCAATACTATTGTAATAGTCTCGGTCTGTTCTATTATATGAGCGTGTTCACTAACTAAACAGTGCGATATAGAAAATCCTGAATCTTAGAACGGAATTAAAAAAGAGTATAACTATTTAACAGTATGAATATAAAGAAAATAACACTTCTTTTGTGTTGGAGTCTGGCAGCTGGTTTACTTCTGCAATGTAGCTCAAAACAGGAACAGCAAGTCGTAAAGATATCCGACAGCAGTAAACCCAATATCATAATTATGCTGACGGATGATATGGGCTATGGAGACGTTCAGGCATATGGGAGTCCAAATATACGAACCCCTAAAATTGATTCGCTGGCAAACCAGGGTATTCGGTTCACTTCTTATGAAGCCGCGCCTTGGTGCGTTCCTTCTCGCGCGGAGCTGATGACCGGTAGTTATAAGCCACGTATTAATTTTGAGGGGCATACAGGGGCTGGCGGGCGTGGAGGACTGCCAGACTCAGTTTTGACGCTAGCCGAAGGTCTCAGACAAGCAGGCTATGCTACAGGAATGGCCGGGAAGTGGCATTTAGGATATGATCCCAAAAAATATTTACCTACAAATCAGGGCTTTGACAGCTGGTTGGGGCTTCCTTATTCTAATGATTACAAACCACCCTATGTAGATACTGATGTTCCACTTGAAATGTACCGCGATACAACGGTTGTTGAATATTCGGTAAATCAAGATTCACTGACCGTTAAATATACGGAAGAAGCTATTCACTTTATCCGACGCCACGGTGGAGAAGACCAGCCCTTTTTCTTCTATCTGGCTTACAATATGCCGCATATGCCTTTGCATACTACCAAAGAGTTTTACGGACAGTCTGATGCGGGTTTATATGGTGACGTGATTGAAACTATTGACTGGAGCGTAGGACAAGTGCTGCAGACGTTAGAAGAGGAAGGACTTGCTGACAATACCATTGTGTTATTTACCTCTGATAACGGTCCCTGGCAGGAAGCACCACCGCGCATGTTCAAGAAACCGGAGGAACCTGAAGGGACTAATGATAAAATAGCGTTGGGCAACAAACCTTGGCACGCGGGGTCTTCGGGACATTTGCGGGGATATAAGCATACCAGTTATGAAGGTGGAACTCGTGTTCCGGCGATAATACGATGGCCGGACCATATCGAGCCAGGACAAGTATCAAACGAGCTTATTACAAATATGGATATATTTGTCACCTTTTTAAAGGAGGGCGGCGGGGAAATGCCTGATTATAAGATTGATGGCTTTGACGTAATGCCATTTCTAACCAACAAGCGGGAGCATACTCAACGTGATGAGTACGGATATTTTATTAATGACCTTCAAGCAATACGCGTGGGGAAATGGAAGTTAAAAGAAGTAGAAGGGAATACGCAACTCTTTAATTTGATGGTCGATCCCGAGGAGCAGTATAATCGTGCTGGAGAGAATCCAAAGATTGTTAAAGAGTTGCGCCAAAGAATGCATGAATTGGCTAAAGATGTTGGAACAGGGGTCGCCGGGGCAGATGGTGAATAAATAAAGGCTGCCTTTATTAGTATTGGTGATAAATATATAACGGCGCCTCCATCATCTTCCCTTTATTTATAAGAGCCCTTTGCAAACCCCGGTGTCATTGCGAATGGAGCGATCCCGGCGGTGGCCGGGAGAGCGAAATGTGGCAATCTCCCAACGTGAGGCGATTGCTGCGCCCCGAAACCCACGGGGCTCGCGATGACAGGTTCTAGTGAGATGTTTTGCAAAGGGCTCTATAAGATGGAATCATTTTAAAATGATGTGATAATATCCATAAACGAGTATGGCAATAACCAAAAAGTTTATGATACTGATTGGAAGCAGATTTCTCCAGCCAATTCTCATAATTTGGCTAAACTTGAATCTTGGAATAGTCCAGCGCACCCAGATAAAAACGAAGGACCATAAGGCAACTTTAAGCACAAAGACAAGAATATCAAGTATTACTTTTGCAGTGGATCCCATATCAGGCAGCCAATAGCCGGCAAAAGGAAGGTGATAACCCCCAAAAAAGAAAACCGTTATAAGAATACTTCCGATAACAACGTGCATATATTCTGCCAAATAGAACAGGCCAAACTTCATTGAACTGTATTCGGTATTGTATCCGCCTACTAATTCTTGTTCTGCCTCAACAATATCAAAAGGGGTTCGGTTTGCTTCGGCAAAGGAGGCGATTATAAAGATTACAGCACCAATCGGATTGCGGAAAAGGTTCCACCAGTAGGCTTGTGAATCAACTACATCTACAACGCTTAGCGAACCCGCAAATACGACGCAGGACGCAACAGCCATGCCTAACGGGAGCTCATAGCTAACCATCTGGGCCGCTGCCCGGAGGCCGCCTAATAGTGAATATTTACTATTTGAGGCCCATCCGCCCAGAGTAACTCCATATACGCCTAAAGAGTTTATAGCTAACAGAAAAAGAACTCCGGCATTGATATCTGCTGCATACAGGCCATCTCCAAATGGGATGACTACGACGGTCATTAAGGCCGTAATAACCGGTATCATGGGAGCAATGGCGTGTACTGTTTTAAATCCCTCTGTTGGAGTTACATCTTCTTTAAGAAGCAGTTTAAGAACATCCGCTATAGGCTGAAAGAGGCCGTATGGACCTACACGATTGGGGCCTAAACGGTTTTGAATAAAACCGGCAACCCGGCGTTCAGCCCAAACAGCTATTGCCGCTGAGTTGAGCAGCATAAAAAGGGCTACTCCTAATACAATGTATGATGTTGTAGTGACTGGCTCCATGAAAATATTTAGTTTACGCTTTAGTTACTTCTTGTTGCTCATTAGTCAGCTGAACTCCTTTTTCCTCATCCATCCGTTCGTAGCTTACGTCTTTCAGAAGTTCTATTTTATTGCTTATCTCTGAGAATATTGCTCTGGAATGCTCGTATTTAAAGTCTAAACCGAGCCGTTCACCCAAATGGTTTAGAAATTCCCAAACCGGAAGGCAATCTACCTTATTGTCTTCACTTCTCCAGTTATCAAAATTAGTTCCAAAACGATCTAATCGACCTTTTGACATCTCCAGATTTAAGCGGCGATTAGTATACTTCGTCTCTTTAGCAGGATAAGTACGTTGGATGCGTCCATCAATATTTACATAACTTGCAGCATGCTCCGCAACGCAAGTGATCGGAATTACCAGATCTGCAGCTTTGGTAGTATCACTGTAATTGGTAGAGAATGAGATAAGGTATTTATCATCGAAATGATCGTCTGTGAACACCTTCCGGTCAATAAGATCATCTGAGAGAATGATAACAACCTCTGCAGAAGCTATTGACTCTTGAAGCTGATCCTTTTCACTCTCCTCAAGTCCAATAATGCGGCAGCCATTGGTATTGGGGGCCTGATCATCGGTCAAAAGGAAATCATCTCCGGCTCCCGGTTCAATATGGGGGGTAAACTTTGCATTGGAGGTTCCCAGCAGGTTGAAGAATTTATTGAATACATAGTTTTCTTCAACAGAAGCATGGGGCGTTCCTATGACGGCTATTTCATCCGAATTATGAGCTTCCAGCACTTCAGCAAAGGTCTCAATGGCATTATTCCATGAGGTGTTTGTATGGTTGGAAGCATCCAGCTTTATAGATGGATGGGAGACGCGGTTTTCATTGAAACGCCGGTTTACTTCTCTGTTTGCGTCTGGCATCCAGTAATCATTGACCTGCTCATTTTGGCGAGGCGTAATACGCAGGACCAGATTGTCGCGGGTCCAAAGATCAATATTACAGCCTTTGGCATTTGCAATGTCAATACTGGGTGTTTGATTCATTTCCCATACGCGAGCTTTAAAACGAAAATCCGTCCCTGTCAACGCACCGACGGGACAAATATCCACTGTATTTAGTGAATAAGGGTCGTCGAAGGTTTCGGAAGGAGCTGTTGCGGGATAGTTATTATGGCCCCGCGAAACAATGGTAAGCTGCTTCGTTTTACTGATTTCATCCGTAAACCGAACACAGCGAGTACAATTAATGCAGCGCTCTGCATCGAGTGTTACGCGAGGTCCAAGCTGTACCCGTTTAGGGCGATGAACTTTTTTAACCTCAAAACGGCTGCCTTCAGGTCCGTATTTATAAGTTTGAATTTGGAGAGGACATTCTCCGGCCTGATCACAAATAGGGCAGTCCAGCGGATGGTTGATAAGCAGGAACTCGAGTGTATCCTTCTGTGCCCGCTCGGCTTCTTCCGAAGTTTCCTGCGTTTGGATGACCATGCCATCTTGCAGCTTTAGTGAGCAAGAAGGTTTAACCGTAGGAAACCAACGAATCTTCCGTTCACCGTCCTCATCCACCTCATATTCACCCGTTTCATCATCCTTCGAATATTGTCCTACTTTTACCATGCATTGCCGACAATTGGCCGGAATGGACATGGCAGGATGGTAGCAGAAAGATGGCACCTCTTTGCCAAGATCAAATATAAACTGGAGAGCCATCTCGCCACTTTCAAATTCATATCGTTCGTGATCTATAAATACTTCAGGCATAGGATTTCAATTTATAATTTTGGAACGTTTACCTTCAGCGTCACCAATAAACGTTCTAAAGTATTTGTTTAAAGCTATGAGTTATTAATGATCGTATCAGCACATCCTAAGCTAAGCCACAGCATGGACTGATTTTTTGCAGCGCGCTTCAAACTCATCGCGGAAGCGATTGATGGTGTTTCGTACAGGCCAGCAAGCCGCATCAGCCAGGGCACATATCGTTCGGCCTTCCATTTGTGTGGTCATATCGAGCATGAGGTCAAGGTCCTTTATTTCGCCCTCACCATTTTTAATTTTGATCATTATCTTTTCGAGCCATCCCGTACCATCGCGGCAGGGCGTACATTGGCCACATGATTCATGCTTAAAAAAGTGGGTGATGCGCCACAGTAGTTCAACCATATCGGTATCCTCGTCTAATACCACCATACCCGCCGTTCCCATCAGAGAACCGGCTTCATTCAGTGAATTGGCATCCATAGATACCCCTTCCAGCTGGTCGGCGCGTAATACCGGAGTAGAAACCCCGCCGGGGATTAAAGCTTTGAGTTCCTTTCCACCGCACACGCCGCCGGCTACTTCATTTATAAGCGTCAAAGCGGACATGCCGGCCGGATATTCATAAACACCGGGTTTATTTACGTTTCCAGAAATTCCATATAGCACAGGACCATTATGTCCTTCAACACCAATGGATTGATACCATTCGGCTCCATTATTTATAACCAATGGGACATTGGCCAATGTCTCAATATTGTTTATGGTGGTGGGATTATTCCACAATCCCTGTTGGGCAGGGAAGGGAGGCTTAAGGCGTGGATAGCCGCGTTTGCCTTCAATAGATTCAAGCATTCCGGTTTCCTCGCCACAAATATAAGCACCGGCGCCATATGTTACCTCAAGGTCAACGTCAAAGTCGGTGTCTAAGATATTGTCACCCAAATAACCTTTATCATAAGCCTCCTGGACAGCACCTTCCAATATATCAATCCAGTCGATATATTCGCCGCGGACATACACATATATAGTGTCTATACTCATGGCGTAACTGGCTATAATTGCCCCTTCAATAAACAGGTGAGGGTTAAACTCAAAAATGCTACGATCCTTAAAAGTACCGGGTTCAGACTCATCGCCATTGCAGGCCAAGTAGCGCGGCCGATCATCGGGATCGGGCATAAAACTCCACTTAAGTCCGGCATTAAAACCCGCACCACCACGACCACGGATATTGGCTGACTTTACCTCATTAGTAACATCATCAGGCGACCATTTTTCCTGATCTTCAAGTATGGAACGCAACGCTTGGTACCCGTTATTTTCTTCATATACATCTATCTCATGAAGGTTGGGTATATCTGGAATGATTTTAGGCTCGTATGATTCCCAATTGTCAATCATTGTTCTGACATCGCTTTTTTACGTTTCTCGTTTTGACGCATTACCATCGATTTAAATTTAGGTAAATTACCCTCTCGAAGGCTATCGATCAGATTATCGACTTTTTCTTCAGTTAAGTTGTTTGCATAAACGCCATTAGTAATCTGCAGCATAGGCGCATAACCGCAGGCTCCCAGGCATTCAGCCTCTTTGACCGTAAACATGCCGTCGTCGGTGGTTTCTCCGGCTTCTATCCCCAGCTTTTCTTCAATATAATGAAGGATGTCATATCCTCCGCAAACCTGACAACTGAGGCAAGTGCATACATCAAGAACGAACTTACCTTTCTCTTCTTTGTAGTACTGCGTATAAAAGCTTGCAACCCCGTGCACATGCGCCCGAGGCAGGTCAAGCGTATCGGCTACTAAATTTTGTACATCGGGCTTAACGTGCCCATATTTCCTCTGTGCAAGCCATAAAACCAGCAGCGTAGCCGCTTTGTTCGTCGGAAATTTGGCCTTAAGCCGCTCAACTTCTTCAAGTTCCTCTTGTGTAAATGACAGTTCAGCCATCTAAATCAATTTTAAATTATTGAGTTATCGTAAAATATTCATCGATATGATAACTCAAGATGTTTGAGTTATTTATCACATTCTCCCATCACGGGATCAACCCCACCAACGATGAGGACTGCATCGGAGACCATCTCGCCTTCAAGAATCTGTTCAAGGATTTGAATATTTTTAAAAGAAGGGGCATTTATTTTTAATCGCCAGGGGTGCCCGGTTCCATCGCTTTGGACAAAATAGCCCAGTTCCCCTTTGGCTGCTTCCACCGCATGGTAGGCTTCTGCACCATCGGGCGGACAAATACCAGTATCCGTCATCATAAAGTCATGTATCATACCTTCCATTGAATAATAAACTTCGTCCTTAGAAGGGTAGGCATGCTTGGCGTTGTCTGCACGTACCGGGCCTTTAGGCAATTTATCGATGCATTGCCGAATGATACGTATGCTTTCGTGCATTTCTTCCATGCGAACGTAGTAGCGGGCCAGGTTATCGCCTTCTAAACGCGTAGGTACCTCAAATTCCACTTCATCGTAGCGGGCATAGGGTTCAATCTTGCGCATATCGTAAGCATAGCCTGAACCGCGTAGCGTTGGTCCCGTGGCACCGCTATCAAGGGCATCTTCAGTTTCAAGCACTCCAACCCCTCTGTTTCGGTCGAAGAAAATACGATTTCGATCCAGCGTCATATGCCAGTCCTTCAGTTCTTGTGGAAAGGTATCAACAAAGTCTTTAATCAGTGCCATGGCCGTATCAGTAATATCATTGTGAACCCCTCCGATACGAGAGTGCGAAACGGTAAAACGATGTCCGGCCAGGTGATCAAAAATATCGTGCAGTTTTTCGCGCTCTCGAAAGGCCCACAAAAAGTAGGATACAGCACCCATATCCTGCATTAACGTTCCAATCCAAATTAAATGAGCGGTCAGCCGCGATAGTTCGCAACCAATCATGCGGATATAGTGCGCCCGTTCTGGGACTTCTACATTAGCAATTTTTTCTACGGCCGTACAGAGGGCTACATTATTATTATAGGGCGAGAGGTAGTCCATGCGATCGGTATAAGGCATGAACTCTTGGTACGTTTTATTTTCAGCAATCTTTTCAACGCCCCGGTGCAGATATCCGACATCTACTTTAGCTTTTTCGATAAGCTCACCATTAAGCTGAAGGATAAGCCGCAATACCCCGTGTGTGGCCGGATGCTGTGGCCCCATATTCAGGACCATCTTTGTGTTTAGAGGGTCGTCTTCTTCCAGCATTTCAAGGGTTGTATGCTTATCCTCGAGAGCCTGATATAGTTCTTGCTGATGTTCTTTGAAAAATTTTGAATCGACTTGGTCTTTTAGGTGCTTCGTATCCATAAAAGCTGTTATTCAGTGTCAGGGGTTGTGCTCGGAAGATCAATAGAGCCGGGAATACCCAACAAGGGGAATTCTTTGCGCAGCGGAAAGTAGTCAAAGTCCTGCGGCATATAAATACGGCGAAAATCGGGGTGATTCGTGAACTGAATTCCAAACATATCGTAGGCTTCGCGCTCCATCCAGCTGGCTGAGCTCCAAAGAGGGGTAACTGAAGCAAGCGCAGGATCCTCTTCTGGAAGCCGGACCTTCAAAAACAGGCGTTCTTGATCGCGCATAGAAAACAGGTCATAAATCACTTCAAAACGTTCTTCCGAAGTAAAACGATCTGTGCCAATGATATCTGCAAGATAAATAAAATGATGTTCTTCCTTTAAGTAGCGACAGATATCAATATTAGCTTCGGCCTCAGCGCGGATAAAGGTATCACCGGAAGACTTGTATATTTGGATGAACGAATCCGTAAAATCTTCGGAAAGCCCATCTACAACCGTTTGGACAGTATCAGAGAGTGCTAAATTCATATTATGTATCGAGCATTACAGAATGTTCAGTACGGATTTTATCCTGGATTTTCATCAGGGCATGCAGGAGCGCATCCGGACGCGGAGGGCAGCCGGAGACATATGCATCCACCGGCAGAAAGTTATCGCATCCCTGCACAACGCCATAGCAGCGGTGCATACCGCCGGTAGAAGCACAGGCCCCCATTGCAATGCACCATTTAGGGTCCGGCATTTGGTCCCAAATACGCCGAATAGCATGCGCCATTTTATAGTTCACCCAGCCGGCAACGATCATTACGTCGCTTTGGCGGGGACTAAAACGCATCACTTCCGAACCAAATCGGGAAATGTCATATTTCGGACCAGCCGTAGCCATCATTTCAATAGCGCAACAGGCCAAGCCCATAGGCATCGGCCAGGCTGCATTGGAGCGTGCCCAGTTTGTAAGAGAATCAATTTGTGTGGTGAAGTAACCGTCACCTAATGCACTTTCAATACCCATAATATACAGGTTAAACTAGTTAAGCATTTTCTTTTGTCTATCCCAATCGAGCGAACCTTTCTTGATTAGGTAGATGAGGCCAATAAATAGTTCACAAATAAAGACGACCATTGAAATAAGTGTACCCACTTCGAAATCGAGAAGTCGAACGGCCCAAGGATAAACAAAAACGACTTCGAGGTCGAACACAATAAAGGCCATTGCAATAAGATAGAAACTAATAGAATAACGTTCGGAGGCATCCCCAACTGGATCCATTCCACTTTCATAGGGTTGCAACTTGCCTTTGTTCGGTCGATAGGGCCCCAAAAAGCGCGAGAGCCCCATAAATATCAGGGCCAGAAGTGTGGCCACACCTGCGACCACTAAAATTGGAATATAATTACTAAGCATACTTCAAATTCGATTTAAATTGCAGGTCAAAAGCTGGGGTCAAGCCATTATAGAGTCAACTCATTTAGTGCCATGAATATAGTATTTCTGAACTTCAAAACATACCAAACTATTGGTGGTTTGGGTTATTTAAAATGGTTTTAAACAACAATTCTATTTTGAAATTTATAAGCATAATAAATGTCTTAACAGGTAGAATGTATAAGAGCGCCTACCGGTTTGTCTGCCTGTAACTGGTTATATTCTTTTACGGCCTGTTCGGTTTGCAACTTAAGGAATTCCAATCCTTCTTCCATTAAAAGTTGTTCCGTCTCGTTTGCAGTTTGTAAGCGCTCATTAAATCCCTTTGAAAGGATAATGATTTGAGCACCTCGCTCTATCAGTTGCTCAACATCGGCCGGCTGGATGCCCGGCTTGTGATGAGTACCTGTTTCGTTCCAATCCCATGCGCGGGATCCACCCGGATAGAGCTTTGCATCCTTATACTTTTGCCCGTTGGCCAAAATAATGCTTCCCCATGCGATGGAACTAATTTTAGGAGAAATACCTTTATTCATATCCATATAATTGCGCTAACATTACTATTTTGACATATGAGCATCTATCCGTAAATATACACTTAAGAATGACCCGAACAAAGTTTATGCTCATCCTAAAAATCAGTAAATTAGGACTATAGAATCTCTAACCTTTAAAGTAAAAATTTCTGCTTTGGAGAAAGTAAAGATGGATATATTAGGGCTCTCTACCAGCCCCAGCAGTGGCGGAGCCTATGCATTAATTTTAAATGAAGCCGATGGCAATCGACGATTGCCTATTATTATAGGTACTTTTGAAGCACAAGCTATTGCACTTGAACTGGAACATATTAAGCCGCCTCGGCCTATGACGCACGACTTGCTGAAGGATATTGTTGAATCTTTTGGGGCAGAGATAGATCATGTGTTTATTAATGATCTCAGCGAAGGAACGTTCTTTGCTAAAATTATATTTGAGGGCAACAGTCGAGGGCGCGAGCAGGACGCGCGTCCCAGTGATGCTATTGCTCTGGCCGTCCGTTTTGGTGCTTCTATCTATGTAGACAGTGAAATTCTTGAAGAAGCCGGAATTCTTTCCGAAACAGAAGTGGAGGGGACGATTACTAAAGCCCCGAAATCTCAGGAGCAGTCTGAAGAAATGACAAAACTTGAACAGCTTGAAGATGAGCTGCAGACCGCGATCGACACTGAGAATTATGAGAAGGCCGCCCGACTGCGCGACGAAATTCAGAAGCTCAAAAGCTAATATCATTGCAAACTAAAAACTATTCGTTCCGAAAACTACCCTTTACCGACCTTTTTAAAAGCTATACCACGGATTTTAAAAAACTGAGCACCTTTTATGAGACCAATCCTTTTGATGCCGAGCAAGTTATTGAGCATGCTGAGAGCTTAAACTTTGGAACAGATCGTTCCCGAATTGTTGAAGCCTTGCGTTCCTTTAATAAAAATTTCAAGCTGCACAAAAAATCTAAAAATAACCTGAACCGATTACGACAAGATGATGCTCTAACTATAGTTACAGGTCAGCAGCTTGGACTGTATGGTGGTCCTTTGTATACGGTTTTTAAAACGATCAGTGCTATTCATTTAGCTAACCAGATGGAAGAGTGGCTCAACCGGCCGGTTGTTCCCGTATTTTGGCTGGCAGATGAGGATCATGATTACGAGGAAGTGCGGACACTGAATATTTTAAACCGCAATAAGGTTCAGCAATTTGAATTGCCTCCCAAACCCCATCCGCTTCCTCCCGTGGCAGATATTCAGCTGCCTGCAGAACTTAGCAAGCTCAAGGATCATTTGCGCTCGGCGCTGTATGATACCGAGTTTTCGGATGGGCTATGGACGTTGCTGGATGACTGCTTTAAAAACGGGCAGACTTATTTTGAAGCATTCGGGCAGTTTATTAGCAGCTTGTTTTCCAAGCATGGAGTGGTGTTGGCTGGAAGTAATCATTCAGCGATTAAGGAAGCCACAAAATCAGTATTGAAGACATCGGTATCTAAGTCTGCAAGCCTTAAAGAGGCGCTGACCGAGCAAACGAAGCAGCTTAAGGATGCATATCGCGGACAAGTTACGCTTTACAACTCCAATCTCTTTTGGTTTTCGGAAGAGGGGGAGCGGCTTAAAATAAATCATCCGGACGATGGGAAATGGACTATTGATAATGCCAAAGAGTGGTCAACGGATGAGCTTCTCCAAGAGATCGAAGAAGAACCAGCACGCTTTTCACCGAATGTATTTCTACGGCCCGTATTGCAGGATGAGCTGTTGCCAACGCTGGGCTATGTGGCCGGTCCGGGGGAGGTGGCCTATTATGGACAGATGAAGCACTTTTATACCACGTTCAATAAAAAGATGCCGGTTATTTATCCGCGCATGAGCGGAACCTTTATTGAGCCCACGGTTGATCGTATTTGGAAGGAATTGCCATTTAATTTTTCTGAGTATAGTCAGCGCATTGAGGATTTAGAGTCTTCCTATGTAGAGCAAAGTGAGCAAGCCGATCTTGAAACCCTCTTTTCCGATTGGAAACAGGAAGTAGAAGAAGTAGCAGCATCCCCGACAGCAGCGATTACTGAGATTGATGCGTCGCTGGAAGGAGCAGCGGAAAAAGCCAAAGCGGTCTACTTTGGCGAGCTGGATAAATTGAAGGGCAAAGTATACCGTGCGGTCAAGCAGCGCGATCAAACGCAGCTCAATCGCATTCGAAAGGTTAAAACCAACCTTTTCCCTGAGAATAGCCTGCAGGAGCGGCTTCTAAGCCCCATTTATTATATGAATAAGTTCGGGCTCGATATTTGGGATGAGTTGCTGGATTCGCTGGATAAGGATGAAAATTTTGACGAACACAAGCTGATTGAATTATAGAAATGGGCAGGGCAGAGGTAAAAGAAGAGTTACGGACGAAACTGCGAAGCCGGCGCAAAAGCATTTCCAGAATCAACTTTAACAAATGGTCAAAACAAATTAGGCAAAAGCTGCGGAAACAAGAAGAGTTCCGGGCTGCTGCAGTTTTTCACTGCTACGTTTCGATAAATGAGCGTAGAGAGGTTGATACCCATCCGCTCATTAAAGAAGTGCTTGCAGAAGGTCAGAGGGTTGTAGTTCCCCGGACAAACTTTAACGAACAAAAGCTGTCACATTTTAGTCTGCAGTCGTTTGATCATCTTCAGCTAAGCAAGTGGGGCGGGCTTGAACCGACAGAGGGTAAACAGATTTCTGAGAAGGAGCTGGAACTGGTCATTGTTCCGATGGTAGGGGCCGATGAAGATGGCTATCGCATTGGTTATGGCGGTGGGTTTTATGATCGCTTCCTGTCCGAGACGCATTGCACATCTATTGGCCTTTGTTTTGAGCAAAATGTTGTGCCCGAGCTCCCTGTTGAGCCTTTTGATATACCGCTGAATAAAATCATTACTGAAAAGCGAATCATACACCGATCAGGGGAATGAATCAGAATAAGTGTTATATTACGCTGTAACAAATACTTATTATTTTCGTATTAAATGAGTGAAGACTAATTCAACGAAAGATTATGGCAGCTCAAACCCAACAGCAATCCGGCCGGCAATCTCTTGATCCAATGATGGACTTTGATGATCAGGAGCTTGAAGAGACCCTTCACGAATTTCTGGAAAGTGATGAGGAAGAGAATACTAATATCTGGAATTTTTCTACTATTGCCGGTATTGCCATCTTCTTTGTGGGTATGATGACTCTTCTCCAGCTGCTGGGGCTTAATATTGGACCAAACCTTCCTATAAATGGAATTAAGCTCCTGCCGCTCATAGGAGGTATCCTGGTAACCTTAGTTGGATTTGGATATTTGGTAGGCGATCGGAAAAAGGAAAAGCAGGCTAAAAAGAAGCAGCGCAAGCGGGATGACCAGTATGACTTTGGCTATAATCCGAAAAAAAACACAGATGATAATCTTCGCAATGATTTAGACAACTCCAAGTCTCAACAGAGATCCAAGCATAAGCAGCGAAGCACCCGGCATACGAAACGAGGGGACAAGCTTTATAAATCGCGGACCAGTAAGAAGCTGATGGGCGTTTGCGGAGGGCTTGCAGAGTATTTTGGCATTAGTTCAACCGTGGTGCGATTGCTTT
>Ga0079226_10001093_pt1 | contig 20552 bp, 22 predicted proteins | sample Poulit2014_FD_76345 | JGI IMG/M metagenome (GOLD analysis project Ga0079226, IMG submission 76345) | Agricultural soil microbial communities from Georgia to study Nitrogen management - Poultry litter 2014 | ecosystem: Environmental > Terrestrial > Soil > Agricultural land | place: USA: Georgia... | reverse complement strand
TTTATTTAATACACTTATTTAATTATTCCTTTTCCAGTACCATCAATTAAAATTCCATTTTTAAATGCAATTTTCCTCATTTACTTGTCCCTTATGTTAAATTTTCCTAATAGTCCATAGGCATTATATCATAAAATCAAAAAAATATGCTAGTATAGATAAAAACTTTATTATAATCATTTTTAGGACTGTAGGCTTTTTTGCTTCTATATTTGGATCTTCTATATATGAATAATCTTTCCCCACCATTAAACTTTGATCAATTTGATTTTTAATTTCTTCTTTAAAATGTTCCGCAAATTCTTCACCATCAATAACAACCATAGTTTCTGTACTTAAATAGGCACTTCTCCCATCTACATTAAAAGAACCTACCAGACTAACTCGCTCATCAAAAATATAGGATTTAGCATGTATAGACTCGGTCCCCTGGTATTCATACAAATTTATTCCCGCATCTACTACATCTTTTCGTCGCAGCATAGTCCCAGCCGTACCCATAAGATTAGGATTGGTTGTAAGGGAGTTAGTTAATATATCTGCCTTTTCCGGCAAATCATTTTTAATGTTAATATGTTTTAGCATTTTATTAGTTGGTACAATGTATGGGCTTTGAATAAATATTGATTTCTCAGCTGCCTTTCCTAGATTTGTAATATCATACCAACACCAAGGTTCTTTATTAAACCTTTCAATAGGATTATGTATCAAAGTAACTTTATTAGTCGGATAAGAGATTTCTCTCCAATCAAAAGGATGATTAAACATTTCTTCTTCTGTTTCTTTTAATTTACTAATATAATTTTTTAACCATTTAGCTTTTTCTTCTCCTTTTTTCTTTTGTCCTTTTCTAATCCTTTTTAAAGGCAATTTTGAAAATTTACAGTTCCATGTTTTATTAAAATACTCTTTCATTTCTCCAATAACACTATTAGATATATTTTCTTTCTTTGTGTTTAATATAACTACATCTCTATCATTTGTAACAAGTTCACCATTTTCTTCTTTAGTAAAATATCTATCTCCTATATTTCTACCACCAATCATAGCCAATTCATTATCTACAATAATAATTTTATCATGAAGCCTATTGTTCCATGTCCATGGTTTAAACACATTTAAAGGTTCATATAATTTAAGTTGAATATTTGGATGATTATAACAGACATAGATAATATCTTTCATATCATCTTTTAAATTATGAAATATTCCATCTAGTAGAACCCTGACCTTTACACCTTTATCGGCAGCATTTATAATAGAACCCCAAAATATATCAGCAGATACACCTTTTTCTATTGTATAGTAAGATATATCTATAGTTTCCTGAGCATTTTCAATAAGGTTAATTCGAGCAAGTCCAGATTCATATCTATCCTCTACTAATGCAACTCTATCTTGACCAAGTCCTTTTCCCCAGAACCTATCAACTGGGTGAGTCTCTCTATAATTGCTTACATTATGCTTATAAAAAGCGAAAATTACTACTCCAAAAATAAAAGCATATAATATATATATTTTAATAATAACTGGTATTAATTGTATCATCTTTTTAACCTTACCTAGTATTTTACTATTTTTAATACTTTCTTTAATATAAATACCCATTGTCTTTTATATACGCCTCTTTCAATTAATAATTTATATTCTATTATATTGGAATCTAATTCAACTATGAACTTATTAGATAAGATATAAGAATTGCTGTTATTTATCTGCTAAGTTAAAAGCCCTAGCTGTTTGATAAAAGGCATCTTCTGGATCCCTTAGTGCCATGACCATCCTTGGGAACTCCCCATGACCTGCATAAATTAAAAAACTAAGATCCCCCTGTTCAGTTCTCGTGGCAATACCAGTAGCTGGTGCTGGACTTTGAGCATTTAATTGAAGCTTCCATTAAAGGTAGCCCTATTACTTCTTTTCTATTACTTATACCTTTATCGCAGATTATTATTCCTTCTTCTTTCAATTTAGACTTTTCAAGGCTTATTGATTCTTCGTTTAATCCAAATATTAAGTCTACATTTGAATCATGAGTATATATTGGCTTATCTGAAAATCTAATTTGAACAAAATTATGTCCTCCCCTGACTCTAGACATAAAATCCTTATATGAAAAAACATGAAAACCATAGCGCTTTAATACTTTTTCCAACAAATTACCGATAGTATCCATACCCTGTCCCGCTACGCCTGCTATAAGTATACTATAATCCATATTTTGATCCCCTTCTTATTTTCCTATGTACTCCAATAGAAGGATATTAAAATAATATCCTTCTATCCAAAATTTATATAAACTCTTCCATTAATTTTTCCGCATCTAATGGATCTAATTTTCTATCTACCATTGGTGGTCCTTCTTTTACAAAATCAAATTTATCCTCATAGGTATCCTTTTCCACTTTATATAAAATACCTATAGGTATTTTATCATCAAATTCCATGGCCTTTTTAAAAGCTTCTTCTTTATTTGTATAATCATAATCCTCTGGAAGATGATAAACTCTTTCTTTATACCAAGCATAGGTGTTAACTTTATTCCATACTACACAAGGTTGTAAAATATCTACTAATGCATAGCCTTTATAATTTATTGCCTCTTTCATTACCCCTACTAAATGGGGGACATCTCCTGAAAAACTTCTTGCTACAAATCCAGCCCCCATAGTAAGAGCTAGGGCTAAAGGATTTAATGGTTCTACCTTGACTCCATCAAATTGCAAAGTAGTTTTTTGTCCCTCTGCTGTTGTTGGTGAAGCTTGACCTTTAGTTAAACCATATATCTGATTATCGTGAACAAAATGAGCTATATCAATATTACGTCTTATAGTATGAATAAAATGATTTCCACCTTCACCATAGGTGTCTCCATCTCCAGACTCTACAATTACATTTAAATCTTTATTAGCCATTTTTATTCCAATAGCTGGTGGTAAAGCCCTACCATGTAAACCATTAAAACCATTTACCTTTATATAGTGAGGCATTTTTGCTGCTTGCCCTATTCCCGATGATATAACTACCTCATGGGGTTCTATTTCTAATTCTTCTAGGGCTTGCTTTAAGGCTGTTCTTATCATAAAATTTCCACAGCCTGGACACCATGCTGGTTCTTTAAGTTCATAATCATACTTCGTCATTATAATACCTCCTTAAGCCTATTATACAATTCATCCACATTGAAAGGACGACCGTCAAACTTAAGTATCTTATGAGTAGATTTAATAAGAGCTTGTTCCTTTATTAAACTATCTAATTGGGCTGTAGCATTTTGTTCCACATCGATGATATTTTTCGCATTCTCACTCATTTCTAAAAGTTTTTTAGTTGGGAATGGCCATATATCGCCAAATACTAAAGCACTGATTGAAACTCCTTCTTCTACTAATCTTTCTACTGCTTCTTTTATTATTCCATAAGTAGAACCCCAAGCTACTATAAGGTTTTCTGGATTTTCTCCACCTATAACCCAAGGTTCCTCTACCTCTTTTTTTAAACCTTCTAATTTTTTCATTCGTTTCTCAACCATTTTTATTCTAGTTTCACTATCTTCAATGATATTTCCCCATTCATCATGTTCATCACTATCTACTAAAACTATTTTACCAGATACTTTGCCTGGTATTAATCTTGGAGATATACCAGTCTCTGTAAACTTATATCTTTTATATTCTTCATCCTTTATTTCATCCATATTAGCTAGATGTCTTTCTATTTTAACCTTATTAAAATCAAAAGGCTTTGAGGTTACCATGCTATCTGCCATATATTGATCACTTAGCAATAGTACTGGTATTTGGTATTTTTCCGCAATATTGAAAGCTCTTACGGTTTGATAGAAGGCATCTTCTGGATCTCTTAAAGCCATAATCATTCTAGGGAATTCTCCATGACCTGCATGAATTAAGAATCTAAGATCTGCTTGTTCTGTTCTTGTTGGAAGTCCCGTTGCTGGACCTGGCCTTTGAACATTAGCTAAAACCACAGGTGTTTCTATAATACCTGCTAAACTTAAGGCCTCTACCATTAAAGAAAATCCTCCACCCGAGGAAGCTGTCATAGACCTTACTCCTGTATAGGATGCTCCTAATGCCATATTTAATGCTGCAACTTCATCTTCTACTTGATCAACAACTATATTCATTTCATCTGCTTTAGAAGATATATATGTTAATATTCCTGAAGAAGGTGTCATAGGATATCCACAGTAAAATTTACATCCTGCTGTAACAGCTCCTAATCCAATTGCATCATTGCCATTTATTAACACATTCTCATCTTTACTGATTTCTAATTGATGTTTAGTTTCTACCATTTCATAGCCTTCTTTTAAGGCTTTAATATTTACATCTGCCACTTTTTCATTAAATACACTTTTTATTACATCTTCTCCAATTTCCAAAGATAGTCCAAAATATTTTAAAATAGCTCCCAGCCCTGCAGTAGTATAAACCCTACTATTTTTCACCTTTTTTGCTACTTTAATTAAAGGTAAATGTACTATATCCTTTCCTTCTCCTACGCTTTCATCGCAAATTATTATACCATTATCTTTTATACTAGATGAGTGAATGTCTATTGTTTCATTATTTAGGGCAAATATCACATCTACCTTTGATGTAGATGCATATATAGGATTATTTGAAAATCTTACCTGTACAAAATTATTTCCACCCCTCACTCTAGACATGTAATCTTGACTTGAAAATACATAAAATCCACTACGCTTTAGTGTTCTTTCTAATAAATGACCAAAAGTATCCATTCCTTGGCCAGCTTGTCCTCCTACAAGTATGCTATAATCCACATTCTTACCCCCTTTATAAGTTTTATGTCCTTAATCAATGTTATACCCTACTTTTTTATAAGGAAACTTACATTAAAAATAAAAAAATTCCTGAAATGCTTGCTTTATTAAACCATTTCAGAAATTTCTATTACCCAACTATCTTTTCTTTTTTTTATCCATTGCCACTTCTACCCTAACCTTTTTTCCCTTAATTCTATTATTATTTAGTGAATCCAATATATCATTTGTATACTTTCTAGGAGCTTCAATAAATGAAAATTTATCATAAATATCAATATCTCCTATAGAGTCTCTGGAAATATTAGCTAACTGATAAATCCCACCAACAATATGTCTTGGTCTAACACCATCTTTTCTTCCTATATTAATATATAACCTTTCCATTTCTTCGCTATTTTTACTTTCTAGTTTCCTATTTTTATCTTCTGATTTATCATCAAAATATAGTTTTAAAAGCCCAGCCGCTATATCTTTAAGTTTATAGCCTTCTTCTAGTAGCAATTCTACACTAGTTTCATACTTAGAAAGATCAGAAATTCCTATTTCATGCTTTATTTTTCCTAATATATCCGTAGTTTTACTTTCTGCTACCTCATTTAATGTGGGGATATCTTTTCGAACAACTTTAGTTTTGGCATATTTCTCTATATCTTTAAGCTTATTAATATCTCTGCCTACTACAAGACTATAGGCTTTTCCTGTTTTCCCAGCTCTTGCTGTTCTTCCAATTCTGTGAACATAATATTCCAAATCCTGTGGTATGTCGTAGTTAAACACTATATCAACATTATCTACATCTATTCCCCTAGCCGCCACATCTGTTGCCACTAAAATATCGATGTTTCCTTTTCTAAATTTAGACATAACCTTGTCCCTTTGGGATTGCTTTAGATCACCATGGATTCCATCTGCAAAATATCCTCTTCCCTGAAGTTCTATTATGAGTTCATCTACCTTCCGTTTTGTATTACAAAATACTATGCTTAAATTAGAATTTTGTATATCTAATAATCTAGAAAGTATTTCAGTTTTCATACCTTTCTTAACCTTTAAATAGTACTGTTCAATATTTGGAACCGTTAATTCCTTGGGAACTGTTCTTATATATTTAGGGGTTTTCTGATATTTTTTAGCAAAATTAATTATCTTCTTATCCATTGTTGCAGAAAAAAATACCGTTTGTCTATCTTTAGGAGTCTTATTAATAACAAGCTCAATATCATCCCTAAATCCCATATCAAACATTTCATCGGCTTCATCTAATACCATCATTTCAATATTATCTAATTTTAATGTACCTCTTTTTATATGGTCAATTACTCTTCCTGGAGTACCTATAACTATCTGGACTCCCTTTTTTAATGCCTTTATTTGTCTTTCTATAGGTTGCCCTCCATATACTGGTAATACAAAAATTTCTTTTTTATATTTAGCTAGTTTCTTTATTTCTTTCGCCACTTGAATTGAAAGTTCTCGCGTGGGACATAATACAATAGACTGAAGCTGCCTCGATTCAGAATTTATTCTTTCAATAATAGGTATACCAAAAGCTGCGGTTTTCCCAGTACCTGTCTGTGCCTGACCAACCACATCCCTACCCTCCATTAAATAGGGGATAGCTTGTGCCTGAATTGGCGATGCTTCTTCAAACCCCATATCAGATACAGCTTTTTTAATTTCTTTTGAAACATCCATTTCTTCAAATCGTGTTTTATTCATATACGTATTTATACTTCCTTTCTTATTTTTAATTAATTGTGGAATATACCATTATTATTTCAATAATAAACTCTAAATATTATATTCCAATATTAATATTTTTTTGATTAATACAGTAGATTGGCTGCACAATATATTATCAGCTTTTGTAGGAATATACAAGCTAAATGTTTATTGTTAATTATGATTTTAGAAATTTCCATATTCTAATTTTCATCTAATCCATATCTCTTTACTGCATTATTTACTATTTTCATGACTAATCCATCATAGTTTAACCCAGCAGCACCAGCCATTTTACACAAATCACTATGGCCTTTCATTAATCCTGGTAGCGAATTAATTTCCAATACATATGGAATATTATCTTCATTTAATCTAAAATCAATTCTAGCATAATCCCTCATATTTAGGGCCTTATATGCCTTAACTGCCATTTTTTTTATATTATTTTCCGTTTCCTTTTTTATTCTCGCTGGGACATAATATTTAGTTTGTTCGCCATAATGAACTTTTACTTCAAAGCTATAAAATTTATTTAAATGATTCGGTATGTTTGAAAAGTCTATTTCTAGAATTGGAAGTACTGAAATATTATCGGAATTACCCATAACCCCTACAGTAAATTCTTTTCCTTCTATATACTTTGTTATCATAATTGGTGGATTATAAGTTTTTAGCTGTTCTCCAATTATTTTAATTAAAGACTCTTTATTAAATACTAAACTGTCCTCATGTATACCTCTACTTGAGCCTTCATTTTTCGGTTTAACTAAAACTGGAAAGTTAAATTCTAAGTCTTTAATTTCATCAATATTATAGACATAAATAAAGTTTGGCGTAGGTATGCCTAATTTTTTAAAAATCAAACCAGAATAAATCTTATCCTGAGCAAGGCCATGACCTAAAGGTGAAGAGCTTGTATACGGAATTCCTGCAGATTCTAACATGGCAGGAAGTTGGGATAGTCTTGAATTCCCTCTTATACCATTGCATAAATTAAAAACTAAATCAACTTTTTCTCCTTTTAGCCTTTTTATAGCATTATCATCAAATACTAAATTTATACAATCGTATTTTTTAGAAATGGTTTCCTTCAGCTGCTTTACGGTTTTTCTTTTTTGCTTGTCTTCTAACAAACCCTCCTCAGTCGGTAAAAACTCTGCCCTAGGCTTATCAGTAATAATTCCTATCTTCATATTATACATTCAACTCCCTTTCAGATCTCTTTTTAGAAAAATACATACAAAAAAAGCAGCACAGCTGCTTTTACCGGGGAATCTTAAGTTCCTTTCGGCAGTCACATCTCCATTTTATTATCTAGGAAAATATATCTTTCTAGAAAGAGTCTCTCTATATATATTATATTACTTTTCTCGTCAAAAGTCAAATTAATGGCTATTTTACTTATATATACCTTAAGCAAGATTATCTTCTGAGAGCTTCAGTATAAAATATTTAAATAACAATGGTGAGACTTATATTTCATTAAAAGCTTTCGGAGATAAAATAACCATTAAGGTAGCAGATAATGGTCTAGGCATATTAGAAGAAGAGTTACCGTATATTTTTGAACGTTTTTATAGGGGCAATAACTCAAAAAACAATCAAGTAAAAGGCTATGGATTAGCCCTTGCCATAACAAAATCCCTTGTAAAGGCCCATAATGGTAGTATAGAAGTTGAAAGTAAGGTAGGAGTAGGCACCAAGTTTACTATGGTCTTTCCATTTTAGAATTCTTATTATATTTGTTGGCCTCTATACTTTTTCTTCTAAATAAATAGACTATTAAAGCTATAAGTGGAATTATAAACATACTAATAAGTGAAATAATTAATAATATCCCTTGAATAAGATGTTTAACTGCTACAATTGGCCGATTGTCTTTTAAAATTACAGATGCTATAAGGACTATTACAGCATTTGGTATTATGTAAGGTTTATTATTAGTTTTATTTAGAACTTGAGACATGGATACACTAGAAAAATATAAAAGCCCTGATATTTTCCCAATACTTCCCATAATCCAAGTAACAATAAATATAGATTCTATTCTTTCAATGAAGTGGTAAAGCTCTATAGTTCTAGTATATGTAAAGAAAGGAAAATTTGCATGTTTTGCTTGTTCAATACCAAGTACACTTTGAGTCACTATTAACATAAGGACAATAATTAAAGTTGAATATATAAGGCACTTATAAAATATTGAGTTTAATTTCTCTTTCTCTTCTAAATAAGGTGTTATCATAGCTAAAACTAATATATCCGTAAATCGTAGAGCTACATCTATAGTTCCTTTATTTATCCCATCTAGGGTAGAGTCTTTAAGTATGGGTAAAAGTACTTTAAGGTCCATCCTTTTCCACCCTAATACTGATAATAAAAAAATAACTATTAAAATAAAAGGTACTATTATTTCTCCAGTTTTACACATAGTTATCAGTCCTTTATAAGCAACATAGGTACATGTTGCTATTCCAATTAAGGCCGTAAACCATGTTGGAGTATTTGGAAACATAGTAGAATCAAGCATTTCTATTAATAGAGAGAGAAAGAATATTGCCGAAACAAGAAAAAATAAACTATAGTAACTTCCTACAATTTTCCCAATTACTTTTCCAAATATATTTTCCATATATTCTATTAATGTTAGCTCATTAAACCTATTACTTAAAAATAGTACAGGAAAACATAGGAGCAAAACATAAGGGATAGATAATAGTAACACTATCCAAGCATCTTGATTTGCTGGTATAATATTTATAGACGGTAGATAAGAAAAACCAATAATTACCCTAAAAATTAATATTAATAATATTGCCTGATATGAAGTTACTTTTCTTTCCATTACTATTTATTCTCCCTTTACTTTAATAGTAGGTGTATTTGTTAACCCAGTTCTTAAAATACTAGTTTCTACTTCTACCTGAAACTCTGTTTCTGGAAAAATATCACCCCAATCATCCTTTATTTCATCCCATTTTTCATGATATTTTCTATGAAATAAGGATGCTGATTTAAATATATCTACTTTAAATTCTTTTTGTGCTTTGTTTATAACTTTTTCCATTTCATTCTTTACCTCTTCTGAACAAGCTTCTTCTAGACTCTCTATTACAGCTTTTCTTGAAATACCAATATCCCCCACTACCTCAGCCACAGATCCCTTTAAAACAACCTTTATTTTAAATATTATTTTCCCATCCTTTACCTCAACATCTCTTTTCGTCTTACTCTTTATAATCTCAACCAAAGTTGCTTCATAATTCATATTTTTAGAATCTCCTATTTCGCATTCAGCCTTGGGCGTTGGAAGTGTGTGTTCATCTGCATCAATATGGGGAGTTGGAAACTGAATAAGCCCCCCTTTTATTTCCCCAGTTATAAAATTAAACCCTCTGGTTTCATTACCATTCAAATATCCTACTATCATTCCTTCTTTAAATACAGTTGCACCCTCTACTGATAATTCATATGGTTTTTTTGGTTGTGAAACATCTACCCTTTTTATTTCGTTTCTAGTTTTTCTTTCTATAACTCCAACCACTGGTTGTGAACCTTCCTCATAATAATATTTCATAAAGTCTAATATATCTACATCTACCGTTTTCCCATTAACCTTTTTATTCTCTACTACTTGCGTAACATAATTTGCTGGAACATCCTCTATTCCTGCAGCAATTCCATAATTTCATAAGCCTTAGAATCTTTAGCAATTAATAAATATGTAGTTTCTCTAGGCTCATCATATCTTTTAAAAAAATCCATATATTCAATTATCTCACTTTTACCAATTTCTTCACCAAAGATAAAAACCCTACTATGAGACCCAAATAATGCTCTATCAAATTTTAAAGTTATATCCCTACCAGCATCAACTATGGTTTTACCTCTTCCTTGAACATAACTTGTTTCTAATTCACCCAACCCTTTTGTTGATGGCTCAGGATCTATTACCTCTGCTGTTAATAATATATCTCCATTCTCTTCTAAATCAAAACCCATAATTAATGAAATACCTAGGGTATTAAGTTCTCTAGAATTCCAACATCCACTTAGTACAAAGCTTATAATTAAAACACTTAATAATAATAGACCTTTTTTATTCATTCTTTTACTTCATCCCCTTATCTCTTTGTCTAGTAATATTTCTTCTTTCTATTGACCTAGGTCTAAATATTAATCTTTTTAAAGGAAAACGAACAACTGTATCCTTTAAACCTTCTTTGTCTACAGGAGCCATTGGAGAAGTATAGGGTATACCAAAAGAATCTAGAGATATAATTTGTACAACTATAACTACAAGACCACAGGTTATCCCGTAAAGACCCATAACCCCACCTAATATAATAATAATTAATCTATATATACTTATTCCTTCTACTAAAGTGGGGACCGTAAATTCTGCAATAGCAGTAGTTGCTATAATTATTACCATAGGGGCACTTATCAATCCTGCTTCTACAGCTGCCTCACCTAGGACCAAAGCTCCAACTATACTGACAGCAGAGCCTACAGACCTAGGAAGCCTAATTCCAGATTCCTTTATTACATCTAATACTATTGTCATTAATAATGCCTCCACCATAGCTGGAAATGGCACTCCCTCCCTAGCCCCAGCCATAGTTATTAAAAGTACTGTAGGTACCATTTCTTGGTGGAAGGTTTGTAATGCTACATAGAATCCAGGTAGTACTATACTTATAAATAAAGAGAAAACCCTAATAATTCTTAAAAAAGTAGAATAAGGGGATGTAGTATAATAATCTTCACTAGTCTGTATATTTTCAATAAAAAGTTTAGGAATAGTTAAAACATGAGGCGTTCCATCACAAAATATAGCTATTCTCCCTTCAAGTATTCTACCGGCAACTACATCGGGCTTTTGTGTATCTCCTATAGTTGTTAGAAATGAATAAGGCCTATCATCTATTAATTGTTCTATATATCCTGTCTCTAGTATTGCATCTATATTAATTTTATTAATCCTTCTTCTTAACTCTTCTAATACATCTTCATTTACAATTCCCACTATATAGGCTAGAGAAATTTTTGTATTCGTTTGTTCTCCTAGTATGTAATCCTCAAAAACTAAATTCTCATTTCGTATTTTTCTTCTTAGTAAAACCCTGTTTGAACCTAAATCTTCAATAAATCCTTCCTTAGGTCCTCTCACTACAGTTTCTGCATCTGGTTCTTCTATACTTCTTTTATTCCATTTTCTTAACTCTATAATATAACCTAAATCAGTACCATCAACAAATAAACCTATACTGCCATAGGTAATTTCTTCTATTATCTCTTCTATGTTATTTGTTTCTTTAAGACTACTAACTTTAATAGTCTTTTTCAAATCCTTTATATCTTCAAAATCATCAATAATAGGTCCTAATACATCTCTATCTAATAAATCCTGGTCAATCAGTCCATCAATATATGAAATAAAAAATTTCTTTTTCTTTCCCCCTTCAAACTCATATAGTTCCAAGTCACTAGAATTATTAAATTTTTCAATTATATTCTTCCTATTTTTCTCTATTTTTTTTGATATCAAAATATCACCCATTATGTTAAAATTCTTATATATTAGTATGCAATATTAGGATATAAAATATTCCCACAGGAAAAATAATGGGAATACTATAGTTATATATTTATAAATTTGATAATATATAATATGTTAAGTATAAATTAACCAAGGGTGATTAAATTGAACAAAATAAAAATATTTACAGACAGTACAAGTGATTTATCAAAAGAACTTATTGAACAAAATAATATTTCTATTATTCCTTTACACATCCATTTTAATGATGAGGAGTATAAGGACAATGTAGATTTAACTCAGGAGGAATTATATAAAAAAGTTGAAGAATATAATATTCTTCCTAAAACTTCTGCCCCCTCGCCTCAAGAATTTATAGAGGCTTTTAGACCCTATATAGAAAAGGGCTATGACATAATTTACATAGGTCTTTCATCAAAAATGTCAGCTACAATACAAAATGCTTTAATTGCTAAAAGTGAATTCCCCAGTGCTAATATTGAAGTTGTAGATTCATATAATTTATCTTCAGGAATAGGACTTTTAGTTATGAAAGCTTGCGATTTCCGTGAACAGGGTTTAAACCTACAGGAAATAGCGAAAGAGTTAAGAAAGTTAGTTCCTAAGGTCAGGTCCTCTTTTATTATTGATACATTAGATTACCTTCATAAAGGAGGAAGATGCTCTTCTGTTGCAAATTTTGTCGGCGGAATATTAAAAATCAAACCAGTTGTCGCCGTAGCCGATGGTGAAATGTTCTTAAGCCATAAAATTAGAGGAAAAAGAAAAAAAGTTATAGATACAATGCTAAAAGAATCATTAAAAAATAAAAATAAGATGGATGAAAAAAGAGTGTTTATTACCCATTCTCAAGGTGGAGATGCTGTAAATTACTTAAAAGAGGAATTAGAGAGAAGCATTAATGTGGAAAATATCCATATAACTGATGCAGGTTGTGTAATATCTAGTCACTGTGGCCCTGGCACTGTAGGTATATTGTATATAGAGAAATAACCCCTAATTATTAGGGGTTATTTCTACTTCCAGGTTTTCCATAAGGAATCTCTTTTTCACACATAGGACATTCACTTTCACTATAAGTATCAATTTTAAGTTTTGTACCACTAAATATAGGGTATGAAAAATCCTCATTACTTCTATCTACTATAGAGGCTACCCCTACTACTTCTCCACCTAATTTTTCAATAGCTTTTATAGTTTCTAAGGAAGATTTACCAGTAGTTATAACATCTTCTCCAATTAAAACTTTTTGACCTTTTTCTACTTTAAATCCTCTCCTTAAAACCATTTCCCCGTCAATTCTTTCTGTGAATATACTAGGTTTTCCTGTTTGTCGTCCAATTTCATAACTAACTACTATACCACCCATAGCCGGTCCAACGACAATATCAAAACCTACATTCTCTAACTTCCCAACTATTACTTTTATTGCTTTCTCAGCTTTGTCTGGATATTGTAAAAGTTTTGCACATTGAACATACTTATTACTATGTTTTCCTGAGGACAATAAAAAGTGTCCTTCTAAAAGAGCCTCTGTTTCTTTTAATAATTCAATAACCATGAATTTACCTCCTCACAATCCCTCTAATTTCTTTAATTGAATTTATTCCTTCCTCTTTCATATAATTTTCTATTCCTTCAATAATATCTACAGTTAAACCAGGTTTTATAAAGTTTCCACTGCCTACTTGTATTGCCCACGCCCCCGCCATTATAAACTCTAATGCATCTTCATAGTCTAATATTCCTCCTATACCAATAACCGGTATATCTACAGCTTTAGCTACCTCATATACCATTCTTAAAGCTATAGGTTTTATACAAGGCCCAGAGAGTCCTGCTGTTATATTATTAAATACAGGTTTTCTTTTATTAATATCTATAGCCATTCCATTAAATGTATTAACTAAAGATATACTATCTGCTCCTGCCCTACAACATTTTTCTGCCATATCTACTATATATTCTGCATTAGGAGACAGTTTCACTATTAAAGGTTTCTTGCAAACCTTTCTTACTTCAGATACGACTTTAAAGGCAATATCTGATTTTATGCCAAAAGCCATGCCACCTTCTTTAACATTGGGGCAGGAAATATTTAATTCAATCATAGATATATTAGTATTATTCAGTTTTTCAACAGCCTTCACATATTCCTCAACACTACTTCCACCTACATTTGCTATAATGACAGTATTTTGTTTTTCCATATAAGATAATTCATCTTCTATAAATTCATCTACCCCTGGGTTTTGCAACCCTATACTATTGAGCATTCCACCAGTGGTTTCATAAATTCTAATACCTTTATTTCCTTCTTTTTTACTTAATGTAAGACCTTTTGTACAAATGCCTCCTAGTTTTGACAAGGGAAACAACCCCTCGTATTCCCTACCAAAACCAAAAGTTCCAGAAGCAGCAATTACAGGATTTTTAAATTCTATACCAGATATATTTACCTTAGTATTAATCATTAAAAACTATCTCCTCTCCTGGGAAAATCGGACCATCTTTACATACTTTTTTCATACCATTTACTGTTTCAATAGTACATCCCAGGCAACTTCCTATTCCACAGCCCATTATATTTTCCATAGATATATATGCTGGAACATGATTTTCTTCACAAATTGAAACAATTTTTTTAAGCATAGGAGTTGGACCACAGGCTAAAATTTGAGAATATTTTTCTACATTTAACATATCCACTACATAGCCCTTGTGATCGACACATCCATTTTCAGTAGCTATATATAATTTATTAACTTTATATTTTATTTCCTCTATAGAATAAGGCTCTTCTCTAAATCCTGCATAAAAATCTACTTGTTTTCCAAGTTTATTTGCCAAATATATCATAGGAGCTATACCTATTCCTCCAGCAATTATACCAACTCTTCCATGAATATCTAAATTAAATCCATTACCTAAAGGACCAAGTAAATATAAAAAATCTCCAGATTTTAAATTAGAAAAAATTTTCGTACCTCTTCCCTTTACTTCATATAAAAATTCTATATATTTATTAGATAAATTGTAAATACTTAAAGGCCTTGAAAGAAAAGGCTCTCTATCCCAAGCCCTCAGCATATAAAATTGACCTGGATTTCCATTAAAATTTCCCTTTACTTTAATTTTAAATATTTTTTTTGCTATTTCTTCATTTAAAAGGACTGCCCCCTCTTTATAGTTTAGCTGCATTTTCTATATCCTCCCTCATAGTTAATACAGCTTTCCGTGCATAATAATCAAATTTCTCTTCCCCGTCATCATATTTTTTATAAGCTGTAATAATACCTCTAGATGAGTTAACAATTCCCCCGTTTCTACTTTTTAAATATAAGCTAACATCCTTTCCCCGTCCCCCTTGAACACCATAGCCTGGTATAAGGAAAAACATGCTATTATATTTCTGTCTTATTTCTATTCCTTCATCTAAATAAGTTGCACCTACTACACCGCCTATTAAACTGTACCCACTTGATCCCATATATCTTGAACCTATTTCTAATAGTTTTTCTCCTACATGATTATAAACTTTCTTTCCCTTTATATCTAAATATTGAATATCCTTTGCTCCCTCATTAGAAGTTTTAAGAAGTACAAACAAACCTTTTTGACCCTTTTCTAAATATTCTAAATAGGGGATAATACTGTCAAAACCCATATAAGGATTTAAAGTAATAAAATCACTTTCAAAATCCCCTTCAAAATGAGCTTTTGCATACATCTTAGCTGTTGAAGAAATATCTCCTCTCTTCACATCTGCTATAACTATAGAACCTTTTTTTCTTATATAGTCTAATGTTTTTTTATAAGCCTTCATACCTTCCAATCCATAGGCTTCATAAAAAGCTATTTGCACTTTGTAGCATGGAACTATATCTATTGTTCCATCTACTATGTTTTTATTAAATTGAAAGATAGCATCACTTAAAGATAAATATTCCTCTTTTAGTTTATTAGGAATATAGTTTATATCTGTGTCCAACCCTATACAAACATTACCCTTTCTCCCCACCTCTTCATATAATCTATCTATTATCAACTTCTATCCCCCCATTAGAATATTTTATTTCCCCACTTTTTATAGTGGCTATTATTTCACCAAGATACTCTTTTCCATAAAAAGGAGTATTTTTACCTTTTGATATAAAGTTTTTACTATTAACCCTTACCTTATTATTTAAATCCACCAATACTAAATCTCCATCGTAGCCTATATCAATCTTTCCTTTATTAGACTTCATAAGTCTAGATGGATTGGCTGACATTAGTTGAGATAATTTGTTTAAGGAAATATAACCTTTTTTAACTAAAATAGTATAGCATATGGAAAAAGCTGTTTCTATTCCTGATATGCCACAGGCACCTTTTTCCTTATCTTTCTCTGTATGAGGAGCATGATCTGTACTTATAACGTCTACAAACCCTTCTTGTATTGCCTTAATTAATGCTTTAGTATCCTCCTTTTTTCTAATAGGTGGATTTACCTTATAATCATAGTCATGCAATGCTATATGGTGAGGCGTTACTTCACAAGTTATATTAAATTTTTCCCTCTTTGCTTTTATAATTTCCTCCATGGCTTCTTTAGTACTGACATGAGCTATGTGAAGTTTGGCACCTGTTACTTTTGATAAATATATATCCCTTAAAGTCATTATATTTTCTGAAAGTCTATTATCTATTAAGGTTAAGTATTCATCTTCTGCATGGGACAATATAATTAAATCTTTCTCTTTTGCTTTAATCATGGCCCTATACATAGTATTATTAGACAATACTCCTTTGCCATCATCGGATAATACCTTTACCCTGTTATCAAGATTATCAATATGATCTATGTTTTTTCCATCAAAATTCCCTGTTATAGATACTGTTTGATGAATATCTATTAAATCTATTTTTTTAGACTTTTCTAAAATATATTCTACCGTATCCATAGAACTACAAACAGGATTAGTATTCCCCATTAAATTTACTAAGGTATAACCTCCTTTTAATGCAGCTAAACTTCCCGTATAAATATCCTCCTTATAAGTATATCCAGGGTCTCTAAAATGGGCATGCATATCTATAAAGGCAGGAAGAACTACTAAACCTTCAGCTTTTATAGTCTTACAATTATAGTTTAAATTAGAACCTATAGCCTCTATCTTCTCATTCTTTATGTAAATATCCCCTCTAGTGCTCTTGTTACAATCTATTAATTTTCCACCTTTAATTAATATTTCCATGCTATCCCTCCCAAGAATAAATATGGTCACAATATTCACATTTATAAATTCCTTTTTCCTCATCAATTAAAATAAATCTGTGCATAATATACCTTTCTGATGATGTAATACATCTCGGATTTTTACACTTTATAATATTTTCGACTCTTGTAGGAAGAGATAAATTTATTTTTTCTGTAATTTTCTCATTCTCTATTATATTTACTGTAATATTAGGATCAATAAATCCTAACATTCTTAAATCAATATTTATAGTATTTTCAATTTTTATCATATCTTTTCTGCCATATTTTTTACTTGGTGCATTCATAATTAAGGCAACTGTAAAATCTGCTTTATCTAATTTTAGATATTTAAATATTTTAAATCCACATCCTACTTTTATATGATCTATAACTATACCTTTTCTAATACTATCAATGTATAACATTACATCACCTCCAAAAGTTTTGAAATAAGAGCCATTCTGGCATACATACCATATTTCACTTGCATAAAATAGCAAGCTCTAGGATCCTTATCTACTTCATAACTTATTTCATTAACTCTTGGTAAAGGATGTAATACAATTAAGTCTTTTTTAGCTAATTCCATTTTACTTTTATCTAAAATATAACTATCTTTAAGCCTAATATAGTCTGCCTCATTAAAAAATCTTTCTTTCTGTACTCTAGTCATATATAGAATATCTAACTCTTGTATTAAATCTTCTAGTTTTTCAACTTCTATATATTTTAAATTGTTCTTGTCTAATATTTCAGTTTTTATATAATTAGGTACTTTTAGTTCATTAGGGGATATTAATATAAAAGAAATGTTTGTATATCTTGACATAGCTTTAATTAATGAATGTACTGTTCTACCAAACTTTAAATCTCCACAAAATCCAATAGTTAAATTAGAAAAACCACCTTTCACTTTATGAATAGTTAAAAGGTCAGTTAGTGTTTGGGTAGGATGTTGATGTCCGCCATCACCTGCATTTATTAACGGAACTGGTGAAAAATAAGATGCGTATTTAGGAGCTCCTTCTTTAGGATGTCTCATAGCAATAATATCTACATAAGAGCCTATAGTTCTAACAGTATCTGGTACGCTTTCACCTTTCATAATTGAGCTGGAACCAATTTCTGAAAATCCAATGACTTGACCTCCCAATCTAATCATTGCTGATTCAAAACTTAGTCTTGTTCTAGTACTAGGTTCATAGAAAAGAGTTCCAAGTATTTTACCATTGCATACATTATTATACCTTTCTGGATTATTAGAAATCTCTTCTCCTAATTGTATTAATTCATTTATCTCATCTAAAGAAATATCTTGTGGATCTATTAAATGCTTAACCTTTGACATAATACTCCTCCTTTTTAGCCTCTCAGGACTCGTTTAAAAGAAAAGAATTACATTAAAAATGCCCTCCACAAAGGAAGGCATAAGTATAGTATATTCTACGCTTCCCTTTTTGACCTCACAGGATCAATTTAAAGGCTTTATATTTTAACTTAAAATATCATACTTTTCCTCAAAAGTCAACAGGGACCATCCTGCTCTCGGGACAAGAAAACGAAGAGCTTCCTTTTTGTAGCTAAAGGAAACTCTTCGTTCTTATTGTTGGTTGAAAATATTCTTTTTTAACTCTATGTTTATATTATTCTATTATTGTAATGAATCAGTTCCTCCTGATAATCCGGTTTTAATTTCTTGTATATCTTTTTGGTTTGCTGTTGGTGCAGGCGTATAATAGCCTTTTTGTTCTGCTATTTGGAATAGTTGGTATTGAAATTGTTCATCAGCATTTCTAAGTTGAGTAAAAGTATTTCTAAGTTGTTGATTGGCACATTCAGAAATAGCTTTTGCATAACTATTTAAACTTGCCTTAGTCCCTGATAAAATATCATCTACTATATCTTTCTCTTGCATTATATTTCCTCCTTTATAATGAATTTAATAAATTTGTAGCTGTAGTTTGAGCATCTTGGCTGGATTGCTTAAACATTTGTTTAAGTTGTGGATCTTGACATTGATTTGAATAATAATCTAATTTATTTGCCATGGTCTGATGACTTGCAATTATCTCTCTTAAACTTTGAAGTTCTTGTTGGTTTACATTACCTAAATTCACAGTATTTTTTAGTACCATAAAATGCTCCTTTCTTTTATTTTTTATTCTCTAATATTTTGTCTTCTAACGATAGATTTATTCATGGAAAAAAACGTTTAAATAATTCCACGAAAATTGTAAATAATAAATTTGGGAGGTTAAAAAATGAGCAAAAAAATAGTTGTAGAAAATATATTAACACCCCATATTGAATTTTTAAAAGACTCTGGCTATAATGTTTATACTTTAAATAAAAACGCAAATTTAAACGAAATTACATCGCCAGAATACAAAGCTATTATCGTGTCGGGGTTAGATGTTCTTAGTACTAGTGGAGCAGATTATAATAATCCATCAGCTCCCATTATTGAAGCTAAAGGTCAAACTCCTGAAGAAATATATAATCTTTTAGAAAGTCGATATCAGTAGTAAAATTACCTTTCTATAAGGTTAATTTCATTGCTTACAGACAATAAACTAAATGCTAGTAATAACTTTTCCTTAAGTTTTCATAAAAATTAAGGAAGGAACATATTATATCTTTATAATATATCCTTCCTCCCGTTTACATATTTTATAATCACTATTTTTATCTATATCTTCTTGAATAGCAAACTCTAATTTCTTTACTTTGTTCCCTGAAATTTCAATTCCAGTTTGATCATCTCTTTTAATATAAATACTTTTTCCTAACTCATTACTTAACCTATTTAATTTTTCTATTTTAGTTGATAAGTTTACTAGTTTAATAGATTTAGGAAAATTCATTTTATCACTTCATATCTATAGTCTAATCTTTTTTATTTACATAATTCTTAATAATATTTTATCATTTATTAATATTAGATGTCTAATTATCAATATATATGATACTAGAGAATAGATAAGGGTATATTGATTAATATAGAATAAACTGAAAAGGTGGTGTAATTATGAGCGATTTACTATCCAAACAATGTATTCCCTGTAGTATTGGTGCTCCTACCTTAAACGACGAAGAAATAAATAAATATTTAAAATCATTAAAAGAAGGATGGAAGGTAATAGATTCTAAGAAAATAGAAAAAACCTATAAGTTTAAAAATTTTGTGGAAGCTTTAGATTTTACTAATA
>Ga0079226_10001092_pt1 | contig 20568 bp, 21 predicted proteins | sample Poulit2014_FD_76345 | JGI IMG/M metagenome (GOLD analysis project Ga0079226, IMG submission 76345) | Agricultural soil microbial communities from Georgia to study Nitrogen management - Poultry litter 2014 | ecosystem: Environmental > Terrestrial > Soil > Agricultural land | place: USA: Georgia... | reverse complement strand
GGGGACAACTGTATACTCCTGACGAACTAGCGCTCAAAAGTGGCTGATTTGGTTTGGTTTTTCAAGGTTTTTTTGAACGAAAGTGAAAGAAATGCCTGCCGGCTTGAGGCTTCCAAGTGAGCTTACCTGAACAATAATCGGGGCAGTAATTAAAATGCTCTTGACTTAGCCTAAACTTGTACAGCGAGCGTTGGTACAGCGGTTGATCGTCCCTTGACGTTCACATAATGCGATAGCCAGTAGAATCAATCTCCTTAGCAGAACCCCTGTTCATTTATGGCTCATCGATACAGGACAATCAAACAATGAGACACGCCTGTTCCACGAGTAGTTGATTAACAGAACACCCATTCACTTAAAGCAGGTGTGCTATGTTCTGCCCTATCCAGACAAGTCAATTGCTTTATCTGTTGTTGGTGTGTAGACTGATAAGTAACAGATGAACAGGGAGTAATTAACATGAAATTTGACTCAAAAGTGCAGTTGGCTGATTACTTGAAGATAAGCCGTGGAACCCTTTACCGTAGAGCGGAGAGGGAACAGATTGATTTGGACAGCATTAGCACCCAAGGTTTGACACAAGAACAGCTGGCACAGTTGCAGATTGACGGTAATAAGCTGACTGGTTCAGGTGGTACAGGTAACGATGCAGAACAGATTGCCCAGTTGAAACGTGAGCTTGCGCGATTGAACGTTCAAAACACTGAGTTATCTGACCAGTTACAGCGGACAGCACAGGACTACAACGAGTTGCAACAGGACTACAAAGCCAAGGTGGATAAGATTGTTGAGTATGCTGACCGATTTGCCCAGTTAAATGACCAGCAACAACGGTTGACCCTCGATGTGCAGGATAAGTTGCAACGAATTGAACCAACACCTGAGAGTAAAGAAGAGCCACGTAAGGGCTTCTGGGCACGGTTATTTGGTTAGCGGTATAGATTGTGAAATTTTGGTAAAAACACGCTTGTGAAGAGTGAAAATGGGCTTATGATGAGTTTGTGAAGTGACCTGATTTCACTAATGGTTGAAAACGTTGGTACGATAGGTACTTAAAGTAATCAACGTTATGTCTACTCCCTTTGGTATAGGAATTATGCTAATAGTATTTTCTTTAAATGTTCTACGGTTAGCACATTATATTTATCTCTATGAATCATTCTGTGACAGTTAGAACATAAAGGAACTAAGTCATTTCTAGGATCTATATTTATTTCGGTATTGTTTAAATAGAGTGGGTTTTTATGGTGAATTTCAATAAATTCATGCCCTAGGGTTCCATACTTTTTTTCAAAATTAAATCCACACACCTTACAATTTAAGCTGTGGATTAGAATGGCGGCCTGTCTGTTTTTGGTGCTTCGCTCATAACGAGTACTATACACCTTTGTTTTTTACCCTCTGTTACTAAAATACTTGTTAGTTCGGAGTAATCACGAATCAAAAAGTCTAGACCCGATTATTTTTGTTAAACGAGATTTCTATATATAATGGAATTATAAATTTGCTGTTGGAGGTTTTTATGACTGATTTATTTGCAGATGGGACTATCTCTATCCATGAAGCTCAAGAAAATAACTTAAAGGATGTTAGTTTAGATATTCCTAAGCATAAAACGACTGTATTTGCTGGTCTTTCTGGGTCTGGTAAATCCTCTTTAGTTTTTGATACATTAGCCGCTGTTTCCCGACGTGAATTGAATGAAACTTTTCCTAGTTTCACCCAACAATATTTGCCTAAATACGGTCAACCTGAAGTGAACCGAATCGACAACTTACCAGTGGCAATTGTGGTTGAACAGAAGCCTATTGGTAAGTTGTCGATCTACTCTGGCAACCTACACCGGCATCTATTCCGTCTTACGTTTGATGTTTTCTCGAATTGGACAGCCTTGGGTTGGGTATTCTGAATGGTTTTCCTTTAACCTACCTCAGGGAATGTGTCCAAAATGTCAGGGATTAGGCTTTGTTGACGACATAGATGAACGTCAATTAATTGATCCTAATAAATCACTCAATGAAGGTGCAATGACTTTTGCCGGTTTTCAACCGGGAACTTGGCGTTGGAAGGAATATGGCAACAGTGGATTATTTGATTTAGACAAAAAAATTAAAGACTACACCGGTGAAGAATATGATTTATTCATGCACGCTCCGCAACAAAAATTAAAAAATCCACCGGCAAATTGGGGCCGTACGGCATTATATGAAGGACTAGTTCCACGTATGCTTCGCTCTGTTATTCATAGTGCCTCAGGTCGTCATCATGAAGCTGCCTTATCAAAGATTGTCACTCGAAAACCTTGCCCAGTATGTCATGGAGCACGTCTGAACAAAAAGGCTCTAACTGGTAAAATTGCTGGCAAAAATATTGCAGAAGTCAGCGATATGGATTTAGTAAGTGTCCTAAAATTTTTGGATAATATCTCGGACCCCAAGGCTAAAACAATGGTGCGTGAACTACATAGTAAAGTTCAATCTTTGGTCGACATCGGTTTAGGTTATCTTTCCCTTGGCCGTGGAACTGATACTCTATCTGGTGGAGAAGCTCAACGAATTAAAATTGCCAAATATTTGACGAGTTCCCTATCCGATTTAGTTTACGTGCTCGATGAACCAAGTGTAGGACTCCATCCTCACGATATTAAATTAATTACCCAATCCTTAAAAAAGCTCAAGGAACATGGCAATACCATTATCCTAGTTGATCACAACCCTGCCATTATTTCGACAGCAGATTATGTCGTGGAAATGGGACCACAAGCCGGCAAAAATGGTGGTCAAGTAACTTTCACTGGTACCTACGACGAACTATTACGGTCAGATACGATTACGGGTAAAATGTTACGAGAAAAAATCATTTTCCCAAAGCCTCGTGAACCTCAATCTTGGCTAAATGTTAATCATGTAACTTCTCATAATTTAAAAGACGTATCTACCAGAATCCCTCAAGGTGTAATGACCGTGATATCTGGACCAGCAGGTTCTGGAAAAAGTACTTTAGTCCAAGCTTTCAAACAACAAGTTTCTGATCAAGACTATATTGATTTGAGTCAGGATTCTGTAGGTTTGAATATTCGTTCTACACCTGCAACTTACTTGAACGTTTTAAATCCTCTACGAAAGCTTTTCAGTAAAGCCAACAATGGCGTTTCAACACAACTATTTAGTTATAACGGTAAGGGTGCTTGTCCCCGTTGCAAAGGTAAAGGTGTGATGATCACCGAGATGGCATTCATGGATCCAATCGTTCAAGAATGTGAGTTGTGTCATGGGAAACGTTATAGCCAAGAAGCACTACAATACACTTATCATGGCAAAGATATTTCTGAGGTTCTAAATCTTTCTATCAACGACACTTTAGAGTTTTTCAAAGATGTGCCAGATATCTACAAAAAGGTTAGTCTACTCCACCAAGTTGGACTTGGTTATTTAAATCTTAGCCAGTCGATGACCACTTTATCTGGTGGTGAAGTGCAACGTGTTAAGTTAGCAATGGAATTGAATCATACCGGCCGAATCTATTTCTTAGATGAACCAACAACCGGATTGCACTTACAGGATACTCAACAATTGATCGATTTATTTGAAGGATTGGTTGATAAGGGCAATACATTAATTCTGATTGAACATAATCTGAAATTAATTTCACGAGCCGATTGGTTAATCGATATGGGACCCGATGCTGGTAAATTCGGCGGTCAAGTTTGTTTTGAAGGTCATCCAAAAGATAGCCTAAACGATAAAAACTCTCGGACTGGTGCTGCATTAGCAGCTATAATGTCTTAAAAAATTCAAAAAGATCACCTCATTTAAAGTGCAACACAAAAGTTAGACAAAATTGAATATTTTTAAACTGCTAAGGCATGTTCCCTGTATTCGCAGGGAGTCATGCCTTTTGTTTTCTGTGATATTCGTCGATTGTTAAACCAAGCGACGTAATTCTTTGTGATTTCCTTGAATTCTCCAATATCTTTACACTGTGGAAATCCATTAAGACATTCTGTTTTAAGAAGATGAAAGAAGCTTTCAATTGGCGCATTATCAAGACAGTTTCCCTTACGAGACATGCTTTGTATAAATTTTTTTCAGAGAGTTTATCGGTATAGTAATTCAATTGATAATGCCAACCTTGATCTGAATGAATTATTGGTTTTATTTCTTCCGGAATATTTTCTGTGAGTTCATCGAGTGTATCCATAATTAGTTTACTGTTAGGACTATTACTTACTTGAAATGCTAAAACTTCCTTGCTTGCTTCGTCAGTAATAGCTGGAACGTAAGCCCACTTAGTATCGGCCAAGCGTACTTGTGTAACATCTGTATGTAATACTTTGAAAGGTACGGTTTCATTAAAATGCTGATGTAGAACGTTACGGGCCACTTTTCCAACTGTACCTTTATAAGATGAATATCTACCATTTCTTTGGCGGTTATAAAGGCTTACTTGAACATTTAGTTCATTCATCAAACGACGCACTACGGCGTCTGATAGATGGATATCTAATTTAATGAGCTCTTCTTGAACTGCTCTTATACTAAAAAAACGGACTGAATAAAAAATAGTCCGACTTATTGACTTATGCGCAATGAACATTCTTAGGGAAATGGAATAAGTTAAAAAATATAAGGATATATTAACTTTATAGATAGGAGGTTTACGTGGTATAGTTTAAATAAAATATGTGAATAGCTTATCTAATAACTAGATTTGCAAATATAAAAGGTGGATTATATGGATAATGTGATTGATTTGAGACGACTCTGGCTTATTGTTCGTCGAAATGTTTGGCTGATGATTTTGTCAGGAATTTTGTTTAGTGGTATTAGCTTTGGTGTTGCAAAGTTTGTTATCCCCCCCATGTACAGTGCCTCGGCTGATTTACTTGTTAATCGACAGCATGACGATACGCAGCAGGGTTTGCAGTATAACAATCAACAGGCTGACGTTCAAATCATTAATACATATAAGGATATTATCACGCGACCAATTATTCTGAATGCTGTAGCCAAAAAGTTGAACCAACCACGAAAGGTGAAGGTTTCATCAGCTGTTCCAGCAAAGTATGATGTGGACGCGTCTGGACAACGAGTGCAGACTAGTCCAGCTCAGAAAGCTGTATACAAAAAGATTCCATCTGACTATCGTAATAAAGGATTAGATGCAAAGACGATTGCCAGTATGATTAGCATTTCAAATCAAACTAATTCGCAAATTTTCTCAGTGAATATAAAGTCTCAGGATGCAAAGATGTCACAAGATGTTGCGAACACAATTGCAGATGTATTTAAGACAAAGATTTCGAAGATTATGGCGGTTTCTAATGTGTCAATTGTGTCTAAGGCTACAAAAAATACGGTGCCAGTTTCACCAAATGTTAAGTTAATTACGTTAGCTGGTTTCGTTTTGGGTGTTGTCACGGCCTTTGGTTGGGGATTCATCAAGGAAATAACCGATCGCACGGTTAAGGACCTATCATTCCTGACTGAAGAATTAAATCTCACAAATTTAGGAATTATCAATCACATTGGTAAGATTCCTGATTTGAAAGAAGTCCTTGCCGAAGAAGGACAACAGAAACGAACTAGTGAGTCCCGTTCTAATCGACGCATTTAATGGAGAAAAATGATGGGTATTTTTAAAAAGAAATATAGACTAGATACAGAAACGCAGGTTAATGGGGCACGCTTAGTGACTTTCGTTGAGCCGAAGCATGTTATTTCAGAACAATTTCGTACATTGCGTACGAACATCGAATTCGCTGGTGCAGCCTTAGATAAGCTGCAGGTTGTGATGTTTACGTCGGCCGAAATATCAGATGGAAAGACAACGGTTGCATCTAATGTCGCTGTCACATGGGCGCAGGCCGGAAAAAGTGTCCTTTATGTTGATGCAGATTTGCGTCGTCCAACAGCACAGTCGACTTTTGATTTGTTGAACACACGCGGATTGACTACGATTCTGGCTAGCAATGCTCAACCCAAAGATACTGTACAAAAAACCTTTGTGGACAATCTAGAAGTACTAACATCCGGACCAGTGCCGCCTAATCCAGCAGAGTTATTAAGTTCAGCCCGTATGGCATCTGTAATTGACTGGATGCGCAATAATTACGATGTTGTCGTGTTTGATGCCCCTCCAGTGATGGCAGTTACGGATGCGCAAGTATTGATGCCACTAGTGGACGGTGCAATTTTGGTTACAACATTTGGTAAGACATTAAAGGCTAATTTGCAACGAACAGTCGAAACGTTACGATTGACTAATACGAAAATACTGGGAACTGTTCAACGTGTACGTGGCGGGAAAAGAGACGCGGGTTATGGGTATGGTTACGGCTACGGCTATGGTTATGGAAATGAATAATTTGAATGAAGATAACGAAATGAATAAAACTGTATTGGTTACGGGTGGAGCTGGATTTATTGGATCACACGTAGTAGAACGTCATCTAAATGAAGGAAATGCCGTTGTTGTAGTTGATGATTTATCTATGGGGTTGTTGCAAAATCTCCCTGAAAATGACAATTTAACTTTTTTTGAAAAAAGCATAACAGACACGACGTTTATGAATGACTTGCTTGTTAAGTACAATTTTGACTATATTTACTTACTTGCAGCAATTGCATCTGTTGCCGACACTATTGAGCGTCCGTATGAATCTCATCAAGTTAATCAAGAAGCAAATATCGCTATTTTGGAGTCTTTGAGAATCAACAATTTGCGACCACAGAGAATTCTGTTTTCTTCATCTGCCGCAACATATGGTACTTTGCCTGACTTGCCAAAGAGAGAAGAGGGGCCAGTGCGTCCAGCAACTGCGTATGCTATTGATAAATATGCGACTGAACGATTTTTGCTAACGTATTCTGCGCTATATGATTTGCCAGCTGTAGCAGTTCGCTTTTTTAATGTTTATGGACCACGACAAAATCCTAAGTCACCATATTCAGGGGTCCTGAGTATTATTACAAGTGCGTTGCAAGATAATTCTGTATTCCGATTGTTCGGTGATGGGCTTCAGACACGAGATTTTGTGTATGTTAAAGATGTAGTTGCCGCTTTGAAGCTAGCCGAAGATAATGATCAAATGGTTGGTGAAGTGTTCAACGTTGCAACAGGAACCTCTAGAACATTGCTTGATGCAATTAAAGGATTAGAGAGTGCATCTGGTAAGAAGCTGATGTTAAAGAAGGAACCAGAGCGTCTGGGTGATATTAAATATTCTGAAGCTGATATTTCGAAGCTGATTTCTATGGGTTACACTCCGATGTACGATTTCAATGCAGGTGCTGCAGAATATTGGGATAGTTTGTAAAACATGAAAGATAATAATTCAGAGGTTTACCTCGTAAAACTTGAAAATGTTCAACCAGTTAAGTTAATTAAGTTAGGGTACACCACGAAGTGGTCGTTAGAAGCGGGCTTGAGCAAATATTGGGAAGGGGCGCAACGACGTGAAGCAAGTAGAAATTAATGAAACAGTTAAATTGGGTCATGTACAACAACAAATGGATTATCGCTTTCCAGCTATGATTGGAAAGCCAGTTACGGGTTGGAAACTATTTGTAAAACGGATTTTTGACCTTACTGTCGGGTTAATCGGGACGGTTTTGAGTTTGCCAATTGTTTTAATATTTGCATTTATTGTAAAAGTAACATCAAGTGGACCTGCCTTTTATAGGCAAGAACGTGTGGGGTATATGGGCTCAACATTTAATGTTATAAAATTGAGATCAATGTATCAGAATGAAGAATCAAAAACAGGAGCTGTTTGGGCTAAAAAAGACGATCCAAGAATAACTACTATCGGAAAATTTATGCGTAAGACAAGAATTGATGAATTGCCACAATTTTGGAATGTTTTGAAGGGTGATATGAGTTTAGTAGGCCCTAGACCTGAAAGGCCAGTTTTGACTGAAGAATTTAGTAAAGATATACCAGAATTTCCAAAAAGATTGAGGATTATTCCTGGAATAACAGGATATGCGCAAATAAATGGAGGATATGATATATCGCCGAAAGATAAATGTAAGCTAGACAATTATTATATTGAACATTATTCTTTAATGTTTGATATAAGAATGTTGTTTGGAACGATTAGAATTATTCTTACTGGCGATGGAGCAAGATAGGTTATGAAAAACCAAAGCTATTCTGGCTTGATGTCAGTTTATTGTAAAGAAAACGAGTCACTATTAAAAAAATCTTTTTTAAGTATTTTGAATCAAACTATTATTCCCAATGAATTTGTATGTGTAATGGATGGTCCCCCTGGGAAAAATTTACTAAATGTAATACATGAATTCAAATTGGAATGTAATAAGTTAAATATAAACTTAAAAATTGTAAAGAATGAAAAAAATTTAGGGTTAGGGATGTCTTTAGCAAAAGGAATACAATTTTGTTCTAACGCATTAATTGCACGATTTGATTCAGATGATATAAATGATTCTAAAAGAATGGAAATGACTTTAAAGTTTTTGGAGCAAAATCCAGAAGTCGATGTTTTAGGCGGACAGATATTAGAGTTCGTAAATGATATTGATGAAGTAACTGGTAAAAGATTTGTTCCTAGCAATAATAATGAAATTATTACTGCTAGTCGAATTCGCAACCCAATGAATCATATGACAGTGACGTTTAAAAAGAAATCAGTACTGGATGCTGGAAATTATATAGATATGCCGGCTTTTGAGGATTATTATTTGTGGATGAGAATGTTGAATAACGGAGCTATTCTACATAACTTACCCGAAGTTCTTGTTCGAGCACATACAGATGCAAATACATATTCTAGAAGAACGGGATTGAAATATTTTCAAAAAGAATTACATTTTCAAAAAAAGATATATAAGGATGGAATCATAAATAAAGCAACTTTTTTGAGAAATGTTTGTACTAGATGTACTGTTAGAATTTTGCCCCCCAAGTTATTGAAGTTCATATATAAAATTATTAGATAGATATAGAGGATGATGGTAGTGTATTTTTTTGAGTTAGTACTAGTGTTTTTAACCTTTTTTATTATTTTTGGTCGAAAAAGTATTAATATGCTTAATCCGACAATTCTTTATTGTATTATTTGGGGTACCATGATTGTTCTATATGTTTTACCAATTTTTCTAAATTATCCAACAATAAAATTTACTAATTGGTTATTAATTATTTCTACAGTTCTTGTATTTTGTTTAGGATCAGAATTAGCTATAGTAACTTTTAGGAATAGAAAAGCCGGCGTATCATTTTCATATGATAAGAAAAAATTACAATCATTAATGTTTCTATTATTAATGATTGTTTTTGTTGCATTCGTCATTACAGTTGTTAAACTAGGACTTCCTCCATTATTGGGCGGAAGTATAGTTAGATCATTGTATTATGTAAATTTTGTCGAACCTTTTTATTTACTAATTTTCCCGTTTTGGTTTGGTAGCGTATATTTAATAAAATCAAAGTATCATATTTATCGAAATGTTTTCTTTATAACGGTATCTCTCATTCCAGTATTGATGCGTGGTAATAAATTTCCTTTAATATTTTTAATTGGTTTAATTATCTTTTATCTAGGTATAAATAAAAAAGTTAAATTAAAATATTTATTTTTAATTCTTTTCGTAGTGTTTGGGGTATTTATCTTCTCAAGTACTTTTATTACGAAATCTTCGGATGAGATTTTGAAAACTCAAGATGTTATTTTAGGCATTAATTTACCAAGCTATTTAAGGTCTCTTGCAGATCCGATAATGTATATAACCAATAATTTAATGAATTTTAGCAATTTCTTAAATGTTCATTCACCATATTCATTTGGAATGGAACAGATTTCAGGATTAATGCACGATTTAGGATTGGACTTTTTGGTTAGAAATTCTGTAAATGCAAACTCCATGCTGTGGTCATCGAATTTGCAATTTTCTTGGTTAACTACAGGAACTTATTTAAAAACATTTTATTTAGATTTTGGATATATAGGGGTAATATTTGGCCCATTATTTTATGGATATATATGTGGCTATTTTTATATGAAGGTTATTAAAAAACAGATGGATAATTCTTTAACTACCATATACATTTCATATTTGCTGTTTTTATCTGTGCTTTTAAGTTTCTTTACAAATTATTTTTCAGAAAATGGTTTGATATATAATTTAATTGCAATATTTATAATTGATTTCGTAACTAGAAGGAGAAGTCTTGATGGATCAAAATGAGTCAACAAAAATATCAATAATTATTGTTACTTGGAATAGTAAGAACGATGTTATTCGTTGTATAGATTCCATTTTGAAATATGAAACGAACATAGAAATTATTGTTGTTGACAATGATTCTAGCGATGGAACAGTAAAAGCGTTATATGAATATAATAATCTTGGTGTTGTGAAAGTGTTTGCGCTGAAGAAAAACCTAGGCTTTTCTAAAGCAAATGATTTTGGATATAGAAATGCTACTGGATCAAAGATTCTGTTTTTAAATCCTGATACGTATTTTATTGAAAAAGGATTGGATGAGTTATCCAATCGATTGGATAACGAGATCGGTATGATAGGCTGTAAATTATTAAATGAAGATAGAACATTACAACCATCAATTTTTAAGTTTGATTCTCCCTTCAATATAATGATGGAACAATTTCAATTGGGAAAATTGCTTCCTGAATTTTTAAAAAGAAAATTATCACCAAATTATTCAAAGCATAACAAAATAATGAATGTTGATTGGCTCGTTGGAGCCTTTTTACTTTTATCCAAGGAGGATTGCGATGCAATTGGGGGATTCTCTACGGATTATTTTATGTATGCAGAAGATATGGATATAGCATATAAAATTCATAAGATTGGTAAAAAAGTTGTTTTTAATCCTTGTTACAGTATTGTTCACGTTGGTGGTAGTTCTGAAAAGCAAGATGTAAATTCAACTAAGAAACAGAAAATGTTTCAATCTAGAAAAAAGTTCAGTGATAAGTATGGATTTAATAATATGAATGTATTCTATTTTGCATATGTTTTGAAATATATAATTTTTAGCTTTTTAGGTATGTTTGGCGAAAAATTTAAGACTAAGTCAAAAAATTATAAAAAAACATTAAGTATTATAAATAAAACAATGGAGAAATCTGTATGAACTTTTTAATTATGAATCAACATACTTTAAATTTTGGGGATGATATTGCAGGTATATCCTTAATAAAACAAATATTACGTTTTTTCCCAGATAAGAGTACAAAAATTAATATTGTTTATAATACTCCGGGAGCTTTAGAAATAGATGATTCTAGAGTTTTCAATCGAAAAGATATTTCTTTAAAAACAATTGGTGCCTTTCAACTATTTATTTTTCTCCTTTTTTCATTGATTGGCATTAAGATTGTTTATAATGAGGGATTAAAAAAATTTCGAAATATTGTAAATGATTCAGATGTTATTTTAGTTTCTCCAGGCGGAGCAAATCTCGGAATGTATAAAGACTGGAGGTATTTAATAAAGTTATATATAACTACTGTATTTGGCGGGAAACCAATTTTTCATTACAATACTATAGAATTTAGTGATAATTTTGTATTTAATTTTTTTGAAAAAAAAGTTTTAAAAAATTCTAAAATTTATGTTAGAGAAGAAAAAAGTTTTATTGATTTGAGTCAAAAGGGCTATTTTCCTGAAAGAGGAGTAGATACGGCATTCTCATTTGAAAATAATACTGATTTTCATTCTTTTGATGGTAAGGAATATTTAGCTTTTATACCTACGAATTTGGACAAATGGCATCCAGACTTCAAAAATGATCCCTTGAGTACGCTAAGTAAAGATAAAATTATACAAGAAATAGTGGGTTTAGCTAAGAAAAAAAATTTTTCTATTGTCATAGTACAGCATATGCATGGTGCAGCTTCTGAGAAGAAATTGTACGATGAATGTTATGAAAGAATGATAGAATCAGGGATGGATAAATCGAGAATATTAATACCGGTTATAGAAGATGCATATCAGTACGATAATCTAATTAAGAATTCTCAATTTGTAGTATCGATGAGGTATCACGGTGTAGTTATGTCAATTAAAAATGGAGTGCCTTTTTGTTCCTTAGAGTATGAAAATAAAATGTTTGAAGTATGTAATTATTCCAATCTACAAGATTTGAATATCAAACTTAAATTAATCGATAAGAATTTTGATTTAGAAGAATTCTACAATAAAGGCTGTGAATTAATGCAAGGTAGAGGAATTCTAATCGACAAGATTAAAAAAATGTCCAGTGAACCGTTACGACAATTAAAATATGAAAAATTGAACGTGATTGAATTATGAACAAAATAGTAAAACTTTTTAAAAATACTCTTATATTTGGTATAGGAAATATTGGAAGTAAATTAATACAGTTTATTGCGGTTCCAATGTTTACAATGTATTTGACAACGGGGGAGTACGGTGAAGCTGACTTATTAACTGTGATTGTTAGTTTGGCCCTGCCCTTTTTTTCATTTTGTCTATATGATGCCATTTTAAGATTTATTATTGATGAAAGAAAGTATGAGAAATCTATTGTTTCTTCTTCAATTTTTGTAATAGGAATAATAATAATTTTTTTATTTTTAATAATAGTGATTTTATCATTCATGGATTTTAAAAATGTCGACTTGTATATTGTTACCGTCATATTTTTAATTGCACAAATGATACAGAGCTTACTGGCTCAATATGTAAAGGCAGTAGATAAGAATTGGGAATATGCGATGAATGGATTATTGTTGTCTTTTTTCATTTTGATACTATCTTTTGTGTTGTTCCATGTATTATCAAATAGATTATTTGCATATTTCTTTGCCCAAATATTCGCATATTTAATTAGTTCGGCATTTTTGCTTTTTTGTCTTAGAGATCGAGTTATATTTGAATTTAAATCCGTTAAAAAAATATGGATAAAAAAATTGATGTCATATAGTTTACCTTTGATACCGAACCAAATTATGTGGTGGATGATGAATACGTCAGATAGATTATTGGTAACTATGTTTTTAGGATTATCTACGAACGGACTATATGCAGTTGCAGCTAAGATACCATCGTTAACAAATGTAATAGTTACTATTTTTATGCAGGCATGGCAAATTTCATCATTTGAAAATGCAAAGGATTCCAATAAGGATTCTTTTTTCTCGGCAGTTTTTAATAATTTAATTTATTGTTTAGTTATATTTTCTAGTTTAGTTATTTCTTTTTTAATGTTTATTATGACGATATTGGCAGCCAAAGAATACTTTACATCTTGGAAGTATGTACCGCTTTTACTTATTGGCGGATTGTTTTCAAATATATCAATGTTTTTAGGGATAAATTATCTAGTTGGGAAAAATACTATTGGTATATTTAGAACCTCCGTAATAGGTGCGATTTTAAATGTTCTTTTGAATTTAGTATTAATTCCTAAAATGGGAGCAAATGGTGCAAGTGTCAGTACATTTGTCAGTTATTTTGTTGTATGCGCAATTAGATTTTTCGAAACAAGAAAAATGGTTAAAATTAATTTGGACTTTAAGCTTATGATCAGTTCGGTTTTAGTTCTGACAATTCAAATTGTGCTGTTATACCTAGGATTTATAAAATTTCAAATTATTTTGCCATTAATCTTCTTTTTAATAAATTTTAAATATATTAAAAATGCTTATGGAATGTTAGATAACTTTATTAAAACTTCAAAAAAATAGGATTGTAAGGAGATATAATGTCAGCTATTCCTAAAATCATTCATTGTTGTTGGTTTGGACCGAATCCATTTCCTCAAAGCTTCAAGCAAAATATAGAAACTTGGAAAAAGTATTGTCCGGACTACGAGATAAAAATATGGACGGAGGATAATATTGATGTAAATGTAAGTAAATACTTAAAGAGTGCAAGAAATCACAAAAAATGGGCATTTATGTCAGATTATGTTCGCCTATATGTTTTATATAAATATGGTGGGATTTATCTTGATACAGATGTTGAGTTAATTAAGTCATTAGATCCATTACTTAATAATGAAATGTTTACAGGATTAGAAGAGGCAGATTCTATTGCTACTGGTTTGATTCTTGGTTCGATAAAGAAAAATCAAACGATAAGAAAGTTGTTGTCATTATATGATTCCAGGGGAGATAATATAGTCAATGGTCAATTCGTAGAAAGTACTTGCGTTGAAATAACTACTAAGTTTTTCTTTGAAAATGGTTTTGAATATGTGAATAAAAATCAAAAAGTACTTAATTGTCAAATTTTTTCTACAAGGTATTTTTGTCCACAAAGACCGGGATCCTACAAGATAAGAATAAGACCTGAAACGTATACTATTCATCATTATTCTGCAAGTTGGTTTCAAGAAAAAGGAATTAAAAAGAGAGTAAAGTATAGATCAATATATTATAAATATTTATTACGTAGATTCTTAGTAAAAATCGTTGGTATTAATAATATGGAAAACTTACGCTCTTGGTATCGCAATTTGAAGAGAACCAAGTAAAGCATTTCATTAGGAGGGCATCAAATTGAAGGGAATAATTTTAGCAGGTGGTTCAGGAACGAGATTGTATCCAATAACAAAGGCAACAAGTAAACAGTTAATTCCAATTTATGATAAACCGATGATTTATTATCCAATGTCAACTTTGATGTTGGCTGGAATTAGGGATATTTTGTTAATTTCGACGCCAGAATATGTTGTACAATTTGAAGAATTATTCGGTAATGGTCATGATATTGGGTTAAAGATTGACTATGCCATCCAAGAAGAACCTCGTGGCTTGGCCGATGCATTTATCGTTGGTGCTGACTTTATTGGTAATGATTCGGTAGCGTTGGTATTGGGAGATAACATTTTCTACGGCGCTGGGCTATCAGAGAAGTTACAAGCGGCCGCTTTGAAAACAACCGGTGCGACAGTCTTTGGTTATCAAGTGAAAGATCCAGAACGATTTGGTGTGGTTGACTTTGATCAAGCTGGTAAGGCAATATCGATTGTCGAAAAACCCGCACAGCCGCAATCAAATTACGCGGTGACTGGCCTTTATTTCTATGACAATAATGTGGTCGAGATAGCGGCCAATGTGAAACCGTCGGCGCGTGGTGAAATTGAAATTTCTGATATTAACCAAGCTTACTTAGAGCGTGGTGATTTGGATGTTCAAGTCATGGGCCGTGGTTATGCTTGGCTAGATACCGGCACACATGATTCTTTGTTGGAAGCTTCCTCATTCATTGCAACGATCCAAAAGCAACAGAACTTAAAAGTGGCTTCCTTAGAAGAAATTGCTTACCGGATGGGGTATATCGACATCGCGCAATTAGAGAAGCTGGCCCAACCATTGAAAAAGAATGATTATGGCCAATATCTGTTAAGAATTGTTGCGGAAGAAGGATAAATTTAATGAGTGATGATTTTTTTGAAAAAGCATTAGCCGGCCAAACGATTGATGCGATTCCCGGTATGATAGAATTTGACATTCCAGTTCATGGTGACAATCGTGGCTGGTTTAAGGAAAACTTCCAGAAAGAGAAAATGTTGCCATTAGGCTTTCCGGAGTCTTTCTTTAAAGAGAATAAGTTACAAAACAATGTGTCCTTATCAAGAAAAGGTGTGCTACGTGGTCTGCACGCCGAACCTTGGGATAAATATATTTCTGTCGCTGACAACGGTCGTGTTTTGGGTTCGTGGGTTGATTTACGCGAAGGTGCTTCCTTTGGTCACGTTTACCAAACCTTTATTGATGCTAGTAAAGGCATTTATGTCCCACGTGGCGTTGCTAATGGTTTCCAAGTATTGAGTGACACAGTGTCATACTCATACTTAGTTAATGACTACTGGGCACTAGATTTAAAGCCTAAGTATGCTTTTGTAAATTACGCCGATCCTGCTTTGGGTATTGAATGGGATGCTGTTGAAAATGCTGAGGTGAGTGAAGCAGACAAAAATCATCCTTTGCTCAAAGATGTCGTGCCACTAACAAAAGCACAATTGTAATTGGGAGAAAATGAATGACTGAATACAAAAATGTTTTAGTAACTGGTGGCGCCGGCTTCATTGGCGCTAACTTTGTGCGCTACATTGTTGAAGAACACCCAGACGTGTTTGTCACGGTGCTTGATAAGTTAACGTATGCCGGCAATAAAGAAAACTTGGAAGGTTTACCAGAAGACCGCGTGAAGCTAGTGGTTGGAGACATTGCCGATGCGCCATTGGTCGACCAACTTGTTTCTGAGACCGATGCTGTGATTCATTATGCTGCCGAAAGTCATAATGATAATTCACTAAAAGATCCATCACCATTCGTGCAAACGAACATCATGGGGACTTATACATTAATTGAAGCAGCACGCAGGTATAACAAGCGATTCCATCATGTTTCAACTGATGAAGTGTATGGTGATTTGCCATTACGAGAAGACTTGCCCGGACATGGTGAAGGTGTCGGTGAAAAGTTTACGCCTGCATCACAGTACCGACCATCAAGTCCCTATTCATCAACCAAGGCTAGTTCTGATTTGTTAGTCCGCGCTTGGGTGCGCTCGTTTGGTTTGCAAGCCACGATTTCTAACACTTCTAACAATTATGGTCCCTACCAACACATTGAGAAGTTCATTCCGCGACAAGTTACCAATATCATTTCTGGCATTAAGCCTAAATTATACGGTTCTGGGAAGAACGTCCGCGATTGGATTCACACCTATGATCATGCCACAGCTGTTTGGGCGATTTTGACTAAGGGTAAAATTGGTGAGACTTATCTAGTTGGCGCCGACGGTGAAAAGGATAATATCACGGTCCTCCATGCGATTTTGAAAGACATGGGCAAGGATGAAAATTACTTTGATTTTGTTCAAGATCGTTCAGGACATGACTTGCGTTACGCTATTGACGCGACGAAGATTCGTGAAGAATTAGGTTGGGAACCAAAGTATACTGACTTTGCGACTGGCTTAGCAGATACGATCAAGTGGTATGAAGACCATCAATCATGGTGGCAGGCAGAAAAAGCTGAAGTAGAAGCAGAATACGCGCAGAATAATCAGTAACCAAAGGTCAGCGGGAGCGGCCTTTTTTCGGAGGGAATATGAAATACTTAATAACAGGCGCGCATGGACAGCTAGGTCAAGAAGTGCAAAAGTTGTTACGTGAGCGTGGGTTAACATTTGTTGCCTATGATTCAAAGGCGTTAGATATTACAAATCGTGAAGCAGTGATGGCAACTTTTAAAGCAGAAAAACCAGACGTTGTGCTCCATGCGGCTGCGTATACAAAAGTGGATTTGGCCGAAGATGAAGGACGCGCCATGAATTGGCAGGTTAACGTAACAGGCATCAAGAATATCGCCGACGCTGCCAAACAATATGGTGCCAAACTAGTGGCAGTATCGACAGACTATGTTTTTGATGGGCTGAATGTTGGTGAGTATCACGAGACAGATCCAGTTAATCCAAGAAACGCTTATGGGCGCGCCAAGTTAGCTGGTGAATTAGCTGTCACGGAGAGTGGGGCAGCAGCGTATATTGTTCGAACGAGTTGGGTGTTTGGCGAATTTGGAAATAATTTTGTCTATACGATGCAACGATTGGCAGAAAGCCATCCTAAACTGACGGTAGTTAATGATCAATTGGGGCGACCAACTTGGACCAGAACATTAGCCGAGTTCATGTTGCATTTGATAGCGGTCGAGGCAACATACGGAATATATCATTTCTCGAATGATGAGACTGCGACATGGTTTGACTTTGCAAAAGAGATCCTAAAAGATAACACAGTGGTGGTCGAACCAGTGACTAGTGCAGAGTTTCCACAAAAAGCGTATCGGCCAAAGCATTCAGTGATGAATTTAGAGAAGGCGAAGTCAACAGGGTTTGAGATACCAAGTTGGCGTAAGGCATTGGCGTTGTTTTTGAAGCGATAGATGTGAAGAATAAGTTTTTCAGTGATTTACAGATGGTTTTAAAATTAGAACAATGAGGGAAATTTTAGGTTCAAAGTCAAATGGTACTGATGACCGGTAAAATTTAATATTTTGAACCTTGCTTAGGCAGCTGACTTCACTTTGTTGAGATCAGCTGCCTTTTGCTTATAGTTCATTGAGTAGAAACTATTCTTGAATGAGATAAGAATACGTAGACGGAAGTTTTTGAAACTACGGAAGCCGTATGCCGTGCACTTAATTGCTTTGATTTTATTGTTTGAACCTTCAATTGTTCCATTTGAGAATCCGTAGATAAAGCTGTTTATTATTTCGTCGAAGTGCTTGCGGATAGTGCGACGAGCCTTCTTCATTGCCTTTGGCAATGAGCGGTATTGGGCATCATTTTTTGTGGGGTATAGAACAGACTTGAGTTCAGCTTCATCACGAGTTTCGATGGCGTAAAGAATCCCTTGGTAAAAAGCTTATGCGTCACGCAGTTCATCAGAGATCTCCAGTAGGCGGTCGATAACTTCTTTATCAGTTAAATAGGCATGCTTAAAATTGATTCGATTTTTGCGGGTCGCGTAATCAAGTGCAGTTTCGTGCTTCATAAGTAGTTTCCAGAACCGCTTTAGTTGGCAGTACTCTTTGCTGTCTGATTCGAATTGCTTCATAACGCTGATTCTAACCTTGTTGAGTTCACGGTACGCTTGAGTTACAACGTGAAATCTATCAGCCACGATGTTTGCGTTTGGAAACAAATCCTTAATCATGGCTCGGTAAGGAGTGAATAAGTCTACCGTTATGGTTTTAACAGCAGCTCGAGCTGCTGGGCTGTATTGATTGAAATAGGTGCGGAGCTGACCAACACCGCGATGCTTCATGACATCTAGAATGTGGTGGTTAACAGAATCGATTAAAATCATGATCATTCCACTAGTTGCGAACATACCTGATTTGAGGTCATCGAACGCGATGTTTTGGGGTAGGTAATGGAAATTTGTTTTGTTGTAAACGAATAAGCCTTCGTATGCGCGCATTACGGTTTGTGTTGATATGTTGTTGTCTAAGGCAATGTGCTTTTGACTAACGTTTTCACTTAGTTCCATTGCTGCGGTTTGTTTAACTTTATCGATGATATGGTTGTTTGGTTGAATGTCGCTGAGGTGCGCAATGGACGTGTGTCCACATTTCTTGCATAGAAATTTTTGCTTTCGAATTCTATAGTTTTGAAACTTGAATGCGCTACGTGGCCCTTTATGAGTAACCATTTTGGTACCATTGTGAACCATTGGAGTTCCGCATTTTTGGCAGTTGGTAGCGTATGTCAGAAGGAGATTCAAAGTAATTGTAGCGGTTCCGTTGAGATTAGTTTCATTGAAGTGTTGTTCTGATTCTGGATCAAAATCGATATTTAAGTCTGTTAATCCAATTAAAATTCTGATATCGTTGTCCATGTTGGGATATCCTTTCGAGGGTATTTTGGGCAGACTGGTTACAGCTGGTCTGTCCTTTTTTATTTTTACACCAAAAAAAGGTACCAACAATCAATCGCGTGAGCGAGTGGTCATCAGTACCAAATGTTTAAAAGTATATTACTATTTCTCCGCATTAACAATTTCATTATGAACACGAGTAATCTCATCTTGAGACATCTCTTGATAAGAAACACCATCAATCATTACACCGGTACCGGTCATTTGGTCACGGTTGATTGTTTCACCTGCATCACGGTACTTGGTGGCTAAGTTACGCATTGAAGTCTGTGAAATGTTTGAACGAACGTTATGTGAAACAGCATCAAGGAAGACATTGTTCAGCGCTGACTTTGGATCAGCCTTCAACTTGTTTATAACAGCTTCGATGACTGATTGTTGACGAATTTGACGACCGTAGTCACCACGTGGATCATCATAACGCATGCGAGAGAATGCCAATGTCTCCGTACCATTCATTGTGACATCTTGGTTTTCAGTAAATGAGTATCCTTCATATGAGAAGGTTAGGGGAGATTTAACAGTCACGCCACCAACAGCATCAACTAATTGCTCCAGCCCCTTCATATTAACCAACAAATACCCATCGAGCTTAATATTAAGCAATTGCTCAACAGTCGTCATGGCTTGCTTGGCGTCCCCAAGTGCGTAAGCAGCGTTCAACTTTTCAGTCACACCATCAATAGTAATCTTAGTATCACGTTGCAAAGAAGCCATTGTCGTCGTCTTCGTATTAGGGTTAACCGTCATTACCATCATGGTATCTGTACGACCCTTTTCCGTGCGACCCAACGCACCAGTGTCAGTTCCCAACAAGAGGTAGGAAACTGGTTTACCAGCGGACGTTTTTGTATCTGAGGCCTTGCTCAATGAGCTATCCATCGAGTGAATCTTCGAAGTCGTGTTGTGTAGCGCAAATGCAGCGACGCCACCACCAATCACAATCAGGGTAACAGCGATACCCAAAATCCAAAGTAACACCTTTTTAATCATGGGAAAAACTCCTTAAAATGTATTCAAACTATAAATAATTCCCGGATTATTCATGCACTAAATTTTTAACCACAGCTAAATCAGTAAAATACAATAAATTACCTTGAAACTGCCAGTACCTTGACACAGTTTCAGGGTGTTTTTTTGATTGAGCGTTTTTTG
>Ga0079226_10001091_pt1 | contig 20570 bp, 22 predicted proteins | sample Poulit2014_FD_76345 | JGI IMG/M metagenome (GOLD analysis project Ga0079226, IMG submission 76345) | Agricultural soil microbial communities from Georgia to study Nitrogen management - Poultry litter 2014 | ecosystem: Environmental > Terrestrial > Soil > Agricultural land | place: USA: Georgia... | reverse complement strand
ATGGCGGTGGGTATCGTCATCGGGGCCGCTTTCGGCACCGTGGTCAGTTCCCTGGTTGACGACATCATCATGCCGCCCATAGGCATGCTGCTAAGCGGCGTCGACTTTTCCAACCTGGAATGGGTCCTCAAGGCCGCCAATGCCGATGGTGAAGGCAGCGTGGCCATCAGCTACGGCGCCTTCATCAACAACATCATCAGCTTTCTGGTGGTGGCGGTGGCCATTTTTCTGGTTATCAAGGTGGTCAACCGCCTCAAGCGCCAAGCCGAGGAAGAGCCCAAGGCGCCTGCCGCACCACCCGAAGAGGTTGTACTGCTGACCGAGATCCGCGACGAGCTGAAAAAGCGCGGCTGACCGGCTGAAAATCCGTCTGCCCGACTACCGGGCAGACGGATTGCGGCGGTAGTGCTTTATTGCGTCGGCCAGCTGGCCGGCGATTTCATCGCGCAAAAACGCCGGCGCCAGCACTTCGACATCGGCGCCGTAGCGCAGTATCTCCATCACCAGCTCGCGGCTCCTGCCAAAGGGCACCGACAGCTCGAAACAGCCGTCGGGCAACCACTGTCCGCGCTGCTCCGGGTGCCAGATTTCATCGGCCGCCCAGCGCGCCGCCTCGGCGCCAAAGCGCAACGTCGCCTCATGCTCGGCCGGGCCGGAAAAAATTCCATAGGCCTGGTCAAAATGCTTTCTTATGACCGATGCCTCGACCTCGCGAGTGGCTTCGTTGAGCTGTTCCAGCTTTAAAATACGCTCGAGCGCAAAGCTCCGCAAGCCATCCGAACGGTGGCACCAGGCGTTGAGATACCAGCGGTCGCGATAGCTGGTCAGGCGCTGGGGAGAAACAATCCGTTCGCTGACATCATCGCGGCGCCGGCCGTGATAGGTAATGAACAGGCGACGGCGCCCGAACAGGGCCGTCATGACATCTTCAAACAGTTCGGCCGGCACCGGCCGCCCGGCGTCACGGCGAATATGAATACGCTCGGGCTGGGCGGCCAGGTCAAGACCGCGCGCATCAAGCAGCTGATTGATGCGCCCCTGCACCGACTCCAGCTCATCCTCAAGCAGGCCGGGCTGCACATTGCCAAGCACGTGGCGCGCAATCAGCAGCGCCTGCAGCTCCTCCGGGCTGATCCACAGGCCGGGCAGCTCGAAGCTGCCGGCCAGCGCCCTGTCGTAGTAAAACCCGCGTCCGTCGGCAGCCTGCTCCAGAGGCGCGCCAAGATGGTCGCGAAGTTCGGCAATCAGACGATAAAGCGTTGCCTGGCTGCAGTCCAGGCGCTCCATCAATGTATGGCGATCAATGGGCGTGCGCCGCTGGCGCAGGATATTGTGCAAATGATAAAGGCGCTCGCGGCGGCTGCTCACGGCTTGGACGCGGTCGAGCAATCATCACAGACGCCGTAGATCTCAAGCACCTGGCGATTGGCGTGGAAGCTGACCTGTTCGGCGGCCTGGTGCAGCTGGTCCGCCAGCCCCGCATCGTGGATCTCACGCACGGAATGACACTGGTCGCAAACCAGAAACTGCCCGTCATGCTCTTCGTCGGGATGGAAGCAGCTGACAAAGGCGCTGAGGGATTCCAGACGGTGGATGAAGTTGTTTTCGAGCAGGAAGTCCAGTGCCCGGTAGACTGTTGGCGGCGCGGCATTGGGCTGGTCGGCCTTCAGCTGGTCCAGCAGGTCATAGGCCTTGACCGGCCCGTCGGCTTCAACAATCAGTTCCAGCACCCGGCGACGGGTGGGCGTCAAACGCAGCCCGCGCCTGGTGCAATGCTGTTCAACTTCGTCAATAATACGACGCATTTCCATGCGTCCATTGTAGCAGGCTGCCAGGCCGGGCGACCGGCCGGGGCGGTCATTCTGCTGCGCGGTCGGCGATGAATTCCAGCGCCCTGGAAATTCTTTCAAGGCTGCGCCGGCGGCCAGCCAGCCACAGGGTCTTGTCGATGGCCGGCGACTGGCCGTGGCCCATCAGCGCCACGCGCAGCGGCATGCCGATTTTTCCAAACCCGATTCCCAGTGCATCAACGGTGGCCTGAACCGCCTGGCCCAGCGCGTCCGGCTGCCAGTCCGACAGGGCCTCAAGACGGGCCAGAAGGTCTTGCAGAGGCGCGGACGCGGCCGGACGCAGATGCCTTTTGGCGGCCTTTTCGTCGTAGTCCTGAAAGTCCTCGTAAAAAGCCCGGCTGGCCTCCACCACATCCACCAGGGTTTCGGCCCGCTCGGCCTGGACCCTCAGAAGGTTTTCCGGCTGCGGGCCGTTTTCGACAGCCAGCCCGGCGCGCTGCATATGCCACCTGAGCTCCGTGACGGCCTGTTCAGGATCGCCCTCCCGCATATAGTGCTGGTTGAGCCAGTTGAGCTTTTGACGATCAAAATGCGAGGCCTTGTGGTTGACATCCCCAATGTCGAACAGCTCGATGAGCTGCTGGCGCGAGAAGACTTCCTGATCGCCGTGTGACCAGCCCAGGCGCACCAGATAATTGACCAGGGCATCGGGCAAATAGCCGTACTCGCGCCATTCCATCACGCTGGCGGCGCCGTGACGCTTGGACAGGCGCGCACCGTCCTCGCCCAAAATCATGGGCACGTGAGCAAATTCGGGCGGCGCCATGCCCAGGGCGCGATAGATATTGATTTGGCGCGGCGTGTTGTTGATGTGGTCATCACCGCGGATGACCAGGCTGATGTCCATGTCGGCATCATCCACGACCACGGCAAAATTATAGGTGGGCGTACCGTCGGCGCGCATGATGACCAGATCGTCGAGCTCGGCATTGTCCACCTCGATGATGCCGCGCACGCGGTCGTCAAAAACAACGCGGCCATCAAGCGGATTGCGGAAACGAACGACAGGCTCGACGCCGTTCGGCGCCTGGTCAAGATCGCGGCAGTGGCCGTCGTAACGGGGCTTTTCGCCCGCCGCCAGCGCCGCCTCGCGCAAGCGGTCTATGCGCTCGCGCGAACAATAGCAGTGATAGGCGTGGCCGGATTCAAGCAGCTGGTCGGCCAGCTCGCGGTAGCGTTCCATGCGCCGGCTTTGATAAAACGGCCCTTCATCGGCGTCCAGCCCCAGCCACTGCATGCCTTCAAGAATGGCCTGCACCGAGCTGTCGCTTGAGCGTTCGCGGTCGGTGTCCTCAATGCGCAGGACAAACTGCCCGCCCGTTGCGCGAGCCGCCAGCCAGGCGAACAGCGCGGTTCTTGCGCCCCCCATATGCAAATCTCCGGTTGGAGAAGGCGCAAAACGGGTTCTTACGGGCGGACTGACGCTGGACATGGCAATATTGCAAACGGGGGACAAGCCTGCGATTTTAACAGACCCCACCCATATATTCCCCGGCCCATATCAGCTATAAAGGGCGGATTAACCGGAAACCCCTGCGCCTGCATGAGTCCACATTGCACAACAGACATCGCCGCTGCCGGGCCCAACCAAAATGACCGCCTCATCTGACAGCCGCGCAAAACCCGGCAGAAGCGCGCGCTGGCGACGACTTGGCGCACTGGCGGCGCTGGCTGTCTGCATTCTGCTGGTCACCACATCGGGCCACCGCAACCTGACCCAGGCGGAAAAAATCCGCCAGCGGGGCAGCCTGGTCATGCTCACCATCAATGGCGCATCCACCTGGTATATGGGCTCGGAAGGAGAGGCCGGTTTCGAGTACGAGCTGGCACGCGAATTTTCGCGCTATCTGGGGCTGCCCCTCGAGGTGGTCACAGTCCCGGACGTCAGCCAGCTGATTCCGGCGCTGGAAAAGGGACAGGGCGACTTCATTGCCGCTAACCTGACCCGCATTCCGGATCGCCAGCGCATGCTGCGCTTCGGGCCTGTCTATGGCGAGGTTGAGCCCATGGTGGTCTACCGCCGCGACGAACCCCGGCCGGAATCGGTTGAAGACCTGGACGGCGGCCGGCTGGCGCTGATGGCCGGCACCGTTTACAAAAATCTTCTGAACAGGCATGACCGGGATATTGACCCGCAGCTGCGCGCGCGGGCCAGCATCGAAGACCTGTTTGAGGCCGTCAGCAGCGGTGAAATCGACTACACCATCATCGATTCCAACATTCTGGCCCTCAACCGGCCTTATTTCCCCGCCATTCGGCCGGCATTTGCGCTTGATGACCCCCAGTCGCTCGCCTGGGCCACCTTGCGCAGCGATGACGACTCGCTGACCCAGGCCATGCGCGAGTTTTTTCACGCTGTTCGCTCAAGCGGTCTTCTTGATGATCTGCACGATCGTTACTACAGCCACATAGAAAGCTATGAACCGGTCGGCACCTTCACCTTCATGCAGCGCATTCGCGACCGGCTGCCGGAACTCAAGCCGCTGTTCGAGCAGGCGGCCACCGAATACGATCTTGACTGGCGCTTGCTGGCGGCAATCGGCTACCAGGAATCCCACTGGGATTCGCGCGCCGTCTCACGCACCGGCGTGCGCGGCATCATGATGCTCACCCGCCGCACTGCACGACAGCTGGGTGTTGAAGACCGCATTGACCCCGAGCAGAGCATCATGGGCGGCGCACGCTATCTCAAGTCCATGCTGCGGCGCATTCCCGAGCGCATTGAAGAACCCGACCGGCTGTGGCTGGCACTGGCTGCCTACAACATTGGCTACGGTCACCTGGAAGATGCCCGCGTGCTCACCGAAAGACGTGGCGGCGATCCCGACCGGTGGGCCGATGTGCGCGAATCATTGCCGCTGCTGACCCAGGAGCACTGGTACAGCCAGACCCGATTTGGCTATGCCCGCGGCTATGAGCCGATCCAGTATGTTGAAAACATCCGCACCTTCAAGGACATTCTGCTGTGGATGGAGCTCAGAAACCATCCGCTGATGGCCAGCCTTGACGACGATGGGAAAGACGCGGAACCGGAACTGACAGCAGCCGGCCGCTGAACCCGGCATCCCGGGCTGTGCACTACCGGCCTTCCAGCTCGTCCCAAAGACAGCGTCCGCTGCCAGCGCGAATTTCCTCGAGCCGCTCGTTGTGAGCCTCAAGCTCCACCGGGCCGGGCCGACGCACAACCAGGCGCGACAAGTCCAGCCCCTGCAGGCTGGCCGCGCTGCCGGCCTCATCGCCTGATGCGGCCATTTCCAGAATCAGGTCAACCTGCCCGCCGGTCATGGCCAGATACACCTCGGCCAGCAGCTGGGCGTCAAGCAGCGCGCCGTGCAGCTCGCGGCCGGAGTTGTCCACTTCGTAGCGGCGGCACAGCGCATCCAGGCTCACGCGCTGTCCGGGGTGCAGCTCACGCGCCAGAACCAGGGTGTCCAGGTGCGTGGCGTAGTCAGAAACCCTTGCCGGCCTGTCCAGCCGCGCCAGCTCGGCATCCAGGAAGCCAAGGTCAAAGGCCGCGTTGTGAATGACCAGCTCGGCGCCCTTTATGAAATCCAGAAACTCGCTGGCCAGTTCGGCAAAGCGCGGCTTTTCGGCAAGGAATTCATTGGTGATGCCATGAATTTCCAGGGCGCCGGCTTCAACCTCGCGGTCGGGGTTGATATACACATGAAAATTGTTGCCGGTCACGCGGCGCTCAATCATTTCCACTGCACCAATTTCAATGATGCGGTGGCCTTCATCGTGCTCCAGGCCGGTGGTCTCGGTGTCGAGAACGATCTGGCGCAATACCTGCTCAGTCATGGTGTCATCATCCTGCCGCCAGCTTCCGGGCGGCTGCATTTGCCAACTCATCGGCGCGTTCATTTTCAGGGTGTCCGCTGTGCCCCCTTACCCACTCCCAGCGAACCTGGTGGCGCTGTTGGGCCTCGTCAAGCCGCTTCCACAGCTCGGCATTCCTGACCGGCTTTCTGGCCGCCGTCCGCCAGCCGTTTTTCTTCCAGTTGGCCAGCCATTCAGTCATGCCTTTGCGGACGTACTGCGAATCGGTGGTCAGCACCACATCACACGAGCGTTTGAGCGCTTCAAGGGCCCGGATGGCGGCCATCAGCTCCATGCGATTGTTGGTGCTGTCGGGCTCGTTGCCCGACAGTTCACGCTCGTGGCCATTCCAGCGCAGCAGCGCGCCCCAGCCGCCCGGCCCCGGATTTCCCAGACATGCACCGTCTGTCCAGATATGCACCGTTTGCTTCATGTTCTTACTTTGGAGATTCCTGGTTCGATAAATTCACGCCGCCTTGCAGTGGCTGGCTATGGCCGGCCGGCCTGCAGCCACGCTGGCCGGTCGCCAGCGCTCCGGACTGACGCGCGCCAGCTGCGAGCGCTTGCGCGACACCAGCACCAGCAGCGGCGCAAGGCCCGGCACCATACCACGCAAATGGGTCATTATCGGGGCCTGCAGCTGCAGGCCCAAACGATAGTGCAGCCACTGAAACTGGGGCCAGGCGGGCAGCCGCAAGGCGCTCGGCCCTGTCTCGCGCCACGCCTGGCGATGCCATGGATTGGCCGAAATGGAGACAACAAATCCCCCCGGCCTGAGGACACGCACCGCCTCTTCAAGCATATCCACACAAATGGCCGGCTGCCACAAATGCCGCAACAGCAGCGCAGGAACGCTTTCGTCCTCAAGCGGCCAGTATTCGTGAGCGGCCCGAAACGGCCAGCACACGCCCGTTTCATCCAGCAGCATTCTGCTGCGCGCGGCTTCCAGACCCGGAGAGGCGCTGACCATGGGCGCCACTTCAAGTATCCAGAGGGGCGTGAAACGGCTGCAGGCGGCCGCGGCAAGATCGGTTTCAAGGTTCTGCAGACCGACGTAACCGGCCAGCCTGTCACGCGGGTTAGAATGCTTGTTCGACACGCCCAAAAGCATAACAGACCAACACCGCCATGCCGCTGTCAATCACCGCCATTCCCGCCCTTGAAACGAACTATGTATGGGCGCTGCACAATGCCCGCCACGCCGTACTGGTTGACCCCGGCGAGGCCGGCGCGCCGCTTGACTGGCTGGCCGGGCGCAGGCTTGCGCTGGCGGCCGTGCTCGTCACGCATCATCACTACGACCACACCGACGGCATCAGCGCCATTGTCGAGCGTCATCCGGCGCCCGTATACGGCCCGAATGACGAGCGCATCCCGCAGGTCGAACACCGGGTGGGCCACGGGGACCGCGTGCGGATTGACCCGCTGGACATTGATTTTGAGGTGCTTGGCGTGCCGGGCCACACAACCAGCCACATTGCCTACTATGGTCACGGGCTGGTGCTGTGCGGCGACACCCTGTTTTCCGCCGGCTGCGGGCGCATGTTTGAAGGCACTCCGGAGCAAATGCATGCTTCCCTGGACAGACTGGCCGCCCTGCCGCCCGACACAAAAGTGCTGGCCGGTCATGAATACACTGTGTCCAACTGCCGCTTTGCGCTGGCCGTGGAACCCGACAACCCCTCGCTTCAGGCCAGACTGCGCGAAGCCGAGGCGCTGCGCGCAAAAAACCAGCCCACCCTGCCCTCCACGCTGGGCGACGAGCTTGAATACAACCCCTTTCTGCGCTGTCGCCAGCCGGATGTGGCGGCCGCTGCCCGCCGCCGCGAGCCCGGCCGCGGCAACAGCCCGGCCGATGTATTTGCCGTTTTACGCCGCTGGAAAGACCACTTCTGATCGCCCGCTTCGGAAACAGGATTTGCGTATATTCCCCGCTTGAAGCTGCGGAGTTGCGGCGCTAATCTGGCGTATCTTTCCATCGCGATGAGAGGATACGGCCATCGATCTGGACCAGATTGGAAAATACTGCGGGCTTTTGGGTGATCCCACGCGCCTGCGGCTGCTGGCACTGCTCGAATCACGCGAACTGACGGTAGCCGAACTGGCCGAAACCACCTGCCTGGCCCAGCCGCGGGTGTCGACCCATCTTGGCCGGCTGCGCGAGGCCGGGCTGGTGGTCGATCGCCGCCAGGGCGTTTCGGTTTACTACCGCATTGGCAACGCCGCCGATCACCCGCGACTGCATCGTCTGTGGTCGCTGTTTCGCAAAGAGCTTGATGACGCCATCGTCAGCGCCGACGCCGGGCGCCTGAAACAGGTCATGGCCCAGCGCCAGGCAGGCAGCAGCTGGCCCGATTCCGTGGCCGGCCATATGGAGCGCCACTATTCGCCCGGCCGCACCTGGGAAGCCACCACCCACGCCATGGTGCAACTGCTGTCGCCGGGCCGGGTTCTGGACGTGGCCTCCGGCGACGGCGTTATGGCGGAGCTGATTGCCGGACGGGCCCGCTCGGTGCTGTGTATAGACCTTTCGGAAAAAGTGGTGGCTGCCGGGCGCCAGCGCGTCGAATCATTGAGCAACACCCGCTTTCAGCAGGGCGACATGCATGCCCTGCCCTGCCGCTGCGGCCAATTTGACACGGTGCTGATGCTGCATGCGCTGACCTACAGCCACCAGCCGCAAACCGCCCTGAACGAAGCGGCGCGGGTGCTGGCCCGGGGCGGGCAACTGGTGGGCGCCACGCTCAACAGGCATCGGCACCAGGCTGAAATCAAAGCCTACTCACACGCCAATGACGGTTTCATGACTTCAGACCTTGAAAAAATGCTGGAACAAACCGGGCTGCGGACAGAATTTTGCGGCATCACTTCAATAGAGCGGCGCCCGCCCCATTTCGAAGTCATCACGTTTCTGGCCACCAGGCCCTGACCGGGCCGGCCGTCACCAGATCAGATCGTCGGGCACCGGCGGGTAGTGGCTGCCGTCATCTTCAGGCTCGTCACGGCCTTCCAGGTCAGGCACCAGATCGGGGGCGATGCGGCGGTATTTTTCCAGCGTATCCAGTGAAACCAGCAGATAGGTGCCGCGCAGGTTAACCACGCCAATCTCACCCCTGTTGAGCTGTTCACGCTGTTCGTCCGTGCACATGACGCGCCTGATGCGGCCCATATGTTCCAGATAGCGCGGCACGTCGGCGTCCTTGCGGTTGAGGGTGCTGCCGCGAATCACCTCATCCAGCTGCAGGTTGCGCTTGCGGCGCTCCTCCTGTTCGGCCACCCTGCGCTTCTTGAGCTCTTCCTTTTCGCGCCTTTCGGCCGCGCGGCGGGCTTTCCATGCGCGCTCCAGATCGGAGGCCGGCTTTTTGGCAGCCCGGGCGGCGCCCGGTCGGTTTTGCTGTTCGGGGCCCTTGACTGCCCTCGTCTTTTTCCTGCCGGCACCGGACTTGCGGCGCCGGTCGGCAGAGCGAGGCCTGTCTTCAACCAGCCCCGCCTTTTTCAGGGCGTCCTGAAGCGATCCCATAATCAGACCTTGCGGTTCAGTCAGTCAGCGATGCTGATCAGCTCGACTTCAAAAATCAGCGTCGAGTTGGGGCCGATTGGGCCCGGGCGTCCCTGCTCGCCGTAGGCCAGATCGGAAGGAATGAAAAACTCATAGGTTGAGCCCTCTTCCATCAGCTGCAGGCCTTCTGTCCAGCCCGGAATGACCTGGTTGAGCGCAAAGGTGGCCGGCTCGCCACGGTCATGCGAGCTGTCAAACTTGGTGCCGTCAATCAGCGTGCCCGTGTAATGCACGGTGACGCGGTCCTCGGCGGCTGGCCTGGCGCCGTCGCCTTCTTCAATCACGCGATACTGCAAACCCGATTCCGTGGTCTGTACATCATCGCGCTCGGCATTTTCAGCCAGAAATGCTTCACCGGCCTCCCTGTTGCTGATCGCTTCTTCGGCCTGCTGGGCCTGCATTTCTTCCTGGCGGCGACGCATGAAAGCCTCGCGTTCCGCCAGGGCTTCATCCTGGGTCATGCGGGTTTCTTCACCGGCATAGCTGGCGCGCAGCGCCTCAACCACCAGATCAAGATCGAGCTCCATGTCCTGCTCGGCCAGGGAACCGCCAATATCCATGCCTATGGTGTAGCTCAGGCGCTGTTCGGGTGTCTCAAGATCGCCGTCGGCTGCAATCACGGCCGACGAAAATCCGACGGCAAGCAGCGAGCCGGCAATAATCCGGGTAATCATCATGGGTGAAACTCCTTGGGGGTATTGAAAATTTCGGAATGTGCACTGTGACCACCCGGCTGGTGGTCGGTTCATTTTGGCAAAATTCTACCAGAACACGGCGCGGGTCTGAAACGGCCTGAAAAACTTGACTCCGTCTTGGTGTTTTAGTAATGTAATACACAAGCACACGCAAACCGCCGGATAAAACATGTTTACAACGTCCAGATATCGCCGTCTGCGCATCCCCCATCGCCTGGCCATGGTGGCTGCAGCCATCTGTCTGGTGTTTGCCTTTGGGGTCGACCATTACTCGTCGGCCCTGCCGGCCAGCGCCAGCCACGACAAGGCGCCTGTTGAAACCGAAAAAATGGCTTCCTCCATTCCGGACAAGGCAGACCAGCCATCCGGAACACGCTCGGCCAGACAGCTGCTGCGCCTGTTTCCGCTGCGCTTTTAGGCATGGGGCGATAATCCACCATGCACTGGGACCCCAACCTCCCCATTTATCAGCAGCTGCGCGACAAGACCGTGGCCGCCATTCTTGACGGCACCCTGGCCGAAGGCGAAGCCCTGCCGTCGGTGCGACAGGTGGCCGTTGACTTCAAGGTCAACCCGCTGACTGTTTCCAAAGCCTATCAATCGCTGGTGGATGATGACCTGATCGAGGCGCGGCGCGGCGTTGGCATGTTTGTGCGCGAGGGTGCACAGGCGCGCCTGCTTAAAAGCGGACGTCGTCATTTTCTTGAAACCGAATGGCCGCGCCTGGCAGAACGCATTCAGCAGCTGGGGCTTTCAATCGAAGAACTTCTTGCCAAACAAAACACGACAGAAGACCAGGACCCATGACAACCGCTATCCATGCCCGCAACCTGACGCGCCACTACGGCAGCACAAAAGCCGTTGACGGCATTGACCTGGATATTCCCGCCGGCCGCATTGTCGGCCTGATCGGCCCCAACGGCGCCGGCAAGACCACCGCCCTCAAGGCCGTTCTCGGCCTGACCCGCTATCGCGGCAGGCTGAAGGTTTTGGGCCGGCGCCCGGACCGCGACCGCAGAAAGCTGATGGAGGATGTGTGCTTTATTGCCGATGTCGCCGTGCTGCCGCGCTGGGCCCGCGTGCACCAGATCATTGCGCTGACCGAAAGGCTGCACCCGCGCTTTTCCAAAGAGCGTTGTCTGCATTATCTGCAGGGCACAAAAATTCAGCAAAAAAGCAAAATAAAAGCACTGTCCAAAGGCATGGTCGTCCAGCTCCATCTGGCGCTGGTCATGGCCATTGACGCGAAGCTTCTGATTCTGGACGAACCCACTCTGGGCCTGGACATCCTGTTTCGCAAGCGCTTCTACTCCAACCTGCTCAATGAGTATTTCAACGAAGGGCGCACCATTATCATCACCACCCACCAGGTCGAGGAGGTCGAACACATTCTGACCGATCTGGTGTTCATCAAAAACGGGCGACTGGTGCTCAACGAAACCATGGATGCCATTCAGGGACGCTATTGCGAAGTCATGGCCCGACCCGGGCAAATCGAGCAGGCGCGTGCCCTGGGGCCGATTCACGAACGCGTCCTGTTCGGGCGCCACATCTTTCTTTTTGACCGCGCCGAACGGGCAAGCCTTGCCGAGCTGGGCGAAACACAGCGCCCCAGCGTGGCCGACCTGTTTGTGGCCCTGATGGGTGAAGAGTACGAAAGCACGGAGGACGCCGCATGAACCGCCGCATATTTTCCACACTCTGGTCGCTGATGCAGCGCGAGCTTTGGGAAAGCCCGGGCAGCTTCAAATGGACCCCGGCCGGCATCATCGCGCTGACCATTTTCTTTGTTGCCGTCGGGCTGATATTCAGCCTGCGCGTGGATAACGAACTGGTGTTCACCCTGGACGCCATTCGCCAGTTTTCCACGGTTGACATGGAACAAAAGCGGCTGTTCATGAGCGGCGCCCTGTTTGCCGTATCCGCCATGTTTTTCCAGATCATGCTGCTGGTGCTGCTGTTCTATCTTTCCAGCTGTCTTTACGACGAGCGCAAGGACCGCTCCATACTGTTCTGGAAATCGCTGCCGGTTTCCGACAGCATGACCGTAATGTCCAAGCTGCTGACGGCCTGCCTGCTGGCCCCGCTGCTGTACCTTGCAGCTGTCATCATTACCCAGCTTGTCCTGCTGGCCACCGCTTCGGTGTACGGCTTCATGGCCGGCGTCAACCCGTTGACCACCTTCTGGCTGCCGGCCCAGCTGCCCAATCTGTGGACCATCATGGCGCTGGGGCTTGTTGTGCAGGCGCTGTGGCTGCTGCCCGTCTATGCCTGGCTGATGTTCTGCTCGTCATGGGCCCCGCGGGTGCCCATCCTGGTTGCGGTCATCGTGCCCGCAATTGTCGCCATGCTGCAGCATGTCTGGAGCCTGCTGCTCAGCTTTTCCACGCCCGACACCAATATCGGCTGGATCATTCTCAAGCGGCTGGGCAGCGGCATGCTGCCCAACAACATCAGCTGGCAGGTGGGCGGCAACGGCGAAACTGAAATGGCAGACGTGGAATTCAGCCAGGATGTGTTCATGAGCTATTCCAACAGCCTTGAATACCTGGCCCGGCCCGATATGTGGCTGGGCCTGGCCGTGGCCGCGGTGCTGCTGGCCGGCGCCATCTGGTTTCGCCGCCGCGCGGCCGACAGCTGATGCCGGACAAACTCGTCACCGCCCTGCTTGCCCTGCTGCTGACCCCGGTTGCGCCGCTCGCGTGGCAGGGCGCCCACTGGCTGTATCCGGCCGGGCTGGTTCTGGCGGCCGGCTCTCCGCTGGCGTTTATGGTCCATCACCAGCTGCGCCCGGCAGAGCTTGCCCGGCACCCGCTTCTGGTGTCGGCCATAAGCGGCCTGGGCTGCGCCATGATCATGGTGGCCGAGCAGCGTTTTGGAGCGCGCTTTGGCTGGGCCCTGTACCCGGCCGCCGGCGCGCTGCTGACCTGGATGCTGTGGCAGCGCTGGCGGCGCAGCCGCTCTGCCTGAAGCCCCAATCGGAATATTCGTCCGGGCGCTGATCGGCCGTGTCGGCATTCCCGCCCAAAATCCGTTAAATTGTTCTGAACCCGGCTGTACTCACCTGGACAAAATCTCATGAAACTTGCCGCACCCTTCATTCGTCTGCCGCACCGGTTTGACGCTGCCGTCATTGGTGCAGAAATTGAAGCCCTTGATGCCGCTGCCTGGCAGGATCACCCGCGCCGGCTTGACGGGCACCTTGTCGCTGCCCTGATCAGCGCCGACGGCCAGCCGGACCTCACCCGCCTTGAAGGCGCCATGCAGCCAGCAGAAACGCTTTCCAGGCTGCCGGCACTCAGCCGCGTGCTGGCCGCCCTGGACACAATCATTGGGCGGGCCATGCTGGTGCGCGTCAGCGCCGGCCATGCCGGGCCGCTTACGGTTGACCTTGGCCCGTACTGGCATCGCCGCGGGCGCCTGATCATTGCCGTTGGCGGCGGCGGCAGCGGCGCGCACTGGAACTGCGCAGAGCTGCAAACACCCGTTGATGACGGACAGATCTGGCTGATTGACGGCTGGCGCGGCTACCGCTGGACAGCCGGGCCTGAAGATGACCTGGTCTTTATCATGGTTGATGTCATCGGATCGGCCGCCTTCTGGTCCACGGTGCGCTCGGCCGACCGACCGCTTGACCCGACCGGGAGTGCCGGCATGAGCCCGCGCCAGATCAATCTGGAGTCGGCACACCGCGAGCTGGAAACCGAAACGGTTCATGCTGCGCGCGTGATGTCGCCCTGGGAAATGGACAGCCTGGTCAAGGACGTCATGGACGATGTCCGCGCAGCAGCGCCCGACAACGCGCCCCACCTGCCCAAGCTTGAGGCCGCCATAGAACAGTACGTCAACCAGTGGCAGGGCATCTATGCCCGCCACGGCGAAGACGAGGCCGGCGATGCCGCCTATCGCCAGGCCATGGAACAACTGGTTTCCCAGGCCGGCATGTTTGCCGGCCAGTGGAAGCTGGCCAACGGCGTGGACGCCGCCCAGGCCCTGTATCAGACCATTGTTGCCGACGCCCTGCGCGACAGGGACGGCCAGCCGGTCGTGGTTCTTCCACCCAATTTGCGCCAGCAGGCCCGGCACCAGGCCGGCGGCAGCGCAGCTGTTCAGCCGGCACAGCAGGAAGCGCACGAGAACCGCGCCCCGGCACCCGGCGCTCCGGCGCGCGCACCCGCTTCATCGCCCGCAACCGACGGCGCAAGCCAGGCCGCAGCCGACCCGGCCAGCTCACCGCTGCGCAGCGTGCACACCGCCTCCCTGCCGCAGCTGCTCAAGCAGACCGGCAGTTCGGTTCTGGTCAGCACCTATCAGGCCGGCAAGCTGGCCGTGCTGCGCGCCAACAACGACAAGCTCAACACGCATTTTCGTGTCTACAACCGCCCCATGGGCCTGGCCCACTCCGGCGGACGGTTGGCGCTGGGCACCGCCTCCACGGTCGAGTTCTACTACAACATGGCAGCCGTGGCCCCCAAGCTCAAACCTGAAAACATGCATGACGCCGCCTTCATGCCGCGGCGTGCACACGTCACCGGCAACATCGACATTCACGAAATGGCCTACGCAGGCGATGAACTGTGGCTGGTCAACACCAAGTTCTCCTGCCTGTGCACGCTGGATGAACACCACAGCTTTGTGCCGCGCTGGCGACCCAAATTCATCAGCGGCTACGCCGCCGAAGATCGCTGCCACCTCAACGGACTGGAGGTGGTGGACGGCAGGCCCAAATACGTCACCGCGCTCGGCACCGCCGACACGGCCGGGGGCTGGCGCGAAAACAAGGCCGGCGGCGGCGTGCTCATGGATGTCGAATCCAATGAAATCATCTGCCGCGGCCTGTCCATGCCACATTCGCCGCGCTGGTACCAGGGCAAGCTGTGGGTGCTCGAATCGGGCAACGGTACGCTGGCCACGGTCGATCCCGACAACGGCCAGCTTGAGGTGGTTGCCGAACTGCCCGGCTTTACCCGCGGACTGAGCTTTTTGGGGCCCTATGCTTTTGTCGGCCTGTCACAGGTGCGTGAATCAGCCGTATTTTCCGGCATTTCGCTCACTGAGCGCGTCAGCGAACGCAGCTGCGGCGTATGGGTGGTCGACATCCGCTCGGGGAAAACCGTGGCCTATCTGAAGTTCGAAGACGCCGTGCAGGAAGTGTTCGCCGTTCAGGTCCTGCCCGGCATGCGTTTTCCGGACGTGCTGGCCGGCAACGATCCGCAGGCCGCCAACAGCTTCTCGCTGCCCGATGAGGCGCTCAAAGACGTGGTCCAGTCATGAAGACACGGCGTTTTGAGGGCGCGCAAGGGCCGGAGCCGGTTTGAGCCGCGCCTTTCTGAACCAGTAAACGCGGCATTCCAGCCCGCGCGGGCTGAGCCCGACGTAAACGAACTGCGCGCGCTTTGGCCAGATGGGCATGCGCCCCATCTGGCCAAAGCGCTCGTTTTCCAGCTCTATCAAAATACCGATGCACGGATAGTCGTGGCGGGCGGCGTCCTGCTCCAACAGATTGACGCTGCGCCGCAGCAGGTTGTAAACCAGCCGGGTGCGGCGCCAGGCCGGCGCGACATAGGTGCGATAGTACAGAACCGGCTGACCGAGCCTGGGCGGCAGCTTGGGCACGGCCGTGCTTACCGCGGCAATCTCGCCTTCTGAATCGCGCGCAAAAAACACCACCTGGCTGACGCGGGCACGGCCATCGTCGCCTTCAGGCAGCGCTTTTTCACGCTGCCAGAAGGCAATGATGTCATCAGCATCCGACCGGGTCAGCTGATCCCATCCGAGGTGGTAGCTGAACCGCTTGACTGAAGAGCTTGCTTTCGTTTCCATTGCAGGACATTCCTCCGGGCTGCCGTTTGTTTCAATCTAACAGCTTCAACGGAATCTGGCCCGCAAACGTGACCTGCAGGCGGTTATGACAAGGCGTCAATAATGGCCTTGCAGAAGGCCGGCAGATCAGCCGGCGTGCGGCTGCTGATCAGATTGCCGTCAACCACCACCTCTTCATCCACCCAGCTGGCGCCGGCATTTTTCATATCATCGGCAATGGACTTGAAGGACGTCGCCTTTTTGCCCCGCAGAATATCGGCCGAAACCGCCACCCAGCCGCCATGACATATCCACGCCACCGGTTTGCCGGCCGCCGCCGCATCGCGCACCAGCCCGACCATGGACTTGTGCTGACGCATGCGGTCGGGCGCCATGCCGCCGGGAATGATGACGGCATCAAAATCATCCGCGGTGACATCGGAGGCATCTGCATCGACTGTCACCGGGTAGCCCCTGGAACTGTGATAGGTCTTTTCGCCGGCACCAAGAACCGACACCCTTGCGCCCGCCTCAATCAGGCGCAGATGCGGATAATGCAGCTCCAGCTCCTGGTAATTGTCTTCGGCAAGAATGGCCACGTGCTTGTTGGCTATCGACATTGACATCTCCTTGTTGCTTTGTTGAAAGGCTTCAGGAGATTTACATGACGCTTGATGCGCGCCGAATCAAGTTCGGGGCAGCAGTCACCCTTCTCAGTTCGCCACCTTGAAGCCGCGCTCGCGAATGGCATGAACCTGGTCGCGCAGTTCGGCGGCCTTCTCGAACTCCAGGTCCTCGGCGGCCTTGAACATGGCTTTTTCCAGGCGTGCGATCTCACGCGCGGCTTCATCCGGGTCCATGACCTGCACCTCGTATCCGGGCGCTGCATCCTCGGCCACCCGACGCGCCGGCGCACGGCCGGGCACGCTGCCGGCATCGGCCATGATGTCGGCAATGTTCTTGCGGATGGTCTGCGGTGTAATGCCGTGCTTTTCGTTGTGGGCCATCTGCCTGGCGCGCCGGCGCTCGGTCTCGCCTATGGCGCGCTCCATGGAGCCGGTCATGTTGTCGGCATAAAGAATGGCCTTGCCGCGCTCGTTGCGGGCCGCCCGGCCGATGGTCTGGATCAGCGAACCCTCGGAGCGCAGAAAGCCCTCCTTGTCGGCGTCCAGAATGGCCACCAGTGACACTTCGGGCATGTCCAGCCCCTCGCGCAGCAGGTTGATGCCAACCAGCACGTCAAAGGCGCCCAGGCGCAGGTCGCGGATGATTTCCACCCGTTCGACGGTGTCAATGTCGGAGTGCAAATAGCGCACGCGCACGTCGTGCTCGGCCAGGTATTCGGTCAGGCTTTCCGCCATGCGCTTGGTCAGGGTGGTGACCAGCACGCGGTCGCCCATGCCCACCCGCTGGCGAATCTCCGACATCAGGTCGTCCACCTGACTGCCGGCCGGGCGGACCTCCACTTCGGGATCAACCAGCCCGGTCGGGCGCACCACCTGTTCGGCAACAATGGCCGAATGGTCCAGCTCCCATTGGCGCGGCGTGGCCGACACAAGAATCATCTGCGGGGAGCGCGCCTCGAATTCCTCGAAGGTCAGCGGGCGGTTATCTATGGCCGAAGGCAGGCGAAATCCGTATTCCACCAGGGTTTTCTTGCGTGCCCGGTCGCCCCGGTACATGCCGCCGATCTGCGGAATGGTGACATGCGATTCGTCAATGATGAGCAGGGCGTCCTTGGGCAGATAGTCGAACAGCGTCGGCGGCGGATCGCCCGCCTGGCGGCCGGTGAGATGACGGGAATAGTTCTCGATGCCCTGGCAGTAGCCCAGCTCCAGCATCATTTCCAGGTCAAAACGGGTGCGCTGTTCCAGGCGCTGGGCCTCGACCAGCTGATTGGTTTCGTTCAGGTATTCCAGCCGTTCCTTGAGCTCCGCCTTGATGGCCTCGACCGCGTCCAGCACCACCTGGCGCGGCGTGACGTAATGCGTCTTGGGAAAGATGGTCAGCTCGTTACAGGTTTCACGCACCTCGCCGGTCAGCGGATCAAAAAAGCTGATGCGCTCGATCTCGTCATCAAACAGCTCGACGCGCACCGCCTCCATTTCCGAATCCCCCGGAAACATGTCGATGACCTCGCCACGCACGCGGTACGTGCCGCGTCTGAGCTCGAAGTCATTGCGCGAGTACTGCATTTCGGCCAGCCGGCGCAAAATCTCGCGCTGCTCAAGGCACTCGCCTACCGCCAGGCGCAAGGACATCTTCAAAAATGAGCTCGGATCACCCAGCCCGTAAATGGCCGAAACCGTGGCGACAATAAGCGAATCGGGGCGTTCCAGCAGAGCCTTGGTGGCCGACAGGCGCATCTGCTCGATGTGCTCGTTGATGGAGGCATCCTTTTCAATGAAGGTGTCGGATGCCGGCACGTAGGCTTCGGGCTGGTAGTAGTCGTAGTAGCTGACAAAGTACTCGACGGCATTGTCGGGAAAGAAGGCCTTGAACTCGCCGTACAGCTGGGCTGCCAGCGTCTTGTTGGGTGCCATCACCAGCGCCGGGCGCTGCACGCGCTCAATGACATTGGCCATGGTGAACGTCTTGCCCGAGCCGGTCACGCCCAGCAGGGTCATGTGCGAATCGCCGGCCGTCAGCCCCTTTGCCAGTTCGTCTATTGCACGCGGCTGATCGCCGGCCGGGGAAAACTCCGACACCATGCGAAATCGTCTGTTGGTCAAATTGATTCACGCTCCGGCATTACCGCCTTGATTATAATCAACCGTCAAATGCCATGATTGGCAGTGGCGTAAACAAAAACCCAAACAGATGGAGTTGCAGCGTGACTTTCCGATTTGCACCGCGTGTCAGCCAGGTCAAACCTTCGGCAACACTGGCCATGGCCGCCCAGGCCGCCGAACTCAGGGCGGCGGGAAAAGACGTGATTTCGCTGAGCGTGGGCGAACCGGATTTTGGCACCCCGCCCCACGTGCGCCAGGCCGCCATCGAAGCCATCGAAGCCGGCCAGACTCGCTACACGCCGGTCGACGGCACGCCCGAACTGAAGCAGGCCGTCATCGACAAGTTCCGCCGCGACAACAGCCTTGATTACCGCCCCGAACAGATTCTGGTCTCGACCGGCGCCAAGCAAAGCCTGTACAACCTGATACAGGCCCTCGTCAGCGAGGATGACGAAGTGCTGATCCCCGCGCCCTACTGGGTGTCCTATCCGGACATGGTCAAGCTGGCCGGCGGCGCGCCGGTGACGCTCAACTCCACCGCCGACAACGATTTTCTGATCACGCCGGCCCAGCTTGAAGCATCCATCAACGAACACACCCGCCTGCTGATTCTCAATTCACCCAGCAACCCCAGCGGCCAAGCCTACAGCCGCAAGCAGCTCGAAGCGCTCGGTGATGTGCTGCTCGACCACCCCAGAATCATCATCTGCACCGATGATATCTACGAGCACATCTGGTGGGGAGACGAGCCTTTTTGCACGCTGGCCGAAGCCGTACCCGCCCTGGCCGAACGCACGGTGGTCGTCAACGGTGTGTCCAAGGCCTATGCCATGACCGGCTGGCGCATCGGCTTTGCCGCCGGACCGGCCGCCATCATCAAGGAAATGAAAAAAATCCAGGGACAGAGCACGTCCAACCCCTGCTCCATCAGCCAGGCCGCCGCCACGGCCGCGCTCAACGGCCCGCAGGACAGCATTGAAGAAATGCGGCGCGCCTTCAAGACGCGTCATGACTGGGTGGTTGACGCCCTCAACAAACTTCCGGGCGTCAGCTGCCGGCCGGGCAACGGCGCATTCTATGCCTTTGCCGACTTCAGCCAGGCCATGGAAACGCACGGCTTCGGCGATGACATCGAGCTGGCAGAACACCTCTTGGGCAACGCGCTGGTGGCCACCGTCCCCGGCTCGGCCTTCGGCACGCCCGGGCATCTGCGGCTGTCCTTCGCCTGCAGCCTGGAAACCCTGCAGGATGCCGTGGGCCGCATTGCCAAATCCCTCCAGGAGCCCGCTTCATGACCGACGCCAATACAACGGACGCTTCAGCAACGGACGAGAGCGCCATTACGCTCAGCGCCATCGAGGCGCGCGTGCTTGGCTGCCTGATCGAGAAGGAAGCGACCACGCCCGACAACTACCCGCTGACCCTCAACGCCACGGCCACCGCGTGCAACCAAAAAACCAGTCGCGAACCGGTCATGCAGCTGGAGCCGGGCCAGGTAGGCCACGCCCTGCGCGAGCTTGAAAACAAAAATCTGGTCAGGCACGATTTTTCGGCGCGCGCCGACCGCTACTACCACCGCGCAGAAAAAGGACTGGAGCTGACCCGCGCCCAGCTTTCTCTTGTCGCCCTGCTGCTTCTGCGCGGGCCCCAGACCGTCAGCGAACTGCTGGCCCGTACGCGCCGGTTGCATGAATTCGATGACGCCGATGAGGTTGATTTCAACCTGCAGAGGCTGGCGCAAAAACAGCCGCCGCTGGCCACGCTGATGCCGCGCCAGCCCGGCCAGCGCGGGCAGCGCTGGGCCCACCTCCTCAGCGGACCGGTCAAGGCTGAAGCGCCCGGCGCCCGTGTTCCACACAGCCCGCCCGCATCGCAAGCACACAACATGGACGTTCTCGACAGGCTCGATGACCTTGAACAGCGCGTAGCCGATCTGGAAGAACAGCTGGGCAGAGCGGAACCGGACGCCTGATGCCGTGCGGCCGACAGACAGCGGGGCCTGTTTCCTACAGCGGCAGGCAGCGCTGGCGGATGGACGCCCGCCATATTTCCGGGCGATTCTGGACAGGAATCACACCTGTCCGAGAAGCGCATGGCTGCATCAAAAAATCAT
>Ga0079226_10001090_pt1 | contig 20574 bp, 20 predicted proteins | sample Poulit2014_FD_76345 | JGI IMG/M metagenome (GOLD analysis project Ga0079226, IMG submission 76345) | Agricultural soil microbial communities from Georgia to study Nitrogen management - Poultry litter 2014 | ecosystem: Environmental > Terrestrial > Soil > Agricultural land | place: USA: Georgia... | reverse complement strand
TTCCGCAATATTCTCAAAGAGATTACTTGATGAGACTTTTAGAAGATTTCTCAGTTAAGTTTTGGGATAGTTACTGTGAAGTTAATAAAACTAGTTGGAATGAAGCCATCATAGATTTTAAAGGAGATAATACTATATCATGTTTAACCATACATAAAAGTAAAGGATTAGAATATGAGTATGTATATTTTATTGGGTTAGAAGATTCTGCCTTTTGGGGATTTAAAGACAACCCAGAAGAGGAAAGAAATGTTTTCTTTGTATGTATTTCTAGAGCTAAAAAATATTTAGCTTTTAGTTACTGTAACAAAAGAGAACTTTGGGGTTCTATGAAAAGTAATTCATCTAAACAAATAAATGAATTCCACGATTTGTTAAATTTATATGGTATAGCAAATGTTATAAAAAATCCTTAAATAGATTCTCCTTGCGGTGTCATTACTTAAAAGTTTTGACACCGATTTTGAAATATTGCTATACCAACGTTTACTGAGTGTCAAAACTTAGGATCATAAGCACCTCGTAAATCGTTGCTTCTTAAATGCTCAATTAAAAATTCTGGTAGTTCTCCAAAATATGATATACTTTTTTTGTTAGTGAAAAATTGATCAATTATTTGGAGGAACTTAATGAAGAAAATAAAAGATTTACGTTCAGAGTATAAAATATCTCAAAGAGAATTGGCTGAGGCGATAAACGTAACTCAGGCTTCAATAAGTAGGTGGGAGGAAAACCAAAAAAGTATAAGTGGATCGAACTTAATTAAATTATCACAATACTTCAATATCTCAATTGATGATTTACTAGGAAATAACATTGATAAAGAAGCTCCAGATAATTAAAAGCAGCTCATTTTAATAATTTACAAAAGCATTCCATTATAAAAATGGGATGCTTTTATTTTGAAAGGGGATTTTTTTATGAAACGTGGGTACGCAAGAGTAAGTACAACCGGACAGGATTTACAATCTCAAGTTGCTCGATTAAATGAAGAAGGGTGCGAAATCATTTATTCAGAAAAGTTCACAGGTACAAATGCAAACAGAAGTGAATTTCAGCGGTTATTAAATGATTTAGAAGGCGGAGACACCTTAGTTGTAACAAAATTAGATCGCTTCGCTAGAAGCACCAGAGACGCTCTAGAAACGATTGAAAATCTTTTCAATAAAGGAGTCAGGACGCATGTTTTAAACATGGGAATCATTGAAAATACACCCACTGGAAGGCTAATTTTTACAATCATGTCAGCTTTCGCTGATTTCGAAAGGGATTTAATTGTGGAGCGTACTCAGGAAGGAAAAGCGATAGCAAGACAAAAAGAGGGCTTTAGAGAAGGGCGACCCAATAAATATTCAAAGAGCCAGATGGAGCATGCTTTAAAATTGCTTGAAAATCATTCTTACAAGCAAGTTGTAGAAAAGACCGGCATCAGTAAAAGCACCTTAATACGTCATAAGAGAAAAGCAAAATTATCTAAAAAAGTATAATCTAGGTTATCATTTAGGATTCAGTCAAAATATGTCTATAATAGACGTGATTGAAATATAGAAATATATTTTAAGAATAGGAGCATTTCTGTGGAGATCGAAGGTATTAAGATAAACAACGAAAAGACATACCAAGTAATTAAACAAATTTTAAAACGAAAAGAGGGCAGACCAACTCAAAAGACTATTTTACTACTCAGATTATTCGCTGACGGCCATATCGATGCAAAAGAGCTTGAAATATTAAATCACTTTGATGTTCTTGATGAACATACAAGAAATAAGAATGAGAAAAGCTATCAAGATTCTTGGGAAGAAAACGGGAAAGTCTTTACTGGTATCAAAGAGCTGCATAATAACCATAGTGAACAACAAAAGTTCTTTGATAATGTTATACAACTAGTTGAAACAATACAAGCAACTGATGCTAAAAATTCTAATTAGATTTTAGTTGCATGCAATTAATAAAGAGTCCATGGCATATAGTGTTAGATGAATGATAAAAACAGAAACTACTATTTTCAATAATGAATTTAGTAGTTTCTGTTATTTTATTGTCTTTTATAATCGCCATTTAGGAATTAATAAACCAGTTGTTACTGGAATAACGATAAAGTTATATCTGAGACCCACGAAAGTTTTTTAAATTTCTTGATTTGCATCAAGTAGCCTCTTTTAAAATTGACCTATACTATGTTCGTCGCAAAGGAAAGAAACTTGCTCAACCAAGAAAATAAAAAGAATCAAAAAAGTTGATGCTAGTCAATTTCAAATGAAAGCACGCAAGATATACTATAGTCAACAAATACAAATCAGGAGGAGAAAGAAATGAGTTTTCAACAAAAAGTATTAAGTAGTAAAAATCAAATCACACTTATCTCAGGAATTTTAATTGTCATAGGATTTATCGCAAGATTAGGCTTTGGTAATATGGGAATTTTCAATGTCGCATTAATTATCGCTTCCATTTTAGGGGTTGCACCAATTGCACTACAAGCAATCAGTGCTTTAAAAGTAAAAGTTGTCAGTATCGATGTATTAGTTACTATCGCAGTTATTGGTGCATTTCTAATTCAAAACTATGAAGAGTCCGCGATCGTAACATTCTTATTCTTATTTGGAAGTTGGTTAGAAGCTCGCACCTTAAATTCAACACGTTCAGCCATTAAAGAACTAACAGAAATGGCACCGGAAGTAGCATTCAAGCAAATGGAGAATGGCGAGTTCGAAGAAGTGGACATTTGGGATGTTGACGAAGGCGATATTTTACAAGTTCGTACCGGCGGAAAAATACCAGTAGACGGTACTGTTGTAACTGGTGAGGGGCACATTAACGAAGCTAGTATTACGGGTGAAGCCGATCCAGTCCGTAAAAATATCGATTCAGAAGTGTTCGCAGGTACTATCTTAGAAAATGGAACGATTCAAATTAAAGCAGACCGTGTTGGAGAAGACACCACATTCGGTAAAATTATTGAACTTGTTGAAGAAGCGCAAGACTCTAAATCAGAAGCTGAACGTTTCATTGACCGCTTCTCACAGTGGTATACACCGGCAGTATTGGTCTTAGCCTTTATTGTTTGGATTTTTTCACAAAACATTGAACTTGCAATTACAATTTTAGTATTAGGATGCCCGGGTGCTCTAGTTATTGGAGTTCCAGTATCTAACGTTGCGGGAATCGGGAATGGTGCTCGAAACGGTGTACTATTAAAAGGTTCAGAAGTTATTCAAGACTTTAGTAAAGTAGATACGATTTTATTTGATAAAACTGGAACGTTAACTGTTGGGAACCCGGAAGTTGCGGAAACAAAAACGTATGGAGATGCAGAACAAGCACTTAGTTATCTCGCAAGTGTGGAAAATGAATCGGATCATCCACTCGCAAAAGCAGTTTTATCAAAATTAGGGGATATTGAATTATCACCAGTAGAAGATACAGACGTTGTTAAAGGTGGAGGAATCGTCGCCCAAGTTGATGGACACCGTGTCGCAGTAGGTAACGTCGCTTTAATGGAAAAAGAAAATGTACAGTTAAGTGAAGAAGCTCGAAAAGATTTTGCGGATTACGAAAAACGAGGAAACTCTCTAGTTATCACAGCAGTAGATGGCGAACTGAAAGCTCTAATGGGAATCCGTGACCAAATTCGTCCAGGGATTAAACAAGATTTACAAGCGATGAAAGATTTAGGTGTTAAAAACTTAATCGTTCTTTCTGGAGATAACCAAGGAACGGTGGATTTAGTCGCAGAAGAATTAGGTTTAACAGAAGCACATGGAAACTTACTACCAGAAGATAAATCAGCTTACTTGCAAGAACTACAAGAACAAGGTCAAATCGTCGCATTTGTTGGAGATGGTGTCAATGATAGTCCATCTTTAGCATTAGCTGATATTGGAATTGCGATGGGTGGCGGAACAGACGTAGCGATTGAGACATCAGATGTTGTCTTAATGAACTCAGACATGAGTCGTTTGCCACATGCATTAGGTTTAACGAAAGCAACTGCAAGTAACATGACGCAAAATATTGTAATCGCAGTTGGAGTTGTTCTAATTTTACTAGCCAGTGTTTTCTTCAGTGACTGGATGAATATGTCCATCGGTATGTTAGTTCACGAAGCTAGTATTTTAGTAGTTATTGTGAACGGTATGCGATTACTGCGCTATAGCTTGAAAAACAAAATTGCAGCACCGAAAAAGAGTGAAAAAGCCATCGAAACAAGATAAGCTTCAAAAAAAGTAGAATCTTAATATAGATCAATTCAAAATATTTTAATAGTCGATATACTGTAATCGTAAAGAAGTCAATCAGAAAAGCCAAAAAATATCCAAAGGAGAATGTATCATGCAAAAAGCAAACATCCAATTAGAAACGCTGACTTGTCCATCATGTCTACAAAAAATTGAGAACGCGGTAGGTAGTCTTAAAGGAATTGACAAAGACAGTCTAAAAGTTATGTTTAACGCATCACGAGTAAAAGTAAACTTCAACGACGAGGAAAGTTCGATTGAAGAGATTGAAAAAGCAATACAAGATCTTGGTTATGAAGTAAAGAGATCTCGCGTAAAAGCAGCTTAATTTAAAACGAACGATATAACTTAAAATGGAGGAATATAGAATGTCAGATAAAACACCACAAGAGAAATTAAAAGAAGAACAAGAATATAAAGACCATGTTCATCACACAAAAATAAATTCAGCAGCGATTACAGACCATCTTTTAGGTAATATTCATACATTACATGTGAAATTACATCAATACCATTGGTATGTAAAAGGACCTCATTTCTACACATTACATGAAAAATTTGAGGAACTATACGATGGTAATGAAAAATGGCTCGATCGGTTAGCAGAACGGTTACTAGCATCAGGATATAAACCAGCTTCTACAACCAAAGAACTTGTCGAATACTCTATGCTATCAGAAGACCCAGCTGATAAATATCTAAGAGCTGAAGATATGGTAGAAAATATCATCGATGATTTCAGAGAAACACGTGAATTAACCATTCGTGCCATTCACTTGACTCAAGAAGAAGATGATTTTGCATTTGAAGACACGTTGATTGCATTTAAAGACGACATAGATACAAAAATCTGGATGTTACAAGCCTTTTTAGGAAAAGAAGCGCTAGAAGATGATGATTACCATGATGAAGATGAAGAAGACTAAGAGAATGTAAATGTAAAGGGACAAATGACTGCTGTTATACACAATGCAGTGTTTGTTCCTTTTATTTTGAAAACTTGATATGGATCAATTCATGATGTCAAAATAATCGTTATACTATAGTTGTCAATAAGATAATTCGTAAATAAAAATAAAAATCATTCAAAGGAGAATGTATCATGCAAAAAGCAAACATCCAATTAGAAACGTTGACTTGTCCATCATGTCTACAAAAAATTGAGAACGCGGTAGGTAGTCTTAAAGGAGTCGACAAAGACAGTCTAAAAGTTATGTTTAACGCATCTCGAGTAAAAGTTAACTTCGATGGTGAAGAAAGTTCAATTGAAGAGATTGAAAAAGCAATCCAAGATCTTGGTTATGAAGTAAAAAGATCTCGCGTTAAAGCCGCTTAAATTAAGAAAATAATTTACTGCCATTAGAGGATCCAAGGAGCATGATGACTTCTTGGGTCTTTTTTAATACGTAAGTACTCTTTTATTGAGTTCAGTATTAATTATGCTAACATTAATTTGAATGATTCTAAAAGAAGAAATACATATGAAAGACAAGGAGCAGTTGTATGCCAGAAGAGATATTAAGGTTAGAAAATATTGGCTTTAAAGTAGACAATGAACAGATTTTAGAAGGAATTAATCTTACAATCAACAAAGGAGATATCGTCACTGTTACCGGCCCATCTGGTGGAGGGAAAAGTACTTTACTGAAACTCATGGGTTTGTTAATCAGTCCGAATTCAGGAAATATTTACTATAAAGGTAAAGAAATCTCAACGTATGAACCGACTCAATACCGTAAACAAGTCTCTTATTTTTTTCAAAATGCGGTTTTATTTGATAAGACGGTTCGACAAAATTTATCGTTTCCTGCTGATATCAGAGGGGAAGAATTCGATGAAGCGCGTGCGAAGGAAGGACTTGAAACCGTGCAGCTGCCATTAAACTATATAGATAAGCTAGTTAAAGAACTATCCGGCGGGGAAAAACAGCGGGTAGCCTTGATTCGAAATCTGATGTATCCACCCGAAGTATTATTGATGGATGAAGTAACCAGTTCATTGGATAAAGAGAATCGAGAGATTGTACTTTCTTTTATTCGCCGTTTAAATGAAGAAGAGCAGGTAACTATCCTCTGGATTACGCATAATCAAGAAGAGATTGATGCTTCACATGAAGTCATTACACTCGTTGATGGGAAAATGGAGAGTGCTACATATGGAAAATAGTTTAGAAATAAGTAATTTATCTTTAGTCTTATCGACGTTGTTATTATTCATTGCTATTTTTGTGGATCACAGAGAGCAATTGGGACTCGGTAAAGATATCTTAATTGCCGGTGTACGGGTAGTTATTCAACTATTTATTATTGGTTATGTATTGGGCTTTGTTTTTCAAGTCGACAATGATTGGCTTACTTTAGTAATGGTGTTATTTATTGTATTTAATGCATCTTACAACGCCCATAAGACAAGTGAAGGGATACCCAATTCATTTAAAGTATCGGCTATTTCAATTAGTGTGGGAACCGCTATTGCGCTGGTCATTTTGATTTTCTCAGGAGCTATTGAGTGGACACCTTCGCAGATTGTACCCATTACTGGAATGATTGCATCAAATGCCATGACAACAATTGGAGTGGTCTATCGTTCGTTAACTACTCAGTTTAATGATCGCAGACAGCAAGTGCAAGAGAAGCTGGCTTTAGGAGCGAACCCTAAACAAGCCTCACAGTCCATTCTGCGTGACAGTATTCAAACCGGAATGTCACCTTCCATTGAACGGACCAAAACAGTTGGTCTGGTGAGCTTGCCTGGAATGATGTCTGGGCTCATGTTTGCGGGTGTGGATCCCACCCAGGCGATTCGATATCAAATTGTGGTTATGTTTATGTTGATTTCCGTGACTGCAATATCTTCTTTCATTGCAAGTTATATGGTTTACCGCTCATTCTATAATGAGCAGATGCAACTAATGATTTAAAATACCAATTTCCATATTCAGGTCTTAAAACGACATTAAAAATGGAATAATGTTCTATCTTTAAAGGGCCTAAGAAGTGATATCTTCTTGGGTCTTTTTTCATCTTCAAATGAAGAAAGAAGTTTCTTTAATAATTATTCTTTCTTGATCGGCATCAAGTTCATCTTATCAAATTGGAGTTATACTATTATTAACGACTTAAAGAAAGGAGTGAATAAGATGACACCTACTACTTTGCAATTAGAAAAATTAACTTGTCCATCTTGTATGCAAAAAATTACAACGACTGTTGATAACATGGATGGCGTTAATCGAACAAAAATATTATTTGATGCGAGTAAAGCCCGTGTGTATTTTGATGAAGCAATCGTTTCTACAAAAGAGATTATTGATAAAATTGAAGAAATTGGCTATTCCGCTGAAGAAATAAAATAAACTAGAAGTTGATCTTTATCAATTATTCTAAAATTAAAATACTATAAAATAAAACTAGAAAAAATAATAAAACAGAGGAGATTAATTCATGACAACATTTACTGAAGCAAAAGCAAAACATTTTGATCGATTAAACCAATTTACACCTATTGTTGATAGAGTACATGGGGGTAACCATCCGGAGTTCCACGAAGTCAAAGCATTGTGGAATAGTATCTATGAAAAAACAGAATCGGCTAACTCAGACAAACCAGAACTCGATTCCGAATTCCAAAGATTACGTGAAGTAACAAACCACTATACGGTACCAGGAGATGTTTGTGAAAGTTACGAAGCGGTCTACAATATGTTAGAAGAGGTAGACGCTGCATATCAGGCGTAATCTGTTTATAAACACAAGAAACGAGTAGATTTCCTAACTCGTTTTTTGTGTTATGCATAATAATCGATATGTTAGTAAGTTTAAAGTATAAAATAAAAGCTTTTTACAAGTTGTGATTGGCAGAAGGAGAATTGAATAATGAACTTACACTTGATGATGATTGATCCAATTGCTTTTGAAATTGGCCCCTTGTCAGTCGCGTGGTATGGGTTAATTATCGTCGTGGCGATGATTTTAGCAATTTATTTAACCATTAAAGAAGGGGAAAATCGTGGAATTTCTGAAGATTTTATTGTAGATACTGCTTTTTGGGGATTACCGCTTGGCATACTAGGCGCTCGTTTATATTATGTCCTTTTTGAACTGGATTATTATTTAGCTAATCCCTTCCAAATATTTGCCATTTGGGAAGGTGGACTGGCTATTTACGGTGGAATTATCGCTGGATTTTTAACTTTTTATTATCAAAGTAAAAAAGAAAATATTCCGATTTTACTGTTGGCGGATATCGTGGCGCCATATTTGTTGCTGGCACAAGCCATCGGTCGTTGGGGAAACTTTATCAACCAAGAAGCCCATGGGGGAGAAGTGAGTCGTCAGTTTTTAGAGAGCCTCATGTTGCCTGAGTTTATTATTGAAGGGATGCAAATTAACGGGGCATATTACCACCCGACCTTTTTGTATGAATCGCTTTGGAATTTGCTAGGTGTTATACTGCTTCTTGGCTTAAGAAATCGAGAACAACTCCTTCTTCGAGGAGAAACAACAGCGAGCTATTTAATCTGGTACGGATTTGGACGATTCTTCATTGAAGGTTTGCGTACAGACAGCTTATATTTAGGGCCATTGCGTATTTCACAAATTGTGTCTGTTGGTATTATTTTAATCGGAATTGGCATCATTTTATATCAAAGACGCTATGCTTATCCAAAGCCAGAATACTATACAGATGGTATGCAATATGAGTTGAATTTTGAACGAAAAAAAGAAGCTTATAAGTTAGCAAACGAGAAAAAATAAGGTGTATTAAAACCTGAAATAATTATCTATATTTATTTCTTGTATTTTTACATTTAACTATCTTGCCATAAGTTTTGTTCTTCAGTTTCATAACATAAATCAAAAAATCGCTACCTATAAAGGTAACGATTTTTTCACTTAATAACCATGTTCATGTTGTAAGACATTTAACTTTTTCAACACAGTGTCAAAACTATCTGGATCTAAATTCGAATCATCAAATTCAGCGCCATGCCCTGAAATTAAAAGATTTAATTTGGGCTGCAATCCCGCTATATCATTTTCAACTTCAGGAATTATGCAGTTATGCGCGACTAATAAAGCATCTGCTTTCTTGTGAAGCGTGTTTAAAGATTGGACTTCTAGATCAGAGCTGTCAAATTCTACTCCATGGTCTTCCAATAGAAAATCTAATTTCTTATTCATTCCATCATATGTTTTTTTATCTGTCATGTAATTCCTCCATTATTCATTTTTTAAGACACCTCTATTGTAAAGGGAGTATTTGAATATGCTCTTGATTCAGATCAATCTTGTAATTATTTATAGTTATAATTTAGTTAGGTTTAGAAAACCTCACCACAATATATACTAAAAAGAATGCTCCTTTAAAAAATTCAGAAGGAAATATTAACTTATGTCCATAAATCAAATTGCCTTGTGTAAAAGGGTACTCCTTCGTGTATAATAACATTAACAGATTTTTGAAAGGAATGGCATCATGTCACAAACAAAAATAATGCAAGAATTAGATAAATTACTTAAAGAGAATGAACAAAAATATTATTTAGATGGCGTTTTGAACAAAGCACGGGTGATTGAAGATTTACATAATTATAATTCAGAATTAATAACCTTGCTTAGTGAGAGTGAAGTTATAAAGAAGCATTTTTTGATAGAAATTAATGGAAACAAAATCATAAAAATCAATGACTTTATTGAAATTTTTGAAATGAACGAATATTGGGATGATTCCTACACTGCTTATGAGAATAAAATAGGGTTAACCTCTAATGGAAAATTCCTATCAGATAATACAGATGTAGTGTTAGATTTCCCATATAAAGATACAGTCTTGAAAGCTTCAATGTCAAAAGAAGAAAGAGAAAAAGAAGATTTATTACCTGAAGAACCTTTCTTGAATGAAAAAATAGCGAGAGAAGAAATTGATACTTTGTATGATAATAAAATATTAGTAAATGCAGTAAAGTATGATGACGAAGGTAACAGTAAAGTAGACGTTTGTACTGAAAAAGACAATCTAATTTTGAAAGGAAATAATTTGCTTGCTCTTCATTCAATAAAAGATCAGTATGCAGGAAAAGTTAAGTTAATTTATATTGACCCTCCTTACAATAGACAAAGCTCTGATGATTCTTTCATGTATAATGATAGTTTCTCACATTCTAGCTGGCTTATTTTTATGAAAAATAGGTTGGAGATAGCTAAAGAGCTACTTTCAAATGATGGGTTTATTGTAATTCAAACAGATGATAGTGAACAAGCATATTTAAAGGTACTTATGGATGAGGTATTTGGTAGAACTAATTATAAGAATACCGTGTCTATCCTATTTAAAAATATTGCGGGAGCTTCAGGTGGAGGAGAAGATAAGAGACTCAAAAAAAATATTGAGTTTTTAACGATATATTCTAAAAATTATGAGATGTCTACCTTTAATGACATATATAAAATGACAGAAATTGGTGAGCTAGTAAAACAGATGAGAAACGATGGTGTAAGTTGGAAGTATACAAGCGTTTTAGTTGATTCAGGAAAAGAAAAATATTTGGGTTCTACTGTTGATGGTTCTGGTGATGAAATTAAAATATACAAAAGAATTAACCCTATTATTAAGTCTATTGGACAACTTATGAAAGAAGATAATATTTCAGAACGAGAGGCATATATTAAATATGGTAAACAAGCATTTCAGACAGCAATGCCTCAAAGTTCAATTAGACCAAGAGTAATGAAAGAATACAAGAATCTTACAGATGAACCTAATGAGCTTATATCTATTAAATATGTACCTAAAAGTGGCAAAAATAAAGGTCAATTGTATGAGCAATTCTATAGAGGAGAAAATTTTAGATTGTTTGCATGGTTAAAAGATGTATCAGAAGAAGTAGATGGTGTATTATATAAAAATGAAAAACGAGGTACATTTTGGGATTATGTAGGAGAAACTAAAAATGTTAATAAAGAAGGAAAAGTAATTTTTAGTAATGGAAAAAAACCAGAAGCACTTATAAAAGATATTATCAATTTAACCACTAATCCTGGTGATTTAATAATAGATTTCTTTTTAGGTAGTGGAAGTACAGCTGCTACTGCACATAAAATGGATCGACAATATATTGGAATTGAACAAATGGATTATATACAAAACTTAGTCACTACTAGATTGAAAAATGTAATTAATGGTGATAAAAGTGGAATCTCTAATAAGGTGGACTGGCAAGGTGGTGGCAGCTTCATCTATGCCGAACTGATGGAGAAAAATACGGGTTACCTAAAAGATGTGTTAAATGCAGAATCATCGGATCGCTTAAGAGAAGTATTTAAATTAATGCTTGAATATGCTGATTTTGATTTTCGAGTTGATTTAGAAGAAGTCAAAGACAGTGTTTGGCGATTACCACTGGAGGATCAAAAGCGAGTATTAGTAAAAATAATCGATAAAAATCAATTGTATTATAATTATTCCGAAATTGATGATGAGAATGTACGCGATTTAATCTCTGATTCAGATTATGCCTTCAATAAGAGCTTCTATGATAATACAGGTGATGAATATGAGTAAAAAGATGAACAGATACACTTTACCATTAGTTGAAGAATTAAAGAAAGCGAAAGACGATTTATTCGATAGTGAATTTGATTGGGAAATGCCGGATTATCTATCAACTAATTTGATTCATACTTTACGCTATTATCAGGAAGAAGCCTTATGGTCGTTTCATTTAACGCAGACTTCCGATACTTTCAGACATCGAAATATTAACCATGTGCTCTTTCATATGGCCACAGGATCCGGGAAGACGGATTTGATGGCTGGATTGATCTTATATCTTTATGAAGAACATGATTATCAAAATTTCTTGTTTACAGTGAATACCAGAAGTGTTTTGAATAAGACAGTAGAGAACTTGATCGATCAATCCTCTTCCAAGTATTTATATCAAGAAGATATCGAAATTAATCATGAACGTATTTTTATCGAACAAGTCGATGTCTTTCCGAAGTATCCTTCTGAAAATACTATCTATATTAAACTAGGAACCATTCAATCCATTGCTTCTGATTTATACACGCAAAAAGAGAATGCGATGGGGGCTGCTGCTTATGCGGAAAATAAACTAGTGGTTTTAGGTGATGAAGCGCATCATTATTCGGCTTCCACCAAATCAGAAAAAGAGACCGAACAGTCTTGGGAAAATGCAATCGGTACTATACTATCAGCGAGAGATGATAACTTATTGTTAGAGTTCACTGCCACCATTGACTTAGAAAACAAGAATATTTATGAAAAATATAAAGATAAAGTCATTTATCAGTACGCACTAGACCGTTATATTATCGATAAATATTCTAAAAACATCAAACGAATCCAATCGAATAATTCAGACCAGGATAACATGCTGAATGTTATCTTACTGAGTGAATTTCGAAGACGATTGGCTCGAGAGCGTTTTGACACGTATATTAAACCGGTCATTTTATTCAAATCACAACGTATTGATGATTCCAATGCAGCAGAAGAACGATTCCATGAATTAGTCGATGATTTAAGTGTGGATATGGTAAAAAATTTCATCAATCGCCAACGACAACTTGATACACTTGAAGAAAGTGAAACCTTAGAATTGGCATACACCTACTATGAAAAGAATGAAGACCGCTTGGCCGCCGTCATTCAAGACATGAAGCGCGAGTTTAACCCTAGCCGCATTATTAATGCGAATGATAGTGCACAGTCAGGAATTCTCGAAAAAGGACAGTATGGGGCGTTAAACAGCTTAGAAAACCCAAATAACCTCTACCGAGTCATCTTTGCGGTGGCAAAATTGACGGAAGGTTGGGACGTGCTAAATCTTTATGATATTGTGCGTATCAGTGATGCCCCAAAAACATCTGGAACAAAAAGCCAGACGAACTCTGAAGCGCAATTAATCGGTCGAGGAGCGAGATATAATCCTTTTAAGTTAGAAGGAGAAAGAAGCTACCAACGTCGATTTGAAGACGATAGTATGCCGAATTTACTATTAGAAACTTTACACTACCATACAATCAATGAGCCACAGTACTTGAAGAATCTAGTGAGATCATTAGATGACATGAACCTGCCCACAGGAGTCGATGAGAAGAATCCTTTACTGGACGTTAAGTTGAAGCCGTCGTTCAAGAGAACCCCAACATATAAAAAAGGTAAAATCTACTATAATGATGTCGTAGATGTACCTGAGAGTTACTATGACGGGCTGGACAAATATGGAATAGACAACCAAAGTGATATTGTCATCCCTTGGTTGAAGGCTACGCGTGAACTGTCTTATAAAGCGGGTTTCAGAGTAGACGAAGGTAAAGGGATGCATAATATACCAGTAGTCTACGACAAGCGTTATTTAACAAAAGCATTTGCGCGGAATAAGTTTTATCATTTTGAAAATTTGAAAGAATTCATACCGCAATTGAATTCAATGGATGAATTTACTAGCGATAACTGGCTAAATTTAAAAAATAGAACATTATACGCAAGAGTACCTTTAAAAATCACACGCAAAGATCTTGATCCGTTTGAAAAATTGAGTATTATCAAAGTTTATTTAGATGAAATCGAACAGAAAATAAAAAATGGCTACCAAAAACAAAGAGGAACATCTCGTTTTATTGGTTATCCAATCAAGGATTATATTATCAACTATAGAAAACGAGTACCCAATTATGACACGGCGGATTACCATGCACCACAGTTTGTTGAACGTTATGAAATTAAAGAAGACTTCTTTGTATACGATCATGCAATTGTGAACAGAACTGAGAAACAACTCATTGATCGAATAAGAGAACGTGTACCTGAGTTAGAAGAAAAGTATGATGATGTGTACCTTATTCGTATGGATGAGAATATGCATAGAGAATCTTCAAAAGACAACAAATTAAAATTGCATCAGTTTGATAAAAATCCAGATGAAACCCACTACAGTGGTTTCCAGCCTGATTTCATTTTACTGATTGATGATTCAGACTATTACATTCAGATTTTTATTGAACCAAAAGCAGAAGGGCGCTACCAGTCTGAGAAGTGGAAAGAAGATATTCTGAAGTTTATTAACAATAATCAAGCAGAGTTGATTATCGATGATGCAATAGACAACGTTCAAATAAAAGGACTTAAATTCTACTTCATGAATGATACAAATGGAACAATGAAACAACTAGGGGAAATGACGTTAGGCAGAGAATTTAGAGGATTATCTATAAAAGACCTGTGAGAAATAGAGGATAGTTCCCTATCCTCTATTTTAAAAAATAAATAACCTTATGAAAAATGGTTGACTATAAAAAGGGCGATGAGAATGGTAAGAGCTATTATCTGTGGAGTGAGTATATACCAAGAAGGTATATATGCAAACCTTAGTGGAGTAAATAAAGATTTAAAAAATGTTAAACAACATTTTGATGAGATTTTTGATATCGAGAGTATGGTTATAGGAAATGGTGGATATGTTTCAAAAGAATTATTTGTAGCATCGATGTTATCAGAAAAAAGTAAAATGAAATCAGCAAATACAGAAGATACGATTATATTTTACTACGCAGGACATGGAAGAGTTGACCCCTATGCAGGTAGACATCAATTAGTTTTTAGCAATGAAAATGGTAATGGTGTAAATACTTTAGATACACAACAAGTAATTGAATTATTAGAAGATGCTATAAGTGGCAATATTGTTTTAATTTTAGACTGTTGTTATTCGGGAACTGTTTCAGTTAATCAAATTACTGCAAAGGTACAAGATTCATTTAGCGATATTATTGGCAAAGGGGTAGATGTTCTATGTGCTTGTAAGACTGACCAATTTGCTTGGGAAGATTCAGAATCTGGTGGAGTTTTTACTAATATAATGTTAGAAAGTTTATCAATAGGAAATAATCTAACAAAAGGACTAAAAATGAATGATTGGATAGAATACATATCTTTAATCGAAAAACAAAAAGATTTAGATCCTAAAGAACAAAAAATAGTGCACCGCAGTAATAGAGTTGGTGACTTTTTAGTGTTAAATCCTAAAAAGGAACCTTATATTAAAAAGACGATAGAATTTTCTTCAGATTATTTTAATTGCCTCGAAGTAAAACCGTTGCATACCGGAATATACAAGCGTTATCAAATAGATTTAATAGTTACAAAACCATGTACTTTAAATGTATTGACGGAAGAGCTACTTAAAGTAAAGCAAAAAGCCAGTAGGTTCGAAACTTATCAAAACGAGAAAGCAGAGAGAAAGCATAAAAATAATTCAGTAACTCACTTGTTTTTTCATATATACATAACTGAAGCTGAATATGTCAATAGAAATTGGAAATATAGTATAGATTGGGTAGATAAGAAAGCTAATCGGGAAACTTTTTACAATAGTTCAGATTGGATAAGTAATGATTTGGCATTTAAAGAAAATCCAAGCTACCACTTACTAAAAAATCTTCATGAAGAATATTATCGGTCTGATGAAGAAATCATCCAGAAAGGCTCAGAGATTGGAAAAGATATAATTAATCTGATGAATAAAGTTAATGATGGCTTTACAAGATATAATAATCTAGAAATATCTGAGGTGGATTTTATTCAAGTATTATCTTCTTTAGAAGAAGAAATTTTTAATTTATATACAGAAGCAGGAAATCTAGGGTTCTCTGAAAATAAGCAAATTACAGAATGGACAAATGAGCTGAATGGTATATGCGGAAGTGCATATAGTTGTACTTTATTCTATAATGAGTATTCGTTGAAGAATCGAGATACTAAGAACAGAAGGTTGAATCTCCGAAATAGCATAAATCACTATAATGAAGATTTAGATAAATTTAAAATACTTAATGACAAAATTTTAGATAAAAAATAATATTAGAAAAATACAATCAAAATAAATGCGTTATAAAAAAGGAGGTAGTGTAACATTGAATGAAAATCTCAGCGCACTTCTTACAGGGATTACCATTACAGATGTTATTCAAGCTTTTGCTGCTACAATTGGAATAATAATCAGTTTAATTGCTTTATGGCAGTCAAAAAAATCTATTAAATTAACTGAAAAATCTATACGAGAAGCAAATAGACCTGTAATAGCAATGTATCTTGAATATACTCAAGTATTAAATACGCCAAAGGAATATTTAGTTATAAAAAACTTTGGAAATACTCTTGCAACAATAGACTCAATAGAAATGGATACCAAAATCCAAATTATAGAAGATGGGGAAATATTTTCTCAATCTATTCCTTTTAGTTTAGCTCCAAATCAGAGTTTTTCAACAATTTTGAGAATAAATATATTCGGACCTGAAGAAGAAGAACGCATTATTAATGTGAACGTGAGCTACCATGATAGTATTCAGCAGTATAGTGATACTTTTAAATTAAATCAGAATTTAGTAAAGGATATGCGTTTTTCTAAATCAAATCCAAGTAAAAAAAGTACTGTACAACAGATTTTATCACAAACTACCGAGGAAATTCTTAGAAAAAACCTATAGATTCTCTTATCAAATTATTAAGTTATATTATTGGATTACTGTTATTACTAGACAGGCATATAATATAAATCATATACAGAGAAATTTAATCTTAAATCATTAAATATAAGAAAGTTTTTAAATGGCTTCCCTAACTCTTCAGTAGGTTTCAGAAATGAACTTATGTGCAATTTTGGTTAAGTTAGTATATACCCATTTCTATTAACTTATCTCTTGTGCTCTTCAAATTTATGAAGCTGATTGGTTTTATTGTTATTTAAGTAGTTTTTAAAGTTGTTTGCGATAAAACTGTAATCTTTTATATCGGTATTCTTGTCTTCCATTTCTTTATTTAATTTCGATACGTCATCTTTTATAGTGTGATATTGGACATCGACTTCTTCAATAATATCAAGTAATTGTAGTTTGTTTTCTACAAAAACACCTTTATTTTTTAATGTTTGAATAACATTTTCTAATCTCATGTTCGGTTTATCGCCTGTCAAATTCAATTCTCTCGTAGGCATTTCTATATTTTCAAATGTCTCATTTTGTAGTTCATTTAAAAGCTCTTTCTTCTCCAAAAGTTCAATCGCTTTTTCCTCTAATTTCACAAGCTCTTCCTTGTCATTTTCAAGTGAAAGGGTAATCTGAGTTAGATAGTTTTGAAGTTGCTTAAAACTGCCAATTCCAAGCTGATGCAAACGATAAATAGTCTGAGAAATAGCTAAATTATTATGATTTATTCCCCAATACTGCAATCCTGGATTTTCTTTAAATTTATCATTTTTAGACAAATCAATGACTCGTCTGAAGTAATTTTCAGAAATTGGTTTTTCTTTAATATCTTTTACATCTAAAAACTCTGTATCGATTCTTATTTGCAACATCGATTCTTGGTAACGATATCCTAAACTGCGGCAACGTATAAAGCGTTCTTGGCCGTTGCTTTTATGTTTAAATGCTAAGTGTTTTCCTTCTTTAATCTCGTATTTCTCAGCCATAATTTCTTTAAATTCGTCTATATTTGTTGCCTTTTTTAATGCGAAGTCCATGTCGTTTCTTATCTGATATCTGAATGTGTTTTTGTACTTACCTTTAGACTGATGCGGATCTTCAAATTGCTTACTTTTCTCTATATTTTCAATCACATTTAAGCCATGTTCCATGCATAAATCATCGCTGATTTCACGAATTTTATGATAGCTTTTTTTGTTGGAATTATAGCTTTTAAAGTCAATAAAGGACACATTATTAAAGAGAATATGGTTGTGTATGTGCTGTTTGTCTACATGGGTTGCTACGACGTATTGGTACTTTCCCTGTAAGTGTTCTTCGGCTAATTGAATGCCAATTTGATGAGCAATATCTGTTGCAACTTCGCCTGGTTTAAAGGACTGAATGATGTGCCGAGCAAGGACTTTTCGGTGCGTGGAACGTTCATTATTTAGAACTTTTTCAAAGCTCTTTTGGACATTCTTTTCATCACACATAAAGGCCGAAACCAAGTCGCCATCTTCTGTTTTAAACGGATCTTGGATATAGTTAGAAACGCTATGGATATTGACTTTAATGGGATAAATTTTAGTCGTCGCCATTTGAATCAAACTCCTTTGAAATCCAGGCTGATTCATGTTCCAATTCCATTCGTAATTTATGAATATCTTGCTTCATTTTTTTGAAAGCAACTTTTAATTCTTCCACATCATTTTTAGTCACTTCATCATGTGTATTGACCCGACGAGCAATTTGATTAATGTTCGTACCGATACGATTTAATTCGTAAGAAACTTTAGAAAAAGGCGCAGGATTTTCAACAAACATGACAGGGTGGAGGAGACGATCTCTAGCATAAGAGGACAAGGTTTTATGATTGCTTTTTGCAGCATGTTTTCGGATTTTCTTTTTCTCAGATTTTGTCAATCTGACCTCGATTCTTTCATCCATTTTTTCGTATTCAGAAGAATGAGATTTATTCATTTTCTATCATCCTTTTCACAATCTTTTATTGGTAAGAAACGATAGAAAAACGTATAATTATATAAACAAATAATTGAAATTTACACCAGGATAGAATAGGGGGATTGGGGGCAAAGCCACCAACAAGCTGAACCTTTCAAAGCGGCAGAGCAGGCCGATTTGAAACGGTGAAATCGGTAATTGTACGGACAATTACTGTGCTTGCTTATTTCAAATAATATAAAATAGTGATCTATTCCAACAGGAATTGCAGTTGACCCTTAAATTTAGCTAGAGTATAAAGCAATCGAAAATAAATAGCTACTTTTTTGTTGATTTCTTTTCTTACTACCCATATGATTACACATAATTTGTTTATGAGGGAAGGAGAGAGCGGACCTCTATTTCACAAAGAGGAGAGAGGAGTAGATCAATGATTTTAGATTATTATATTATTCATTTAGCTATCCACGAGGATTTAAGCCACCATACGGTAAAAGGCTATTTCTATGTCGCTCAGTCATTCTTAGAATTTCACAAGAAATCGAATGGCAATATGAATCAGGCAGTTTAAGAATTTTTGAAAGACAGCATTTATGAAAGAGACAACCTCAGTTCGACTGTCAATTATAAGAAATCCGCACTCAAGAAAATTATTCGCTTTCTGCAACAGTTTGACGAAAAGCAGTTCGATTATAATTTCAGCCGCTTGAAAAGAAGTACATATGAACGCTTGCCACAAATTTTATTTGATCCGGATATCGAACGCATTCGGTTGATTGTCCGCAACTCAGAACATTTTGAGCTATTGGAAAAGTTGATTATTTCTTTAGCCGTTAATCATGGGGTCATTCCAAATGAATTGCAGCAAATAAAGTTCTCTGATGTCGACTTGCTGGATCAGTCCATCATTTCAAAAACGAATGGTCAACAGCGATTTATGTTTTTGACGGACACGGATATAAAATACCTCGACGAGTATTTAGCCAACATTGAGGAATTTGATTTGGATAATTTCCTGTTGAGCAACAGCAACCAGCCGATAGCGTATCATCACTTAATCCAACCCTTAAAGCATCTTTCAACTTACTTCAATCAATCCATCACATTTCGAAAACTGAGGAACAGTTTCATTGTGAGTTGTCTGCAGCAAAACTTAAATTACATCGTGATTAAAAATTATCTTGGCATTAAAAATGTTAAAGCGATTGAACGCTATGAAAGAATGAACTTCCATCGTCTGAGGGAGGTTACAGAGCTCCTTGACGAAATTCGTGATGGATTCCCCATTGAAAAGACGGTCAAACGCATGTCAGATAACATCGAATTCTTGGAAAATTTCCTCGGTTCAACGGAAGAAGTCACCAAGAAAGCAGAAATAAGTTAATTTTTAGCTAAAACGCTTGCAAATGATTTTGTTGTGTAGTATGGTTGACCAAATAAATTGAATACAAAAAGTTGAAGGTTACTTTGCCTTGCTAAAAACCCATGTCGGTGAGCTTCCCACGATCAGCCATCGGACTATCGCATAACGAATTATGCTGCTACGCCTCGAAAGATACTGCTGAATAAGCGATATAGGCTATGTTTCGACAGCCAGTGGAACGGTTGGTGAAACGGAGACGCGATGACGGCTTTGACAGAGCGAACAAATACGCAACAAAAGATTCAAAAAGCAAAACGGTAGAAAGACAAAACCGTTGGTTGTTCCGTTAAAAAACTTTTTAACGGCTTTTGTCGGAGTTATTCGAAAAACCACACCTAATAGAGCACGAAAGACCCGAAAATACGTCTTTTGATTAGGTGATGTAAACTTTCTTTCTTTTTTGTTATTTTAGTTTACATAATATATATTATACTGAGTTATATGTGTAAAT
>Ga0079226_10001089_pt1 | contig 20577 bp, 19 predicted proteins | sample Poulit2014_FD_76345 | JGI IMG/M metagenome (GOLD analysis project Ga0079226, IMG submission 76345) | Agricultural soil microbial communities from Georgia to study Nitrogen management - Poultry litter 2014 | ecosystem: Environmental > Terrestrial > Soil > Agricultural land | place: USA: Georgia... | reverse complement strand
TCCTAGGGCGGTAGCGTGTTTTTTACCGCAATAACGCACCGTTAACACACACCCACACAGCGCATACCTCACCTTAATGAACGACGACATACACCTACGCTTGTTGCAGTTGCTGCAGCAATCCCCACACCTTTCACAGCGCGAGCTGGCCGCCGAGCTAGGCATTAGCTTAGGCAAAGTAAACTATTGCGTGCGCGCACTGGTGGATAAAGGCTGGGTGAAAATGAACAACTTCCGCAAAAGCGACAACAAAAGCGCTTATATTTACCAGCTCACGCCCCAAGGTATTGCGGAAAAAGCGGCAATGGCGGTGCGGTTTTTGCGTTACAAAGAAGCCGAGCACGAAAAGTTATTAAAAGAAATTGAGGCCTTAAGAAAAATAGTGGCCGCAGAAAACAAAACAACATAAGCACACAACGCATTTTTTAGGCAAACACATCTAGGAAGAATCATGCTTACAGCTTCAACAATCAAATCAGCCGTTATCGGCTTAGGTTACGTTGGCCTACCTTTGGCCGTAGAGTTCGGTAAAAAACGTTCTGTCGTTGGCTTTGACATCAACCAACCTCGTATAAACGCACTTAAAGCTGGGCATGACACCACCTTAGAAGTCAGTGATGAAGAACTCGCTGAAGCAACAGGCTTAAGCTACACCGCCAACCTAGAAGATTTAAAAGACTGCAACGTCTACATAGTGACCGTGCCAACGCCCATCAACGAGCACAAACAGCCCGACCTAACACCGCTTATCAAAGCCTCTGAAACCATCGGCAAAGTGTTGCAGAAAGGCGACATCGTTATTTATGAGTCCACCGTTTACCCAGGTGCCACCGAAGACGACTGCGTACCCGTATTAGAACGTGTATCAGGCCTAACCTTTAACCAAGACTTCTACGCCGGCTACAGCCCAGAGCGTATTAACCCAGGCGACAAAGAACACCGCGTTACCAACATCAAGAAAGTAACCGCAGGCTCTACTCCAGAAATTGCCGACATAGTCGATGACCTATACAACGAAGTTATTGTCGTAGGCACACACAAAGCCAGCAGCATTAAAGTGGCCGAAGCCGCCAAGGTAATTGAAAACACCCAGCGTGACGTCAACATCGCTTTAATTAACGAACTGGCCATTATCTTCAACAAACTGGGCATAGACACCGAAGCCGTATTACAAGCGGCAGGTACCAAGTGGAATTTCTTACCTTTTCGTCCGGGCTTAGTAGGCGGCCATTGTATTGGTGTAGACCCCTACTACCTAACCCACAAAGCACAAAGCATCGGCTACCAACCAGAAATCATCCTCTCTGGTCGTCGTCTTAACGATGGCATGGGCGCATACGTCGTCAGCCAGCTTATAAAAGCCATGATCAACAAACGTATTCACGTACAAGGCTCACGCATACTGATTATGGGCTTAACCTTTAAAGAAAACTGCCCCGACCTACGCAACACCCGAGTGGTCGACATAGTCAAAGAACTAAAAGAATACGGCATACAGGTTGATGTATACGAACCCTGGGTTAACCCGCAAGAAGCCCAACACGAATACGGCATTACCCCAGTAACAAAACCAGAACAAAACGCCTACGACGCAATGATACTGGCCGTTAGCCACAACCAATTCAAAGACATGGGCGCAGCCAACATACGTGCCTTAGGCAAAACAGACCACATACTCTACGACCTAAAATACCTACTATCGGCAGAAGAATCCGACATTCGTTTATAAATTGTAGGTCGGTCTTTAGGCCGACAAAATACAACCCTGATAGTGTAGGTCGGTCTTTAGGCCGACAAAATACAACCCTGATAGTGTAGGTCGGTCTTTAGGCCGACAAACCCGCAACCCATTGTAGGTCGTCCCTTTAGGGTGACTCCAAAAAAGAAAAGTTAAAATGACCACCAAAACCCAATATCAACAACTTCTCGAACAACTCCCCCTACAACCCAAAACCTGGCTGATCACTGGTGTAGCAGGCTTCATCGGCTCTAACCTGCTAGAAACCCTACTTAAGCTCAACCAAAAAGTTACAGGCTTAGACAACTTCGCCACCGGCCACCAACACAACCTAGACGAAGTACAAGGCTTAGTAACCGCAGAACAATGGAACAACTTTAACTTTATAGAAGGCGACATCCGCCAGTTAGAAGACTGCCAGCGTGCATGCGAAGGTGCAGACTACGTATTACACCAAGCCGCTTTAGGCTCAGTACCCCGCTCTATTGCCGACCCCATCACCACCAACAGCGCCAATATAGACGGCTTTTTGAATATGCTCGTTGCCGCCCGTGATGCCAAAGTACAAAGCTTTACCTACGCTGCCAGCAGCTCTACCTACGGCGACCACCCTGCTCTACCTAAAGTAGAAGACAACATCGGCAAGCCTTTATCACCCTACGCAGTAACCAAATACGTTAACGAGCTATACGCCGATGTCTTCGCCAAAACCTATGGCTTTAACTGCATTGGTCTACGTTATTTCAACGTGTTTGGTCAGCGCCAAGATCCAAATGGTGCGTATGCAGCAGTGATTCCAAAATGGACTGCAGCGATGATTCAGGACGAGCCAGTGCTTATCAATGGCGATGGCGAAACTAGTCGTGATTTTTGCTTTATCGACAATACGGTACAAGCCAACTTACTAGCAGCAACCACAGAAAACCCTGAAGCAAAAAACCAGGTGTACAACGTAGCAGTAGGCGATCGCACCACGCTAAACCAACTGTTTGAAGCCATTCAAATAGCATTGAAAGATAACGGTGTTGATTACAATCAGCCACCAACTTACCGTGAGTTTAGAGCAGGTGATGTACGTCATTCACAAGCGGATGTAAGCAAAGCGCAAGAGTTGTTAGGCTATTCACCTAGCTACAAAATCAGCCTAGGCATTGCTGAAGCGATGCCTTGGTATAAGGGGTTTTTAGGGTGAGTCTTAAAGCTTGGGTTCAAAAGGCTGCATTGTGAGTAAAGCTAGGATATCTTCATTAGATGCGCTGCGCGGCATTGCTGCATTAGCCGTTGTGCTTTATCACTATACTTTTAGATACGATGCAATTTATGGCCATGAGTTTTCTTTAGAGCATCTGTTTATCTTTAAATATGGGTATTTAGGAGTACAGCTGTTTTTTATGATTAGTGGGTTTGTAATCTACTTAAGCTTAGAAAACACTTCTAATATAAAAAAATTCGCGTTTAACCGTTTTGCTAGGCTATATCCAGCATATTGGTTTGCTGTAATTTTCACATTTATCGTAGTTCTTGCTTTGGGACTCCCTGGCCGCGATGTTTCTTTTTTACACATGTTAGTTAACTTATCCATGCTTAATGGTTTTGTAGGTATTCCCAGTGTTGACGGAGTCTATTGGACGCTTCGAGTGGAGCTAAGCTTTTATTTCGTTATTGCCACGCTTTATTTTCTATTGCCTAGGAAACAGGTTCTGATTGGTTTTTTAAGTCTGTTGATACTAGCCTTCTTTGTTAAATATCTTTACTTACTGGGTAATGTTCATATTTCCATCAAGATTTTAAATTTAATCTTATCTTTAGATTTTCTACATTTTTTTGGTGCAGGTATAGGGTTCTATTTACTATCTAAAAAGAATGATTATCTACTAGCTTCATTATTGATAGCTACATCAATTTTATACAACCTGGCTTTTGGAAAGGGTGCTGAGCTAATAATTACACTTTCTTTTTATCCTCTATTTTTACTATTAAGCGCTGGTAAAGCAAAGTTCCTGAGTACGCGACTATTGACTTATCTTGGCGCAATATCTTATTCGCTGTATTTAGTTCATCAAAATATTGGCTATATGATTTTCAATTATTCATATAAATATAACATTCACCCAGTTATTGCCTTTTTTATCGCATTATCGGTATCTATTTTAATAGCGCATTTTAGTACAAGATATATTGAGCAAACAATCGGCAGAAAACTGAAAAAGTTGAGTGATTATGCGTAATTTAGTCAGACTCGTAATTTTAAAAAAATTAAAATTTTTTAATATAAAAGATGGTGTGATTAACGCTCAATCAAAGGATAGTAAATGAGTAGCGAGCTTTCACGGAGTCTACTAATCAATACACTGTGGTCTTTTGTTGGGCGTTTTGGTTACTTTGCCGTTGCATTAATAACAAATGTTATTTTAGTACGCCTGCTTAGTCCCAAAGAGTTTGGGCAAGTTGGTATCATGATGTTTTTTATTATGATTGCCTCTGTTTTAGTGGAGTCCGGCTTGTCAGGAGCGCTGGTTCGCAAGCAAAACGCAACTGAAGTCGATTACTCGACTATCTTTATATTTAACTTGATTGTGTCATTAATGTTAATGACGCTATTAATGGCATCGTCGGGCTTTATTGCTGACTTTTATAAAGATTCTGAGTTGCAGAGTGTGCTAATAGCATCGTCTTTCATATTGCTGATCAACGCGCTAAGAATCACGCAGGCTGCTAGGTTGATAAAGAATCTACAATTTAAAAAAAAAGCAGTCTATGAGTTTCTAGCTGTTTTAATGGCATCTATTATCGCTATTGTACTTGCATTTAATGGTGCAGGCGTTTGGGCTTTAGTCGCATTGCAATTATCTACAGCAGTAATATTGGCAGTTTTATTATGGATTTTTGTAGGCCCTTTAAATAGCTATAAGTTCAGCCCCAGATCTTTTAAGGAGTTTTATAAGTTTGGAGTCAATACTACTTTAGCTTCTTTATTAAATACAACTTTTGACAATGTATATCAGCTTATTTTAGGTAAGTATTTTTCCATTTCACAAACTGGATATTTTTATCAAGCTAAAAAACTACAGGAAATACCGTCGAGTATTTTTGTTACTATTAACTCAGGTGTTATTTTTTCTACATTGTCTAAGTTGCAAAACTCACCTAAAGAATTTAATGAGATCTACCAAAATGTGGTGCGTGTTTTTAGCGTTATAGTAGCATTAATTAGTATTATTATTTTTTATTATTCTGAGGTCATTATTTTAATACTTTATGGCGAGAGGTGGATGGATTCCGCCTACTATATGCAGCTTCTTGTTATAGGCTCTTTTTTTTATGTGCAAGAAATGTTTAACCGAAATATATTTAAAATTTTTGATCAGACAGAAAAAATACTACAGTTAGAGGTTTTCAAAAAAGCAGTTCAGTCGTGCACTATAGTTTATGGTCTTTGGACGATGAGCATAGAAAACTTACTTTTTGGATTTATATTAACAAATGTAATTAGCTTTATTGTTAACTACTATATTGCTAGAAAAGTACAAAGCTATTTCAAATGGCATGATTTATTCGTTTTAATAAAGATAATTATTATTGCGGTAGCAACAACCTTAGTTTGTTACTTGTTTGCGCAAAGTTACAATTTGAAGGGCTTTTATACATTGCTACTATTACCTTTACTTTTGTTTATATACTTTCTATTTTTATATCTATTTAAAATTAGCAATGTATATCATGACCTCAAGAGTTTAAAAGCTTCTAATAAGAGGCGTAAAAAAAATGATTGATTGGTTTTAGCCCATTTGACTATAAGCGAAGATAGTAGCTAATTGATCCGGGAGATGGGATTTGATGTCGAGAGGGTTATAAAATATGCAATTTTTTTAATTCTGCACTTAAATAAATAATATTCCATCAGAAGAATGATTGAAGCATTATAAGACGTTATATACTTAACAAGTAGCTAGTTTATAAACCTAGCAGTAATTTCTGATGAAATTGTAGATTGTCAAATTGGTGTTTATAAGCTCAACAATAGAGGTTTAAGTGAAAGTAATTCTTTGGGCACCATTTGGTGCTGGGACACATTATTGGGGGCCAGGTACAAGTGCTTACCGACTCTACAAAATCCTTAAAGACGACAATGTTAAAATCACCTTAGTTCATGGAAGTAATTCCCAAGAATTATTCCCTGAAGTGTATGATGAGCAGGTGAAAATTAGCTCTTTAGATAACAAAGGGAAAATTGCTTCTGTCATATTCTTACTAAAGTCTTTTCTTTGGATACGTAAAAATTACCATAAATACGATGCTTTCCATGGTATTACTGCTTTTTATTTCACTTTTCTACCGGCCCTGTATTTCAATAAGTTTAGAGGTAATACTTTTATTAAAATAACTGGTGGCAATGGTGGTTTTGGCAACAATAGCTTGGTAAGCAAGTTGCTTGGGTTTTCAAAATTTCGATTATCTAAGGCAAATTCTATTTCAGGGTATATTTCTATCAGTTCTTATATCTCAGCTAATCTAATAGATAGTGGCATCGATAAAAATAAAATATTTAATATTCCTAATGGTGTTGATACAAATCGTTTTAAGCCAGTTTCAATTAATACAAAGATACAGATTAGGAAGCGTAAAAATATTCCTAATAGATTTACTTTTACTTATATAGGTGGTTTGACTCATAATAAAAGAGTGATTAATGTTATTAGGAGTATGAAATTATTAAAGGATAGAGGAATTGAGAATTTTCAGTTTTTGATTGTTGGACCTGATAGAAGTAATGGTGTAGTTCAGGAGGAAGTAAAAAAATTAATTTATAGTTTGAATTTACAAGATAATGTCTTTCATGTAGAGCACACTAAGGAACCTGAAAAATATTTTCAGATGTCTGATGTGTTTATATTGGTCTCAGAAATGGAGGGTATGTCTAACTCTTTACTTGAAGCAATGGCATGTGGCTTGCCGACCATTGTTACTAAGGTTTCTGGGTCAGAGGATCTTGTTAAAGAAGAAGTTAATGGTGTATTTACTAATGGCAGTCCTATAGATATAGCTCGCTGCATGGAGGGATATATTTTAGGTGATTTTGATATTGAAAAATTCAGCCATAATAGTAGAACTGAAATCATAAACTGTTATTCTAGTAAGTTTATTATGAGCCAACACATTAGGTTGTTTTCAAATGAATGCTAAGCTCATTAATAGGAATATATCTTTTTTCAATATATTTTTCTTCTCGCTAGGTGGTTATTATACTTCGCTGATACTTGTTTCTAATTTTCTATCAAATAATTATTCTAGAATAGTTACAATGCCAATTAGAGTGGTTATTATTTTATCTATAATCTATTTAGTTGTTAATAGTGATATACATAAGAAGTTAAAGTTAGAAGCTGTTTTTTTTATTATATTTTCCTTTTTTTATATTTTCAAAATTGCTATTAGCGCTGTTTTAGATAGTAATCTTTATATTCCTCCGAGTCAGTTTTTGCTGTATTTTTTAAGTTTTGTTTTTTTACCTTTTTTACTTGTCAGCATTATAAGAATAAATAAATTTGAATATGAGAAAATTTTTAACATTATCATTTTTGGATGTGTTTCAGTTTCAATCTTGACATATTTATTTTATGGCAAATTATTAGGTAATGTTAGTAGGATTAGTCAAGAGGTCGGGAAGGATGCAAACTATATTTCACCTTTAGCATTATCCTATGTTTCTGTTTTGGGAATAAGTTTATGCTTTTCTTATTTGCTCACTAGAACCCCACCTGTAAAGTATAAGATATACTTATATTTAACTATTTTATTATGCTTAATACCATTTTTTCTGGGCGCTTCTCGGGGATCAGTTCTTGCTTTTGTATTTTCTATTAGTTTTTATTTTTTAGCCTCTAGAGGATTAACGAAGAAAATAAAATTAATTTTTCCTGTTTTTATTATTATATTTCTATTTTTCTTCATGAGTAACTATATGGGGACAAGTGTATTTGATAGGGTCATAAATATTTCAAGTGCAATCGATAGTCAGAGTTCTTCTGCAGTACGTTTATACTTGTGGGAAAATGGGATTTTACAATTTTTAAATAACCCTTTATTAGGTGATAGCTTGCAGCTAGAAGTAGCAAAGCATTATCCGCACAATATAATAGTTGAGGTTTTAATGAGTACAGGTCTCATTGGCTTTATACCTTTCTTTATATTTTCGATCCTGATTTTTAAAAAGTCTATTAAAATTATACGAATACATCCGGAAATGTTTTGGGTGACAAATATATTTTTCATGGGCTTTGTGATGAATATGTTCAGCGGTGCTATTTGGGGGGCATCTTGGTTTGCTATTGGTGCTGCTTTAATATCTGGCTTTGATTTGAGGGTTAAAAATAGTGAGTAAAATTATTATTATTCAACCTGTAGTGCCTCAATATCGAGTGGACTTCTTTGAGCGACTATACATTGAGCTAGGTGATAGGTTGTATATTTATTGTTCTAGTGACTGGCCTAATGCCCCAGCTGTAAAGAAGCCGAACATAAAAAACTTTTTCCCAGATTTAAAAATTTACTCTTTGAGGGATAAAGTTTTTTATCAGTCTTTTTTATCTATACTTAAAATAGCTAAAAAGGGGGATGTTTTAGTTATTTCCGGCAACCCAAGAATCATTAGTAATTATTTAATTATTGCGTATTGTAAGTTAATAGGTGCAAAAATTGTATGGTGGGGTCACGGCTGGTCTGCTGGATCAAGAGGCTTTCTTTCTAAGATTAGGCAGAAGTTAATGACCTTATCTGATGCAGTTCTACTTTATACAGATGATGAAAAAGAGAAGTACCAGCAATCGATCCTATTAAATCACCCTGTTTTCGCACTAAATAACGGCGTCAACCTAGAAGAGATTGACGAGAACTTTCAACTTGATTGGGACAATTATAGCAAAAGAGGTAATGTTGCTATTTTTTGCGGTAGATTAGCAGAAAGATCAAATATTTTATTGCTAATAAAAGCTGTAGAGCAATCTAAATTAATTGATAAATTAATTATTATTGGAGACGGTGAACTGTTTAAAAAAGGGCAGGATTATATAGCAGCTAATAATCTTTCTGAAAAGATTGAAATGCTCGGTGCGATTTATGAAGCTAAAATATTATCTGAGCAGTTTTCACGTGCCTCAATATTTGTTTTTCCTGGTACGGTTGGTTTAGCTTTAATTCATGCGATGGCTCACGGAATACCAGCAATATTGCACGATTCAAATGAGAACCATGGTCCTGAGCATGCTGCTGCAAATACTGTGAACTCTTTACTTTTTATAATGAATGACAGTAAGTCACTAGCTGATGCTATCGATTCTTTTTTTGATAAAAATAAAGATGCACGTTTAGCTATGGCTAAGGCTGCTCGATATACAGTTGAAGAAAAATTCAACACACGTTTAATGGCAAACAATTTTCTTGAAATGGTACATGAAATCAATAAATTCTAATATATATTCACATATCTAATATAGAGAAATTACTAAATATAATGAGTCTATAATGTTTTTGCAGAAAAATATTCTTATTAACGCTTCAAATCTACATAATGGTGGCGGAATTCAGGTGGCTGCTTCGTTCTTAGACGAGCTTTCTAAGATGGCAGTTGTCAAAAATATAAATATACATGTGTTTGCATCAAGTGAAGTAGCCGAAAGCCTTACTAATTCAAATACAGATGTTTCAATGTTTGCACTTTATAAAGTAATAAATACCTACGGAATTAAAACTTTTTTTTCGCCTCTTAATAAAAAAATTAAAAAGTATGACCTGGTTTTTACTGTGTTTGGTCCAAGTTATTTAAGAATCAAAGCAAAAAAAGAAATCGTAGGCTTTGCCCAGGCTTGGATTTTAAATTTCAACAACCCTGTATCTAAAAGAATGAACTTACTAAAACGGAATACTCTACGTTTAAGTTATCATTTAAAATGGTTGTTTTTTTTACGGGCAGATCATTATATTGTCGAGCTTGAGCATGTTAAAAGGGAGTTAATCTCTAAGAAAAAAATTGCTCATAATAGAGTCAGTGTTGCCTATAATACAGTGTCTTCTTTGTATATTGACAATTCTAAGTGGAAATATTTTCCCATAGAAAAAGGGGCTGAGGAAATATCCCTTGGCATTGTTACTAGAGATTACCCTCATAAAAATATCAATATTTTTCCACTAGTGGCTGAAGCTCTTAAGCTTAAGCACAATATTAAAGTGCATTTTTATACAACGCTTAATGATAATGAATGGGAAACAAAAGATAGTTTTTTCAAAAAATATGTATCAACTGTAGGTTCGTTATCTCCTGATCAGTGCCCTTCTTTTTATAAACAGTTAGATGGTGTTGTATTTCCAAGTTTATTAGAGTGCTTCTCTGCTACCCCTTTAGAATCAATGGTTATGAAAAAACCTTTATTTGCATCAGATCGTGGGTTTGTACGAGATGTTTGTGGTGAACATGTTAAATATTTTGATCCGTTAGATCCTGATGATATTGCCCTTAAAATTGCAACTTATTTTAAGGAGGAAACAGATCAATCTTTGTGGTTAAAACAAGCTAGAGTCCATGCTCTAAATTTCTCTAGCGCTCGAGGGCGAGCTGAAAAATATATTGAAATAATTCGGCAACAGTTAAAAGACTGAAAAATACAATCATAACTGCAACTTTCTATTTTACTCGATAAATAATAAACACTAGGTTTAACTCATAAAATGAAGCAAATCCTCCAAGACATGTCCAAAGGCGGCACCACAGTTACCGAAGCTCCGTCACCTTCAAACAAAACCAACCATCTGCTAATCAACACCACAGTGTCTTTAATTTCTGCTGGTACTGAGCGCATGCTGGTTGATTTTGGTCGAGCGAACTTAGTTGATAAGGCGCGTGCTCAACCCGATAAGGTGAAAATGGTTCTTGAGAAGGTTCAGACCGATGGGCTGATGACCACTGTTGACGCTGTTCGCTCTAAGCTGGCTCAACCTTTACCACTTGGTTATTGCAATGTGGGTGTGGTTACAGAGGTGGGTAAAGGTGCTGAATCTTTTAAAGTAGGCGACCGAGTTGCTTCTAATGGACCTCATGCTGATGTTGTACGGGTGGGTAAAAACCTTTGTGCAAAAATTCCTGATGAAGTCAGTGATGAAGAAGCATCTTTTGTGGTGGCGGCCAGTATAGGTTTGCAAGGCGTGCGTTTAGCTCAGCCCACGTTAGGTGAAGCTTTTGTAGTAACAGGCGTTGGACTAATTGGCTTACTGACGGTGCAGCTGCTGCGCGCTCATGGTTGTCGTGTGTTGGCGATTGATTTTGATGATGCCAAATTAGCCTTAGCTAAAGAGTTTGGTGCTGAAACTTGTAACCCTGGTAAAGGCGAAGACCCTATTGCGACAGGTATGGCTTTCAGTCGTGGAGTTGGGGTTGATGGTGTCATCATTACGGCCTCTACCAAAGAAAGTTCACCAGTAACGCAAGCGGCACGCATGAGTCGCAAGCGTGGACGTATTGTTCTCGTTGGTGTTACCGGCTTAGAGCTCAATCGAGCGGACTTCTATGAGAAAGAGTTAACCTTTCAAGTGTCCTGCTCCTATGGCCCAGGCCGTTACGACCCGCTTTATGAAGAGCAAGGCCAAGATTATCCAGTAGGTTTTGTGCGCTGGACTGAGCAGCGCAACTTTGAAGCCGTGTTAGATATGATGGCTAGTGGCCAAGTAGATGTTAAACCGCTGATTACCCATCGCTTTGAGTTTGAAGACGCACCCAAAGCTTATGATCTGCTAACCACGGATAAAACCGCGTTGGGTATTTTACTTAAGTACTCAAGCGAGCCGGATTCAAGACACCTTGAAACGGTTTCTTTGCATAAAACGACCGTGTTCAATTCACAAAAGCCTGTGGTGGGCTTTGTGGGAGCGGGTAACTATGCCTCTCGGGTACTAATACCTGCTTTTAAAGCGGGCGGCGCACAGCTGCACACCATTGCCACCTCGGGCGGTATTAATGGTGTTGTGCATGGTGATAAGGCCGGTTTTGCCGATGCCACCACAGACACCCAAGGCATGATAGATAATCCAGCTATTAACACCCTTGCTGTAGTCACACAGCATAATACCCACGCTCACTTTGTAACGGCTGCTCTTCAGGCGGGTAAAAATGTGTTTGTTGAAAAACCTTTAGCCATCACCCTTGAAGAGTTACAGCAGGTTGAAGAAGCGTATCGGCACGCTCAGACTAAGGGCGGCGCACATCTGATGGTGGGCTTTAATCGTCGTTTTGCTCCTCAAGTACAAAAAATGAAGGCTTTGCTAGATACAGTGCATGAGCCAAAGTCATTCATTATGACTATGAATGCGGGGGCAATTCCTGCTGACCATTGGACACAAAACAATGAAGTAGGTGGTGGTCGTATAATTGGTGAGGCCTGTCACTTTATTGATTTGATGCGCTTTTTAGCAGGCTCCGAGATTGTTTCGGTTCAAGCTCGTCGCATGGGTGATACTGGCGATGGTGCGATTACTGAAGTTAAAGCATCAATAACCCTTGGTTTTGCTGATGGTTCCTTTGGTACTATTTTCTACCTTGCCAATGGCGCTGCAAGTTTTCCGAAAGAACGTGTGGAAGTGTTTGCTGCTGGTCGAGTTTTACAGCTCGATAATTTCCGTAAGCTTAAAGGTTATGGCTGGCCGAGTTTTAAAAAGATGAATCTTTGGAAGCAAGATAAAGGCCAAAACGCATGCGCAGCAGCGTTTTTGTCAGCGGTTGAAAAAGGTATTAATACGCCTATTTCTGCAGAGGAAATCTTTGAAGTGGCTCGTGTAACAATTGAAGTCACAGAGATACTTCGCAATCAATAATTTTTAATAAGGTGCTTCATTTATGCAACCTAAAGTTTGTACGCTAGGTCTTGGCTACATTGGTCTTCCGACCTCCGCCCTTATCGCTTCTCATGATGTATCTGTGCATGGTGTGGATATTTCGCAACACGTAGTTGATACCATCAATGCAGGTAAAATACATATTGTAGAGCCAGAGCTTGATAAGGCTGTAGCCAGTGCGGTATCTAAAGGCTTTTTGAAAGCAGACACTAAACCTGCCGAAGCAGATGTCTATTTAATCGTAGTGCCCACGCCCTTTAAGGGGGGCAGCCACGAGCCAGATACCTCATACATTCAAGCCGCCACCGAAGGCATTTTGCCCCTACTTAAAGAGGGCGATTTATACATTATCGAATCCACCTCGCCGGTGGGTACCACCGAGCGCATGGCGGAATTTATTTACGCCAACCGCCCTGAGCTTAAAGGTAAGCTGCATATTGCCTACTGCCCCGAGCGCGTGCTGCCAGGCAATGTGATGTACGAGCTAGTGCACAACGATAGGGTGATCGGGGGTATTGATGAAGCAGCCACGGATAAAGCGTGTGCCTTTTATGCCCAGTTTGTAAAAGGTGAGCTACACAAAACCAACGCCCGCACCGCAGAAATGTGCAAGTTGGTAGAAAACTCCTCTCGCGATGTGCAAATAGCCTTTGCCAACGAGCTGTCTATTATTTCAGCCAAAGCGGGCATTAATGTGTGGGAGTTAATTCGTTTGGCCAATAAACACCCACGGGTAAACATTCTGCAGCCAGGCAGCGGGGTAGGTGGGCACTGCATCGCGGTGGATCCTTACTTCATTACCTCTGAATTCCCCATGGAATCGCAAATCATTGGCAAGGCACGTGAGATAAATAACTACAAAGCCTTTTGGTGTGCCCAGCAAGTACGCGAAGCTATTAATGCCTTCCAGCTGCGCGAAAACCGCGCTCCAAAAGTAGCGCTCATGGGATTAGCCTTTAAGCCTAATATCGATGACCTGCGCCAATCGCCCGCCATTTACATCACCCAACGCGTGCTGCAAGAAGCCAACGATGAAACCTATTTTATTGTAGAACCCAACGTAGCAGAGCATTCCGTGTATAAACTCACCGATGCCAACGAGGCCGCAGCCCAAGCCGATATCGTGGCCTTTTTAGTGGCCCATGATGAATTTAAGGGCTTGGAGTTTGCCGAGCATCAGCAAGTGTTAGATTTTTGTGGAGTAACTCACTAAGCCTTAATAGCACATAGGAGGTGCAAGTTAGCTCGATATATCACAACGTGTGTTGTATCGGGTTAACTTTAAAGTTAATATGATGCTCCATTTCTTGAAAGTTACTTCAGAGTTGTTTGGTTTGCAGCCTGTGGGGCAAAAACCTGACAGGCCACCCAATTGGGAGCTCCGCGCCCGATGTGAGAACAGTAGCGAAAGTAGCTGTTTGTTTGTGCAGCAGTTAGTAGCGCTTTCAAAGAAAAATCAGCGCGATGGAAAAGATGCGCAAAGAGCAATGAATAAACTTTTTCACGTTACAGCAACAGGGTTACCACTAGAGGATTTTTACGATAAAAAGCAGTGCCATGTGGCACATGAATTTAGTTACTTGGGCGTGTTTTGCAAAATTTGGCGAATTAGGCAAGGGGCTGTGCGTATATATTTTTCTTATGCGCAAGAGAAAGTTATTTATTTAGCCGCTGTTGCTGCAAAAAGAAAAGACAAGCTAAGCAAATCTGAAAAAGACATTCTAGAGCAGGAAATTACGTTGTACCTAAATGCCGAGGCCAATCACTCATTGGTTGAGGTTGAGTTGCAACAATAGGAGTAACGATATGGCTATCAAAGAATTAGCACAGCTTTGGCAACATTCTTTAGAAGATAAAGATTTTCGTTTTGAATTAAAGGCGCAAGAGATTGCGGTTGAGCTGGCTGCTGCTGTGGCGGATGCTGGCATTACGCAGGCAGAGCTTGCCCAACGGCTTGGTTGGAAGCCGGCACGTGTAAGTAAGGTGTTGCACGGCGCCACTAACTTAACGCTTAAAACATTGTTTGAGCTAAGCGAGGCATTGGGGCTTGATTTTGCGTTAACACTCACTGCAAAACAACAAGCGGAGCCTGTGCTAAATGTGAAAGTAGAAACCTGTGATAGCAATGCTGTAGAGTTTTTTAGGCCGCTAAGAAGACCAGTACGGCCAGAGCTAGTAACAGAGCCTATTGCGGTGTTTGCAGGTTAGGTGGTATGAAAAAATCATCATTACAACTAGAGCACTATCACTACACTAAACTCTTACTTGAAGTTAACGCTGATTACCAGGCTGATAAAGAGCCTGAGAACAGCGTTTATTTTATTCCCAATGCTAAAGCGATAAAAACTACTATTCGGCTGCAAAAAGTGGTTAATCAGGAAGATGCTAAACAGCCGCTTTATGCTCTAGAACTTAGTTTTTCATGCGACGACGCAGCTTTTCCCTATGTTTTTTCAGTAGGTTTAATGGCGTTTGTTATGTGCGAGGAAACGCTAGCGGAGGAGATAGAGCAACACCAGCACCGTTTGGTGGTAAATGCGGTTTCTATGCTGTTTTCCGCGGTAAGGGAGCAATTGCTTACGCTGTCAGCCCGGCATCAATATGGCCCAATGATGCTGCCTAGCCTAGATTTTAGATCTTTAGCAGAGCAAAAATCATAATTTGTTTCGCTTAATTAGGCGCGCACAATGTAAAAATAAAAGGACATAGTTTCATGAAAGTTTTATCCGTTTTCGGCACCCGCCCCGAAGCCATTAAAATGGCACCCCTCGTAAAAGCCTTAGCCGCCGATGAATTTTTTGAAGCCAAGGTGTGCGTTACCGCCCAGCACCGTGAAATGCTCGACCAAGTATTGGAGCTGTTTGAAATTACCCCCGATTACGATTTAAACCTGATGAAAGCAGGCCAAGATTTGTACGACATTACCTCGGGCGTGTTGCTAGGTTTGCGTGATGTGCTAAAAGAGTTTCAGCCCGATATGGTGCTGGTGCATGGTGATACCGCCACCACCTTTGCTGCCTCGCTGGCAGCGTTTTACCAGCAAATCCCCGTGGGCCATGTGGAAGCAGGCTTGCGCACGGGAAACTTATATTCCCCTTGGCCAGAAGAAGCGAACCGTGTGTTAACGGGCCGTTTGGCAGCACTGCATTTTGCCCCCACGGAGCGCAACCGCAAAGCCTTGCAGCATGATCATGTAAGCGATGACATTATTACGGTTACCGGCAACACCGTGATTGATGCCCTGCAATGGGTGGTGGATAAGATCGAGAATTCTGCCGATTTAAAACAGCGTATTGATGCCACTTTGCAAGAAGCCGGGCTTGATACACAGGTGCTTAATAACCGCTATGTATTAGTTACTGGCCATCGCCGCGAAAACTTTGGCTCTGGCTTTGAAAACATTTGCGCCGCCTTACGCGATTTGGCCACCGCTAACCCTGAAACCCACTTTATTTACCCTGTGCACCTAAACCCCAATGTGCAAGAGCCTGTGAAACGCTTGCTCGGCGGCTTAACCAACGTGCACCTAATTAACCCCTTAGGTTACGAGCCTTTTGTGCACCTGATGCAGCACTCTTATTTGGTGCTCACCGATAGCGGTGGTGTGCAAGAAGAAGCGCCAGGTTTAGGCAAGCCCGTGTTAGTGATGCGCGACACCACCGAACGCCCCGAAGCCGTGGAGGCGGGAACTGTGCGTTTGCTAGGCACCAATGCCGATGTTATCCGCGACGCCGTGCAAGAGCTGTTAGATGACGATGCTTTGTATGCCAAAATGTCACAAGCTCATAACCCTTATGGCGATGGTAAAGCGTGCGAGCGCATATTGGCGTTTATGAAAGAGAAGCATTAAGGCCATATTGTGCTGCTGACTAAAATCAAAACCGCCTATGCTTTAGGTGTAGGCAATATACTTCGAGTGCTCAGTTATCGCCTCGGAGTTAAAACAGGTATAAACCCAGTTCGCCGCCTACAGGCTCCCCTTAGTCAGGGGGATTTTTTTGCGCCTTATAAAAGCAAGCCAGCCAATCTAAGCCCAGTAGAAGCTTGGCGGGATGATATGTTGCTGTTTAGCTACTGGCGTTTTCCTTTAGGTGAAACGCCCCCTGCCTGGCACATCAACCCTTTTAACCAAAAAGCCGTTGCCAATGCTGAGAAACCTTGGTGGCAAATCCCCGATTTCGATCCTGAAGTGGGCGATATAAAACAAATATGGGAACTATCCCGTTTTGATTGGGTGCTCGCTTTTGCGCAATGTGCTGCCAACGGTGACGCTAAGGCTTTAGAACGTTTAAACCTCTGGTTAAATGATTGGTGTACTAACAACCCGCCTTACTTTGGTCCTAATTGGAAGTGCGGCCAAGAAGCCTCCATTCGGGTGATGCATTTAGCCATGGCAGCGCTTATTTTAGGCCAAACGTGTGACGCAAATTCAACACTTATTGAGCTAATTCACACCCACCTAAAACGTATCGCTCCTACCATTCAATACGCCATTGCCCAAGACAACAACCACGGTACCTCAGAAGCTGCTGCATTATTCATGGGTGGCGCTTGGTTGTGTGCTATGGGTATTAGCGAAGGGAAGCGTTTTGAGCGCATGGGGCGAAAATGGCTTGAAAATCGAGTCAGCAAAATAGTGATGGAGGACGGTAGCTTTAGTCAGTATTCCACCACTTACCATAGGGTGATGCTGGATACCCTAAGCATGGCAGAAGTATGGCGCCGGCACTGGCAATGTCCTGTTTTTAGCCAACGGTTTTATGCACGTTGCTATGCTGCAACTGTTTGGCTTTGCACTATGGCGAATGAGCATAACGGTGATGCACCTAACATAGGTGCTAACGACGGTGCGCGCTTGTTGCCTCTTACCGATAGTGCTTACCGTGATTTTCGCCCTAGCGTACAGTTGGCGATGGCGTTGTTTGCTAACAAAAACGCCTACGGTGAGGGTGAATGGAATCTGCCTTTACAATGGCTAGGCGTCGCCATTCCAACTGACAGCTTGGTGGAGCCACAAAGTAAGATGTTCGATAAGGGTGGTTTTGCCGTTTTAGCAGTGGCAAAAGCCAAAGCCGTTTTACGCTATGCACGCTTTCGGTTTCGCCCAAGCCATGCCGATGTTTTGCATGTGGATCTGTGGCTAGCAGGTGAAAATTTACTCCGTGATGCAGGTAGTTTTAGCTATAACACTGACGCCAAATGGCAGGAATATTTCCCAAGTACTGTTAGCCATAACACAGTGCAGTTTGATGGGCGCAATCAAATGCCGCGGTTAAGCCGTTTTTTATTAGGTGATTGGCTAACCACGTCGGCATTAGAGCCCGTTAAATCGGCTGATGGAGTGAACACTGTGGCAGCGGCCTACAAAGATGCAAAAGAGGCATACCATAAACGTGCGCTAACGCTAACGAAAAATAAATTGCGTGTGGTGGATGATATTGAAGGCTTTGAGAGTAGTGCTGTGCTGCGATGGCGTTTAACCCCAGGCACATGGCAGGTAGATGGGCAAAGTATTAGCAATGGCAAACATTCGCTAACCGTAAGTGCAAATGTCGCGATAAGCCGCTTTGCTATTGTTGAGGGATGGGAATCCCGTTTTTATTTACATAAAGAACCTGTGCCAGTGCTGGAAGTAGAAGTACAGCAGGCAGGCCAGTTAGTGACGGAGTATTCGTGGGCATGAGAGTTTTATATTTTCACCAACATTTTTCTACGCCTAAAGGGTCGGCGGGCATTCGTTCTTATGGTATGGCTCGGCAGCTAATAGAAAGCGGGCATCAAGTGACTATGGTGTGCGGCAGCTACGACAAAGGCGAAACAGGTTTAACCCAACCTTTTAAGCGTGGCAAGCGTACAGGCCAAGTGGATGGCATTGATATCATTGAATTTGATCTCGCTTATTCAAATAGCGATGGCTTTGTTAAACGTGCTTTAATATTCTTAAAATTTGCTTTGCGCAGCATCTTGGTTGCCCTCACTGCACGCTACGATGTTGTATTTGCTACTACCACCCCCTTAACCGCTGGCATTCCTGGTATTTTTGCACGTTGGCTGCGTTTTAAACCCTTTGTTTTTGAAGTGCGCGATTTATGGCCAGAGCTCCCACGGGAAATGGGCGTTATCACCAACCCTGTTGTACTATGGGCCATGTCGGTACTGGAGTTTGTGAGTTATCGTTCTGCACACAAGCTCATTGGCTTATCCCCTGGCATTGTGGAAGGCATTACAAAGCGCGGCGTAAAAAAAGAGCGCATTGCGTTAATCCCTAATGGCTGTGATTTAGATATTTTTGCTGGTGAGGTAGAACCTTGGCGCCCAACCGATATTGCTGGAAATGAATTGATGGCCATATTTGCGGGCACCCATGGTATGGCTAATGGGCTAGATGCCGTGTTAGATGCTGCTGCCGAATTAAAAAAGCGAAAGCGTGCTGATATCAAAATACTGCTAATAGGGCAGGGCAAGCTAAAGCCCGTATTACAAGAACGCGCAGCAGCGGAAGGGTTAGATAATGTTGTGTTTCACGAGCCTGTTAATAAAGCGCGCTTGGCAGGTTTATTCGCCTCTACGGATGTTGGTTTACAAGTATTAGCTAATGTCCCTGCTTTTTATTACGGCACGTCCCCCAACAAATTCTTCGATTACATTGCCGCCGGCCTACCTGTTATTAACAACTACCCGGGCTGGCTCGCGGGCATGATCGAAGAACACCAACTTGGCTTTGCTGTGCCGCCGGAAGACCCAACAGCCTTTGCCGATGCACTAGAAGCTGCCGCTGCGGACAAAACTGCATTAAAAGAAATGGGCGCCCGCAGCCGCCAGCTAGCTGAGCAAGAATTTGCTCGTGAAAAGCTGGCGGGGGAGTTTGTAGAGTGGTTGGAGAGTGCGGGGTGATATGAAACTTGCTATGGCAGTGTTACTAAGCTCATCCAGCAAACCGAGCTAGCCGCCACCATGGGCCAGCGCTCGCGCGAAATTGCTGAAGCAAAATACGACGTGCATAAAGTGAATGCGCACATGCTTAGTGAAATGGAGATTAGGCAGTAGTTATGGCACGTTTAATTTCTTTTTTACAGGAACTCTTCATTCGCAAGTTAGGCCCGCCCGTAATTGGTGCCTTTGTTGCTGCATGGGTGGTGCTAAATTGGGATCATCTTCTTTTGTTGTTTTGGGGGAATGGTTTACTAGAAGAGCGTGTTGAGGCGTTTAGGTTAGCGATAGATCAGGTTTGGTATAAAAAATACGCTATACCTGCCATTGTCGCTTTTTTGTACCTGGTCGTTTTGCCTTATGCCTCTTGGGGAGTAAGTAAACTGCAAACCCATGCCACAAGAATGACACATGGACATCGCGTAAAAACTGAAAAAATCCTATTGCAGGCCACGAAAGGCGTGAAGCTTCTATTGGTGGGCTACCCTTAAGCACTATTATCACAGTTCATTTGGCACAAACCCTTCTTCTCTTAAAGCGTGAATAACACCACGTATTAGATAGCTATTGGCAAATCCCACAGTATATTGGCGTGCTCCTTCCGCGATAGGCAACAACATGTTTTTTTCAACAAGTTTGCCTATTTGGTAAGTGCGCTGACGAGAATTTAGGTTTTTGGTGACAGGTGCAAAATCACTTGCTTTGGCTGTTCCTTGTTTGGCTGTAATAAGTAGCATGCTCATTTCTAAATCGGTGATGAGTTCACGTTCGCGAGAATGTCGGAGTGCTGGCTTTAAAATGTTATCTAATAAATAACTGGCTTTTGTTAGCTTATCTACCTTTTCTAGCTCTATTAGCAATCCACGCAGTACATATTCACACCAAGCTTCAAGTTCTTTGGGTTTCCCAGTATCCGCTTTGCTTAACATATCGTAGTAAGTGTCGCGGTTATTGCAAAAAATAGCAGTAGGGTTCAGCACTCGGCCGCCTTGTTGCACATCAAAGCCGAACTTAAGCAAGAGCGCATAAGT
>Ga0079226_10001087_pt1 | contig 20596 bp, 18 predicted proteins | sample Poulit2014_FD_76345 | JGI IMG/M metagenome (GOLD analysis project Ga0079226, IMG submission 76345) | Agricultural soil microbial communities from Georgia to study Nitrogen management - Poultry litter 2014 | ecosystem: Environmental > Terrestrial > Soil > Agricultural land | place: USA: Georgia... | reverse complement strand
TGGTTTGGTGAGTACCTACAAAAACGTTTAGGCATCACCTACGTGTACGCCAACGAACTAGAAATTGAAGATGGCAAAGTAACTGGCCGCGTGGTGGGCGAAATCGTAAACGGCGAACGCAAAGCGGTGCTTCTACAAAAAATTGCTAAGGAAGAAGACCTAAGCCTTGAACAAGTAATTGCTGTGGGCGATGGTGCCAACGACTTGCCTATGCTTGGCGTGGCCGGCCTCGGCATTGCCTTCCGCGCAAAGCCACTGGTGAAAGAAAGTGCAAAACAAGCCATTACTACCCTTGGGCTAGACGGAATCCTCTATCTTATTGGGGTACGCGACCGTGACCAAGCGGAATTACTGGCTAAAGGGAAAACAGCTCCCCAAACACACTAACTTACTGCTACACAGAAAAGGCACCTCCAGAGGTGCCTTTTTTTACTTCTAACGACACTTAAGTAACAGGCGTTTTGCTCTTATCGCCCGCCACTTCGCGCACTAGGCGCGGCACGAGAAAGCCTGGCAAACGTGCTCGCACGCCTTCCATCAAGGCAACCGCCTTTTCATCACTCACTAAGAAATGCGCTGCCCCTGCTACTTTATCTAACTGATGCAAATAATACGGCAACACACCAGCGCTGAATAAGCGGTTCGCTAAATTTTCTTGCGCCTCCACACTATCGTTCACCCCTGCTAACAACACTGCTTGGTTCAGCACCGTTACGTTTTGTGCTTTTAAACGCTTAACCCTTCGCGCTAACTCATCCGTGATTTCGTTAGCGTGGTTAATATGTAATACAAGCACACTCTCCCAACGCTCATCACCTAGCAACTGCTCAAGTTCTGGTGTTAAACGCTCAGGAATTACCGCAGGGTTACGGCTGTGAATGCGCAAACGTCGTAGGTGTGGAATCTCAGCAAGCGCCTCCACTAAGCTAGTTAGCTTTCGGTCTGATAAAGACAAAGGATCGCCGCCACTGAAAATAACCTCATGCACATCTTTTTGCTGTGCTAACCATGCTAGCGCCTCGCCATAACGCTCTTGTGTGGGCATATATTCTTGATACGGAAAATGGCGGCGAAAACAGTAGCGGCAATGCAGCGCACAGGCGCCCGTCACAACAAATAGCACGCGGCCATGATATTTGTGTAAGATGCCCGGCACAGGAGTATGGTCTGCTTCTTCAAGCGGATCTTGCGTGTAACCTGGTACCACCTCCATTTCTTCGCCAGTGGCTAACACTTGGCGCAACAAGGGGTCGCGCGGGTTACCTACCTCCATACGCGCAACAAAACCACGTGGCACCCGTACTGCAAATTGCTCACTAGCTTGCATAGCGAGGGGCAAATCTTCCACTGTAAGTTGCAAGATGGACAGCAATTCCTGAAGATCAGTAATGGCATTTGCTTGCTGTTGCTGCCAATTTGGTACTTGTTGAGCTATCATTACAACCCTTAATTTAATCTTTTATTTAGGTGATTACATGGCGACCTATTCTACCAACGAATTCAGATCTGGCTTGAAAGTAATGCTTGATGGCGATCCTTGCTCCATTGTGGAGAACGAATTCGTTAAACCTGGTAAAGGCCAGGCTTTTAACCGGGTGCGTCTGCGCAACCTGCGCACCGGCCGCATTTGGGAGCGCACATTTAGATCAGGCGAATCGCTTGAAGCTGCAGATGTGATCGATACTGATATGCAGTACCTCTACACCGATGGTGAATTCTGGCACTTCATGAACCCAGACACTTTCGACCAAGTGGCCGCTGACGAAAAAGCAGTGGCTGACGCCATTAACTGGCTCAACGAGGAAGATATCTGCACCGTGACACTGTACAACGGCGCCCCGCTCATCGTCACCCCGCCCAACTTCGTAGAACTGGAAATTGTTGAAACAGATCCAGGCCTAAGAGGCGACACTGCCGGCACAGGCGGCAAGCCCGCCAAACTAGCCACTGGCGCCACCGTTAACATCCCATTGTTCGTGCAGCAAGGCGAGATTGTACGTGTTGATACACGTACCGGCGAATATGTAGGCCGCGTTAGAAACTAAGCAATGCCTAAACATTCTTGGCAGCCTACCGCTAGCGCCCGAGCCATTAAAGCTCGGGCGCAGCTTTATGCGCACATTAGAGATTTTTTTGCTGAACGCAATGTTCTTGAAGTAGATACCCCCTTCTTGGCACAGCACGGTGTGAGTGACATTCACATCCAATGCATCCATGTGCCGGAATACGGTTTTCTGCAATCTTCACCCGAATACCATATGAAGCGCCTACTGGCCGCTAACATCGGCTGCATGTATCAAATTGCGCGGGTGTTTCGCGATGGAGAAGCAGGGCAACGCCACAACCCAGAATTCACCATGTTGGAATGGTACCGTGTGGGCATGGCGCTACCGGCCCTCATTGATGAGTGCATAGCGTTACTACAGCCGTTATTGAGCCTCGAGAAAGTACAGCATTACCCGTTTCGTGAGGTATTTGCGCTGCATACCGGCCTCGACCCAATGCGCGCCAGCGTGGCAGATTTATACGAGAAAGCATCAGAAAACACCGAGCTTCCCGCAGATTTAGACCGTGGCGCCTTGGTGGATTGGTTGATGGCCACGGTGGTTGAACCTCAACTACCCCCTCAACAACTCACTATTATCGACCGTTTTCCAGGTTGGGCAGCGGCATTAGCTGAACACAGCACAGATGAAGACGGTGAAACCGTGGCGCTTCGCTTTGAAATCTATGCCCAAGGCATGGAACTGGCCAACGGCTATCAAGAACTGCTAGACGCCACAGAACAGCAACGCCGTTTTGCGGCAGACCAAGCCCTCCGCGCCCAACGCTCACTGCCCGCGAGAGAAGCAGACCCTTGGCTGCTCGCAGCCTTAGAGCATGGCTTACCCCCTTGTTCGGGCGTGGCTATGGGGCTAGACCGCCTGCTGATGCTACTGCTTAAGGCAGAACATATTGAAGAAGTGATTAGCTTTCCCGTTGGCAGAGCTTAACGCTCTGCCTCTTGGGCGTTTTCCACAATTAGTTTGCTAATGGTAGGTAGTAAAGATTCTGGCAAATCATGCCCCATGCCTTTCAGCATCGACAGCTTTGCGCCTTTAATGTTTTTTGCTGAAGAACGCCCACACGCAGGGCGAAGTAACGGATCCACCGTGCCATGAATAACACGGGTGGGGCATTTAATTTTGCGTAAGTAAGGGCGCAGATCTCCGGTGCTGAGCGTAGCCATAAATTGCTGCAATACACCACGGGGATACAAGCCTCGCTGCCAACTTTCAGCAAACATTTGCTCTATCAATGGGCTATCGTGATCTAGCGTGCCACCTATTACGCGCATCATTTTCTTGCCATAAGCCACGTACTCTTCTTCCGAATTAATTTGCACACGCGAGCCCACCAGGGTTTTCAACGCTGCAAACGTAGGAGGCGGCAAGAACCGATGGTTACTGCTCGACATAATAGAAGTAAGGCTCAACACACGCTCTGGATGTTTCCCTGCCAACAATTGGCTAATCATCCCCCCCATGGAAGCTCCCACGAGGTGCGCTTTTTCAATGTCTAGCTCGTCCATCAAGCCAAGAGTATCTGTCACCATATCGTGAAGGGTATAAGGCGGTTTAATATCGAGCCCTATTAATGCACGAGCAATAGCCACATTGGGGCTATAGTGAATGCGCCCACGTATTTTGGTGGAATGGCCCACATCGCGGTTATCAAACCGAATAACCCGGTAACCCTGCTCAGCCACGGCATTCAGCAGTGGCTCTGGCCAAAATACCATTTGTGCCGACAGACCCATAATAAATAACACCACAGGGGCATCTTTATCACCGCGCTCATCATAAGCGAGGGTAATGCCTTCCGGTGTCATCACAGTTGCGGTAGTAACGTTTAATTTTTTCATGGTAGGACTCTAAAAAATACAGCGATTCACTACAAGGCAGAAACGCCCAACAATATCACCCTAGCCAGCCATATTTGCTAGCCACTTATCGCCTTGCAGCACCAATATTACACCCACTAGCATGCAGCCAAGGCCCACAGCCTTCACCGGCGTAACAGATTGCTGCACCAACCCTAGCCAACCTGCGTGGTCGAGCATAATGGCCGTGCTAAGCTGAGCGAAAATAATCAGCATAAGCATATTGGCCAACCCTAAGCGCGGTGTTAAAAACACAGTGGAAAATAGCGCCAAACACCCTAGTGCACCGCCTGTTAGTGTCCACATGGGTTGTTTAGGCACTTGTGCTAACACTTGCCCCAAGCCACCGCGGGCTAACGTTACGCCTAGTAACAGCATAGTGCCCACTGAAAAAGAGACCAAAGTGGCTACAATAGGCTCGTTGCCCAACCCTTTAGCCAAGTTGGCATTTACAGAAGCTTGCACGGCAAAACTGGTACCGGCCAACAATGCTAAGCAAACAAACCCTAGTGTCATTTCACCCTCAACTTATTGGTAAACCAAGCTTATGCGTTTAGATCAGTATGTTTCACAAGCTTGCGGCCTATCACGCAAACAAGCAAAAGCTCTCATCAAAACGGGCCGTATTACTATGGCTGGCGAAGCGTGCCGCCAGGCGCAACAACGCACAGGCACGGCCGAAGTGTTACTAGACGGTACACCTTTAACCCTGCCGGGTGAACGATATTATATGCTGCACAAACCAAGCGGCTATGTATCCGCTACCGAAGACGATCGCCACGCCACCGCGCTCTCTTTATTGCCTGCTCATTTACGCGAAGGCCTGCACATTGCCGGCCGCTTAGATAAAGACACCACCGGCCTATTGCTGCTCACCACCGATGGCCAATGGAGCCGCAGGGTAACTGCACCACGCTACGAAGTACCTAAAACCTACGTAGCCACCTTAGCCGAGCCCATTTCTGCCGCCGCTATAAAGCAATTAGAACAAGGGGTTATGCTGCGTAACGAAGACAAACCCACCTTACCCGCGCAGGTGGACGTGCTCGCCAATAAACACATAAAACTCACCTTAATAGAGGGGCGTTACCACCAAGTAAAACGCATGTTAGCGGCCGTGGGCAACCGTGTTGTAACACTACACAGGCGAGCAATAGGCACCCTCGTATTAACGCCAGATTTGGCTGAAGGCGAATATCGCGAACTCACCGATGAAGAAATTTCTGCGTTTGAGTGAATTTAAATAAACTTTTTGCATCAACTAAATGAATTATTAATGTTTTTGAGCTTTACTCTTGTCTCAACACCACCCTACACTGCAATAACTGCCCACCTCTCATGATAATAATTAAAACAAAGCAGTGAGATATTCTAAAGCGCCACCTTCTCACACTAAGGTTTTAGCGAGAGCACAAGCACTTGCAATTAAGTAATTGCCTCATGAACGAGGCAGTTTTGCCTACCTTAGGAGTTGGTTATGCAAAGAAAAATAACAAAACTTGTTCCAACCACCATTGCTATGTCTGCCTTAAGCAGTGCTTTATTACTCACCTCAACAGGTGCTATGGCCGCCGGTTTAACCCTGAACGAACAAAGTGCTAGCGCCATGGGCACAGCGTATGCGGGCCGCTCTTCTTCTGCCCTGGATGCGAGCACCGTATTTGGTAACCCAGCCGGCATGTCGCGTTTAGACCGCATGCAAGTGAGTGGCGGTTTAGCGTTTATTGATCCGCGTATCAAAATTAAAGGCGATCCATCTAACCCTTCAGGTACCAACAAGGGCGACATGGTGCCCTTCACCACTATTCCATTTGGTTATTTTGTAATGCCACTAGATGACCAATGGCACTTTGGTATGGGTATTTATGCGCCAGTTGGCGGCAAAAGCGACTTCGAAAAAACGTTTACCGGCCGCTATCAGGCACGTAAAACCGAAGTGACCATGATTACCTTCCAGCCCACCATTAGCTATAAATTTAATGAGATGTTATCGGTGGGTATTGGCCCAACGATTAGCTATTTAGAAGGAACTCTCAGCAGTAATTCTTTGAGCCCTATTCCCGGTGGTGATGATCTACTGTACACAGCTGAAGGCGATGACACGGCCGTAGGCGTCAACGTAGGTGTTCTTTTTCAACCTTATGAAGACACTACCTTTGGTTTAACTTATCGCTCACACACTAAATTCAAATTTAGCGGCGATGCCAAATTAGAAAACTTTCCAGATATCAGCAATCCCCCTGCAAGCCTCGCAAACCCTCCTGTTACCTATAAAGGGAACGCCAAACTAACGTTTACGGCGCCAGAAAGCATCGACGTCTCATTCACACACAAGCTTGATGAACAATGGACACTCTATGCGGGTGCTGTGTGGACACGTTGGAGCCGTTTAGACACCATCGCTATTGATGACACGCTCGTTGTACCAGGAGTTACCAATGATGGGATCGATCCCATTGAAGATGTTAATTTCAGAGACACCTGGGCCTACTCCATTGGTACTTCTTACCAGCTAAACCCTGAATGGATACTAAGAGCTGGGTTCGCATTGGATGACGCCGCTGCTTCTGATGGAGACCGTAGCGTAAGAACGCCCATTGGCGAACGCAAAGCCATTACCATTGGCGCCGGCTGGCACGCAACCCCCAACCTCACCATTGATGCTGCCTACGGCTATCTTTGGGAAAGCACAGCCAAGGTTGACGCTCCTGCTAAATCAGGTGGCGCTCGCCCAGGCTGGAAAGGCTCCTTCAAAAACGAAGCCCACGGTATTTCTGCGCAAGCCACTTATCGCTTCTAAATTCATTTAGTAGCACACAGGCCCTTTAGGCTCATTCGCTTAGAGGGCTTTTTTATTAGCGGGAAAAACACCTGCTACACTTGGCACAAATGTACCAAAAACCCCCATAAATCATAACGATGCAAGATTTTCATGCTCTTAAGCAAACTTATTTCAACTTTTAGCATCAAACATACGTTATTTACGTCTTTCTACTTTACTCCCACCTGTTTTTTGTCCTACACTGCGTACCACTGTCTACTCTCATGACAATAATTAGAACAAAGCAGTGAGAAATATTAGGACAACATTCTTACGCTAAGGTTTTAACATGAGAGCCACGACGCTTTTGATTAAAGTGCTTGCCTCATGAACGAGGCAGTTTTGCCTACCTTAGGAGATGGTTATGCAAAAAATAATAAGGCGTGTACCCGCCACTATCGCTATGTCTGCTTTAAGCAGCGCATTATTACTGACATCCACAGGCGCTATGGCTGCTGGGCTTAGCCTTAACGAACAAAGCGCCAGTGCTATGGGTACTGCTTATGCAGGCCGTTCTTCTTCCGCTTTAGATGCCAGCACCGTGTTTGGTAACCCAGCGGGTATGTCTCGTTTAGACCGCATGCAAGTGAGTGGTGGTTTGGCCCTTATCCATGCTAAAACCAGCATTAAGAACGGACAGACCACATATGACGGAAACCCAATGGTCCTTCCCGGTAGAATCAATCAAAGTTCAACCAACGATGGCGATATGGTGCCTTTCAGCGCCATTCCTTTCGGTTACTTTGTGATGCCTTTAGATGACCAATGGCATTTTGGTATGGGCATTTACGCCCCTGTCGGTGGCAAAAGCGATTTTGAAAGCACTTTCGCAGGACGCTATCAAGCACGCAAAACTGAAGTGACCATGGTGACTTTCCAACCCACCCTCAGCTACAAATTTAATGACATGCTTTCTGTAGGTGTTGGTGCCACCGTTAACTACCTTGATGGTACTTTAAGCAGCAACTCATTAAGCCCTGCTAATCCTGCAGCTCCTCCTGCTCCAACAAACCCCTTTGTAGATGTACTCTACACAGCTAAAGGCGACGATACAGCTTTCGGTGCTAACGTAGGGGTGCTTTTCCAACCTTATGAAAACACCACTTTTGGCCTTGCTTATCGCTCTCACGTGAAGTTTAAATTATCGGGCGATGCCAAGGTTGAAACTCCAGCGCCTCAAACTTATAAAGGCGATGCTAATCTTAAGTTTACCGCACCTGAAAGCATCGATTTTTCTTTTACCCACAAGTTTGATGATCAATGGACGCTTTATGCTGGTGCCCTTTGGACCCGCTGGAGCCGTTTAGATGAAATTTCTATCAAGGACACCCTACCACTACATCCAGACGGTGTTAGCCCAACAGAAAAAGTGAGCTTTAAGGACACTTGGGCTTATTCCATTGGTGGTTCTTACCAACTCAACCCAGCTGTGGTGTTAAGAGCAGGTTTTGCTTTAGACACCTCTGCTGCTTCAGACAGCACACGTAGCGTAAGAACCCCCATTGCCGAGCGTAAGGCTATTACCATTGGCGCCGGTTGGAACGTTACAGACGACCTCACTTTAGATGCCGCCTACGGTTACCTATGGGAGAGCACGGCTCGAGTGAGACAAGGCGATAAAGACAACCCAAATACTGGTTCGCCACGTCCTGGTTTCTCCGGTGATTTCAAAAACAAAATCCATGGCCTCTCTGGCCAGGTCACTTACCGCTTCTAATCTTGTTTAGTAGCACCCGCCCTCTAGGTGTATTCGCCTAGGGGGCTTTTTTATGCCTTGAGAAAGGCGCCTTCATTGGTTAGGGTAACCCTCCTCAAGTTTTGGGCTCGGCCCACCTCTCTTTGCTAAACGGAACAACATTATGTGGATGAAAAATCTGGCGGTATATGCCAGCGCAACCCCTTTTTCTTGGTCGGCAGGCGAGCTTAATGAAATGCTCGAAAAAATGCCCTGCAAGCCTTGTGGCAGCCAAGATATGAGCTCAGAAGGCTTTGTAACACCGCTGAAAGGCCATGTGGATATGGTGATCCCTGCGCAGGGTTACTTGCTCTGCACCTTCCAAGAAACCGTACGCCTTTTGCCTGGCCCTGTGGTCACCGAAGAGCTGCTAGAGCGTGTGGAAATGATTGAAGAAGAACAGCACCGCAAGGTGGGGCGCAAAGAACGCGCAGAGTTAAAAGAACAAATTATTTTTGAGTTTTTACCGCAAGCGTTCACCCGTTCACGCCGCACCAATGTGTTGTTCGATACCCAGCGCCACCATGTGATTGTGGATGCCGCTAGCAGCACCCGTGCCGAGCAGGTGATCAACGCGTTGCGTAAAGCCATTGGCACCTTGCCCGTGAAGCCCTTGCACGCAGACATCGCGCCAGCCAGTGTGTTTGCAGAGTGGATGCGCAACCCCAACAGTTTGCCCGAAGGCCTCACCCTCGGTGAGCGCTGTGAACTAAAAGGCAGTAAAGACGGCAGCGCTACAGTGCGTTTCAACGCGGTGGATTTAAACCAAGACGAAATTTTGGCGCACCTAGATAACGATATGTACCCAAGCCGTTTGAATTTAAGCTGGCAAGACGAGCTCGATTTCGACCTCGCTGAAGATATGACGTTCAAGCGCTTAAAAGCGCTCGATTTACTGGCAGAAAAGCAAGAAGACCTGCAAGGCGACGATGCTTACGAAGAGCTCCAAGCACGCATTTTGCTACAGGCAGGGCTTATTCGCGGCTTGCTCCACACCCTCACCGCACCTCTCGCCATTAAACACCCACAAGAAGCTTAAAGAACAAGGGCACCGCGAAGGTGCCCTGCTCTGCATTACTCTTTCTCTTCCACACTAATGGTGGTGACGTTTTGGAAACCGCGCGGTAATTTTGCCCCGCGGCGCCCACGCTCGCCTTCATAATGAGCGAGATCTCGCGGCGTGAGGTTCATGTGACGCCGGCCTGCTTGCACCACCAAGGTGTCGTCAGGCTTCAGCACAGCCATGGCTTGCACAAATTCCACCCGCTCTTGTGCGCGTGCGGCGGTAATCGCCATGAGCCGGTTTCCTTTACCACGTGCCATTTCCGGCAAATCAGCTAAGGGAAATACTAGCAGGCGCCCCTCGTTGGATAGCACTGCCACACGGTCTGTAGCCATATCGTTCACGGCTGCAGGGGGTAACAACAGGCTGTTTTTCGGCATGGTGAGCACAGATTTACCTGCACGGGTATTAGCCAGTAGTTGTTCGTGCTGAATGATAAAACCGTAACCCGCATCACTGGCAAGCAGCCATTTTTGCTCGTCGTTGGCCATTAATACAGCCATGAACTCTGCGCCGCTAGGCGGCGACAAACGCCCTGTTAATGGCTCGCCTAGCCCTCTGGCCGACGGCAGGGTATGCGCTTGTAATGTGTAGGCTCGGCCATGGCTATCGAGGAAATGCACAGGCTGGTTAGAGCGCCCCGGCGCCGAGGCTTGGTATGCATCGCCCGTACGGTAATTAAGCCCTTCTGCATCCACATCATGACCACGCGCGGCGCGCACCCATCCCATTTTAGAAACCACCACTGTTACCGGCTCAGCGGGCAGTAAATCAGCTTCATCTAGTGCTTTTGCCTCTTCGCGTTCCACTAAGTAAGAACGGCGGTCGTCGCCGTATTCATCCGCATCGGCCTGTAGCTCTTTCGCCACCAGTGTTTTCATGCGCTGATTCGAGCCTAAAGTTTTTACTAGCCAGTCGCGCTCTTTGGCTAATTCATCCTGCTCGCCGCGTATCTTAATTTCTTCTAGGCGAGCCAATTGGCGCAAGCGGATTTCGAGAATGGCTTCTGCTTGGCGCTCACTTAACCCAAAATGGCTCATGAGAGCCTGCTTGGGCTTGTCTTCTTCGCGAATAATACGAATAACTTCATCGATATTCAGGTAGGCCACCAATAAGCCTTCAAGAATATGTAATCGGCTTTCCACACGCTCTAAGCGGTGTTCTAAACGGCGCCGCACTGTTTGCATGCGGAACGTTAGCCATTCTTGCAGAATACCAAGCAGTGGTTTTACTTGGGGCCTCCCATCAAGGCCTATCATGTTCATGTTCACACGATAGTTTTTCTCGAGGTCGGTAGTGGCAAACAAATGGCCCATCAGCTGTTCAATATCCACGCGGTTTGAGCGCGGTGTGATAACAAGGCGGGTGGGGTTTTCGTGGTCGGACTCATCGCGCAAATCGGTGACCATGGGCAGTTTTTTGCTGCGCATTTGTTCCGCAATTTGCTCTAGCACCTTAGCTCCCGATACTTGGTACGGTAACGAGGTGATCACGATGTCTTGCTCTTCTTTTTCCCACACTGCGCGCAGTTTTAGTGCGCCTCGCCCCGTGGCATATATTTTCTCAATATCTTCAGCTGGCGTAATAATTTCCGCCTCAGTGGGGAAATCTGGTGCCGGCACAATGGCCATAATATCGGCAAGAGTCGCTTTGGGTGTTTTCAGCAAGTGAATACAAGCTTGCGCCACTTCTCGCAAATTGTGCGGTGGAATATCAGTGCTCATGCCCACCGCAATACCGGTGGTGCCGTTTAACAACACATTGGGCAAGCGGGCCGGCAACAACTGCGGCTCTTCCATGGTGCCGTCAAAGTTAGGCACCCACTCCACTGTGCCTTGGCCCAGCTCTGCTAACAGGGTTTCCGCGTAAGGCGCCAGTTTAGATTCTGTGTAGCGCATGGCCGCAAAAGATTTGGGGTCGTCTGCTGAGCCCCAGTTACCTTGGCCGTCTACCAGTGGATAGCGATAACTAAATGGTTGTGCCATGAGTACCATGGCTTCATAACAGGCAGAATCGCCATGTGGGTGGTATTTACCTAATACGTCGCCCACGGTACGTGCGGATTTTTTATATTTTGCTGTGCTTTTTAAATTCAGCTCGCTCATGGCGTACACAATGCGGCGCTGCACAGGCTTCAAACCGTCGCCAATGTAAGGCAAGGCGCGGTCTAAAATTACATACATGGAGTAATCGAGGTACGCTTTCTCGGTATAGTCGCGCAGGGCGACTTGTTCAAAATTATCTGACATTCGTTTTCTCTGTCTCTACGCCGTTACACTTCAGCAAGGTTGCCTTTGTCTTCTAACCAAGAGCGCCTATCGCCAGCGCGCTTTTTCGACAACAGCATATCTAGCAGTTGGTTCGTATCATCACCTTCTTCCACCGTTAGCTGCACTAAGCGGCGGGTATCCGGTGCCATAGTGGTTTCGCGCAGTTGCAAGGGGTTCATTTCACCCAAGCCTTTAAAGCGGGTAATTTGCACTTTCCCGCGGCGCTTTTCGGCATCAATGCGATCTAGAATAACGCGCTGCTCTTCGTCATCTAAGGCGTAAAAAACATCTTTACCCACATCTATACGATAGAGCGGCGGCATGGCTACAAACACGTGCCCACCACGTACTAGCGCGGGGAAGTGGCGCACAAACAAGGCGCAAATTAAGGTGGCAATGTGCAAGCCGTCTGAATCCGCATCAGCCAAGATACATACTTTGCCGTAACGCAGGCCTGCTAAATCTTCAGAGCCCGGCTCCATGCCGATGGCCACGGCTATATCGTGAATTTCCTGAGAGCTTAATACTTGCCCGGATTCCACTTCCCAAGTGTTTAAGATTTTACCGCGCAGGGGCATGATGGCCTGAAACTCACGGTTACGCGCCTGTTTAGCTGAACCACCGGCTGAATCCCCTTCCACCAGAAATATTTCTGATTGGCTTGGGTCATCGCTGCTGCAATCAGCCAGTTTTCCTGGCAATGCAGGCCCACTGGTGACTTTTTTGCGCGTTACCTTGCGTGCTGCACGCAAACGGCGTTGCGCACTTTGAATACACAACTCGGCGAGGGCATCGCCTTCTTCTGTGTGTTGGTTGAGCCATAAGCTAAAGGCATCTTTCACCACGCCGCTCACAAAACCGGCAATAGCGCGCGAGCCCAAACGCTCTTTGGTTTGCCCTGCAAACACAGGGTCTAGCATTTTTACGCTGAGCACGTAACTCACGCGCTCCCAAATGTCGTCTGGGGTTAATTTCACCCCGCGTGGCAACAAGTTGCGGAACTCGCAATATTCTCGCAACGCTTCTAGTAACCCCGAGCGGAAGCCGTTGACGTGGGTGCCGCCTTGCGGCGTGGGGATTAAGTTCACATAAGATTCTGTGACTTGCTCGCCCCCTTCAGGTAACCACAGCACAGCCCATTCCACCGCTTCTGTTTTGCCTTCTAGTGAGCCCGTAAACGGCGCTTCAGGCAGTTGCTGCCATTCTTTGACGGCATCCTTGAGGTACTCCACCAAGCCGTCTTCATATTGCCAACTGTGCTTTTCGCCTTTTATTTGGTCGTCTAACACGACGGTGAGCCCTGGGCACAACACTGCTTTCGCGCGCAGTAAATGCAACAAACGCGGCATCGAGAACTTAATGGAGTCGAAATATTGTGGGTCTGGCTGAAAGCGCAGTTCAGTGCCTGTGTTGCGTTGCCCGCAGGTGTCTACAACGGCGAGCTCGGTGGCTTTATCACCATCACGGAATGTCATGGCGTGCACCTGCCCACCGCGGCGAACGGTGACGGTGAGCTCCTCAGACAAGGCGTTCACCACAGCCACCCCTACGCCGTGCAAGCCCCCTGAAAAGCTGTAGTTATCGTTAGAAAACTTGCCGCCGGAGTGCAACGTGGTGAGAATCACTTCAACGCCTGGCAAGCCAAGCTCTGGGTGTAAATCCACCGGCATGCCGCGGCCGTCGTCTAACACGCCCGCGGAGCCATCTTTGTATAGCGTTACGGTAATTTGTTTGGCGTGGCCCGCTAAGGCTTCGTCCACGCTGTTATCTATTACTTCTTGGAGTAAATGGTTGGGGCGGTTGGTTTCTGTATACATGCCCGGGCGTTTGCGCACGGGGTCCAAACCGCTTAATACCTCAATATTTGAGGCGGTATAGGCTGTACTCATAATCTCTCAATCTAACTGTATGCCGCAGAACTGCAGCACTAAAGGAATAAACGCAGCAAACCCCACAAAAGAATGATCGCCGCCAAGGCCTTTATAGGTGTGGCATTCTTGGTAGAAATCCCAAGCATCTTGCCAATTTAAGGTTTCATCACCTGTTTGCAGCAGCGCTAATAAATTCTCTGGGCGCTCAATAACGGGCACGGCGTAACTTTCTAAATCGTCCGCCCAACCCGCTTCAAGTTCATAGGTTTCGCCTGTGTGGTAACGCGTCATGGTGCCCACTTCCGTCGACAATAAGCGCCACGGCCGCACGGCGGGGTTAATCAACACCCCTTTGATGCCATGCCGTTCGGCGAGCCATGTGGCGTAAAACCCACCTAAAGAAGAACCCACCACGGCCACCACTTCATTGCTTTGCACTAGGCCATCAAGCAACGCCATGGCCTGGCGGGGATGCACTGGCAAATCGGGCACAATAATGCGATCACGTGCTTCATGCTGCTCAAAAAACCTCACCATTTGCTGTGCTTTGGCCGAGCCGGAAGTGCTATTAAAACCATGTATATAAAGCAACTTACTGCTCTTATTCATGATGGTTCTCCATGTTTGTAGTAAACAGTAAAGAGGTGGCTATACGTTAACCACACACTGTTGTTTTGTACAGTAATACAATGAGGCCAACAAAACTGCCATGCTAATAATCATTCATGCTGGCATCAACGCTAAAGCGCTCTGCCACACGCGATACTGCAGTGCGAACACGCCCATCGGCATATAAATCAAACCAGCGGTAACCGGGCGCGGCATCATCTACGGTGAATTCATCGCAATGCGGTTTAAATTGAATGCAGGTGGAAGGGGTGCCATAGAGCCCCACGCCATTACGTTGGCTGGCAAACGCTTGATGCACATGGCCCCACACAATAGCACGCACATTGGGGTGTGCATCTATCACCTCAAAAAACGCATCTGCAGCACCAATTTGATGCTTATCCAGCCAACGACATCCCACAGGCACTGGTTGGTGATGTAAGCACACCATAACGTGCTGCCCTTTACAGGCTGCGAGCGCTTGTTGCAGAAACTCAAGGTCCCGCGCATACAGCTCACCCATTGTTTCCCCCGGAATAGTGGAGTTGAGCAAGATAAAGCTCCACGCCCCCTGATGCTGCACACAGGGTGCTAAAATATGCGCCTGCTCTGCCAGCGCTTGCAACAATGGCGCCGGCTTATCGTGGTTACCTTCTAACCAATACATGGGCACCGAAAATGATGCGAGTTGTTCGTACAGGCGCCGATAAGAGGCATAAGAATTATCTTGGGAGAAATCGCCTGTGGCGAGCAGTACATCTATGCTTGGTTGCTCGGCGCGAACAAGGGCTAGCACGGCTTCTAAGCTTTTTTGCGGCGCCAACGCCAACATGGTTTGCTCTGGGTCTGCAAACAAATGGGTGTCGGTAATTTGCACCACACGTAAAGGTTTTTCACTGGCCACGTTTTGCTCTCCCTAGGAATTCACGCAGCGTTTCGCTGTATTGGGCACCGCATAAATATGCACCTGCATAATGCTTAACCAAGCGCTTAAAAAAGTATTCCAGTACAGCTTTTCTTTGGGCTGATTGGTGGTTTGCTGCAACGAAAACTCACGCTCCACTCCATTTTCCACTGCACGAGCAATAGTTACTTCTGCGCTGTTGGCATCATGGTACAGCCGTATTTGCAGCTCAATGTTTGCTGTAGCACTCGGCGCGGAACGTAGGTTCAACACAGTGGTATAAGGCCAACGATGCAGCACGGTTAGTTCTACCTGCCCTGCCGGCAAAAACCCCACTGGCTCAGTAGCTATTAGCTGCATGGTGCCCACTCTTTTTAGCCATGGCCATTGTTGAAATAAACGATAGTTGCGGCTACATAACCGCTCTAGGCGGCGTAGCCCGTCTCGATAGGCTCTCTTTCTTTCTAATATATTCATGAATACTTCTGTAATAGCTCTGTTTGGTGCAACAAAAACCACTGCACCGCGATAATACTGGCTGCGTTATTAAGGTACCCTTCCGCTAAAAGTTGTGGCAGTTGCTCCGTGGGCACACGGTGGGAGCGAATATCTTCATGCTCAGATGCTAGCCCATGCACGCCACCTGCCTGCGATAAGTCGGCAAGGCCTAAAAACAAATGCACACGCTCATTCGTGCCGCCGGGGCTAACAAAATACGGTGGCAGGGGAATCAGCTTTGTTAGCGTAACATTGGCTTCCTCTAGCGCCTCTCTCTGAATGAGGGCTTCTAATGACTCATTTTCTTCATCGGCGATGCCTGCTACCACTTCTAGGCACCAGGGTGTGCGTTCATCTGCCATCGCACCGACTCTAAATTGCTCTACCAACAGCACTTCGGCCAATGCAGGGTCCCATATCAAAGCGCCGGCCACGGGCTCGCGACGGAGTAATTCGCGCGTTATCACTGGCGTGAAATCTCCCGCGAAACGCCGATGCTGCAAGGTTAAAGTATCTAACTGCATAAAGCCTTGATACTCCACTTTTTGCTCTTTCAAGCATACATCTTCTGCGCGGGTAAACGGTGCTAATCGCTTTATCGTCCAGTTCATAGTGGGCCCAATCGTAAAAATGAATCAGATTCAATAAACATTTCAATGTCTAATGCTTTATACTAACCTGCGTTTTGCAGTGTAGTGATAGAAGACGGGTTATTTCAATTTAAACGGGCTCCTTGTTGGTTCATTTCTCGCAAAATGCGCACTGAGCTAAATTGAAACCCTTAGTTTTTAATGCGCTGCAGTAAATAGCCCTTTGGCTTGCAACCACCGAGCCCAAGGCCAAAACAGATGTTTTGCTTATTAAGTATCGCTACTTTGTAGCCTCCGCGAATAACGGGATCTAGTACTATGCGCAAGTTTTTCATTTTGGCTGCCAGCATGGCCGCCGCTTCTTTTTCAGCACCTGTATATGCTGATACGTTAGCCGATGCTCTTGAGGCTGCTTGGTCGGCTGATCCTGAGTGGTCCGCTGCTTTAAGCACTTGGCAGGCTGGGCAAGAGTACAAGGCGCAAGGCTTAGCAGCCATCCTGCCTAAAATTAGCGCCAAATATAATTGGATGGATACAGAAACTAAAATACGCCGTGCTGGATACAAGTTTGATTACGAAACTGAAACGGTCACCGTGGCCTTGGCGCAACCTTTGTTCCGCCCTGGTGCTTGGTACGCCTACAAACAGGGGGCTGCAGCCACCACCCTCGCTGATGCGCAATTTGAAGATGCCCGCCAGCAGTTTTTCCACCGCGTGGCTAGCTCTTACTTCAATGTGCTAAAAGCATGGGAAAACCTCACTTCTGCTAACGCTGAGAAAAAAGCAATTGGCGAGCAACTAGACCAAACGCGTGAACGTTTTGAGGTGGGCTTAATTGCTATTACCGATGTGCACGAAGCAGAAGCAGCGTACGACCTAGTGGATGCTAGCGTTATTATGGCGGAAGCCGAGTTCGATATTGCGCGAGATAAGTTAGAAGCTCTAACAGGCCGCCCATGGCAAACCATGGCCACCCTACAAAGCGATTTGCCATTAAACAAGCCTAATCCTGCTGAGCCTGAAAAGTGGATGGAGCTTGCACAGGGGCAAAACCCAGCTTTATTAGCTGCAAAGCAGCAGTCTGAAGTGCTACGCCACACCGCCAACCAGCACGCTTCAGCACAGCTACCCACCGTGGATTTAGTGGCGCAACACCAGCGTTATCGCGACAACGCAAACATTCCCACTAGCAACCCTTTATCTGATGGTAGCCTACAACCTAAAAGCCGTAGTAATGCGTATGGTATTGAGGTGAGCATGCCGTTATTCCAAGGCGGCGGTTTAAACAGTAAGCGCAAGCAAACGGCACTTGAGCACGATGCAAGCATCGAGCAATACCAACAAGCATGGCGCGATGTGGGCCAGCAAACTTTAGCCGCTTATCGCCAAGTAAGTGCGAACTCTTCTTATGTAAGCGCACGTAAAAAAGTGATTCGCTCAGCTGAATCTGCGTTAGAGGCCACCCAAGCGGGTTACGAAGTGGGCACACGAAACATTGTTGAGGTGCTTAACGCACAGCGCACTTTGTTCGCCGCTAAGCGTGACTATGCCAACGCCCGCTACGATTACATTCTCAATAGCCTTACCTTAAAGGCACTAGCCGGCGCCCTTACCGAAGATGACATCATTCAGGTGAACAACTGGCTGAACGAGCTAGAGCAAATTAACCTTAACAACGTGGCCGGCTAAACAGGCCACGCCTGCTCTAAGAGCGCTAAGGTTTTTTGTAAAGCACCACCATGAGCGGCCACTACTTCAGTGGCCGCTTTGCCTTCCTGCTCACGGCGCTGCTCATCGAGCAACAACGTTTGCACCGCGTGCGCTAGCTCATCAGCGCCTTGCACCACTGTAAGCGCTCCTGACTCTGTTAATAACTCACTAATTCGTTCGAAATTAAACAAATGCGGCCCACTGAGCACGGGGTGCCCCCAGGCAGCAGGCTCTAATAAATTATGCCCACCCACCGGTACAAACGAGCCACCCACAAACGCTAGCTCCGCCGCACCATACAGCATCAACAGCTCACCCATGGAATCGCCCAAGTAAACTTGCGCTTCAGCACTTGGCTTTTCAGCCGTGCTACGACGCACGCACTGCAAACCCATCTTCGCACTTAACTCTGCAACTTTATCAAAGCGCTCGGGATGGCGAGGCACTAATACCAGCAACGCCTGTGGCACCGTTTGCAATACCTGCTGATGGGCTTGCAACACTATTTCTTCCTCGCCCTCATGCGTACTCGCAGCCACCCACACCAAACGCTCTTCGCCAAGCTTAGCGCGGGTTTCACTGGCTTTTTTCTTTATTTCATCAGTAAGGCGCAAATCAAACTTTACGCTACCTGTAACATGCACTTTATCCTTCTTAACCCCCAATTTAATGTAGCGTTCCGCTTCTTCTTGGGTTTGCACCATCAGGCCTGCATAAGCTTGGATAGCCGGCCCAGTAAGCCAACTTAAGCGACGATAGCCGCGGTAGCTTCCTTCTGAAAGGCGGCCATTAAACAACCACACTGGCATGTTCTCTTTTTTAGCCTTCGCCATTAAATTTGGCCATAGTTCTGTTTCAACAATGATGGCTAGTTTTGGGTTATAGGCTTGAAAAAACCGTGACCACGCTAACGGCACATCCCAAGGAAAATACACATGGTGCACCTGGTTGCCGAAAATGGCCTTCACCCGATCTGAGCCAGTGGGTGTGGTGGTGGTCACTAAAATGGGCGTGTCGGGGTGGCGCTTTAGCAGTGCATGGATCATGGGCGCGGCGGCGAGCGTTTCCCCCACCGACACCGCGTGCACCCAAACACAAGAGGAAAGCGTATTAGGCATGGCGTTATACACGTGCCGTTCTGACCAGCGCTTGCGGTAACCGGGCGCCTTGCGGCCGCGAAACCACATGGTTACCCACGGCACTGGCAACAGTAAATACCACAGCAAGGTGTATAACGTACGTATCATAGTCTATCCATTTATTCAGAAACTCAGCGCGTCTGTTCGCGCCAAACTGTTGTTGGCAACCATAGGTTTGCGCCCATAGGGTAACGCGTCGCTAGCTAAAACTGCTACACTTAAGTACTTTTTACCGAGGAACGCAAGGCAACATGGCAGATCTTCCCACTCGCCCAGCATTTAAATTTAAAGACACCCCCACCTGGCTACTAGTAGGCGCTTTTTGGTTGTTTGGCCAACTTCCTTGGAACGTTCAGCTAGCTGTTGGCCGAGGGCTTGGGCATCTGGCTTACTTTTTGTTGAAACGCCGCCGCCATATTGCCGCAACCAATATCGCTTTGTGCTTCCCGCATTTAAGTGCCGCGGAGCAAAAAGCGTTAACCCGCGCCACCATGGTCAGCACCGGCGAAGCTATCACCGAAATAGCTGCCGCCTACATTAATCCCAGGGTGAATTTAGTTGAACGCTTAACAGTAGAAGGGTTGGAGCATCTCGAAGCTGCTAAAAAAGAGGGAGGCGTGCTATTACTAGGCATGCATTTGAACACCATTGATGCAGGCAGCCGGCTATTGGGTGATGGCGCTAAAATTCCTTTTAGTGCTGTGTATCGGCCAAATAACAACCCTATATTAGATTGGCTAATTGCTTGGGGCCGTGGCCGGTTTGTGGAGCAATACATTGATCGCAAAGATATGCGCAGCCTTATTCGGCAGCTGCGTGCGGGCAACACAGTGTGGTATGCACCAGACCAAGACTACGGCAAAGAACAAACCGTTTTCGCTCCTTTCTTTGGTGTGCAAACCTCCACCATTACCACCACTACGCGCATTGCTAAAATGGGCCGTGCCACTGTGATTCCTATTTCGCACTTCAGGCTTCCTAAAGGCCGCTATAAAATAGTATTCGGCAAGCCGCTTGAAAACTTCCCTAGTGGCGACGACGTTACTGACGCCACTATCATCAACCAAACCATTGAACGCGAAGTGATGAAAGCGCCGGAGCAATACTTATGGGTGCACAGGCGCTTTAAGACGAGGCCAGAGGGGGAAGAACGGTTTTATTAAGCTAAGAGCTCTTCATACCACTTGTAGGTGTTTTTAGCTGTGTCATCTGCATGAAACACAGAATAAATACGTGCCAACGCTTTATCAGCTCTTTCTTTAGCTGCTTGAGGATGTTCGAGTACATTTAAAATTGCACGATGAAGCTGCTTAGCATCCCCTTGCTCCACCAGTAATCCAGTCTCATTATTTAATACCACTTCAGGTGTGCCGCCAGCATCGGTAGCCACCACAGGACGCTCAACACACATGGCTTCAACTACCACACGCGGCAGCCCTTCCCCGCTTTCAGAAGCGGAAACCA
>Ga0079226_10001086_pt1 | contig 20597 bp, 17 predicted proteins | sample Poulit2014_FD_76345 | JGI IMG/M metagenome (GOLD analysis project Ga0079226, IMG submission 76345) | Agricultural soil microbial communities from Georgia to study Nitrogen management - Poultry litter 2014 | ecosystem: Environmental > Terrestrial > Soil > Agricultural land | place: USA: Georgia... | reverse complement strand
TCTTACTGAAGAAGCTTAGAGAGGACCCTCTCTAAGTCGTTTGCTTCACTAGACCCTAAAATTTAGAATTTATAGCCAGTTGTATATAAAGGTAAGCTGATAATAAAGCCATATTAACTATAAGAGCCGGTTGGTGAATTTGTAAGTCAGAATGAAAATTTCGAAACTGGAGTAAGGTGGCTTTAGCAGCATTTTATAATATATAAACGTCCTGAGGTTTGCCTTTTTTATATAATTAATAAATCCAATATACGTTGTAAAGACCGGTACATATGGGGCTAATGGAATGTTAAAATAGCGCGGCGCGGGTTACGCAGTTCTACAATATTTATCGTATATTTGACAGATAAGTTCAATATGCTAACAATCAGTACATGTTTGATAAAAATAACGCTACAGAGAAAAAAGATTCATCTAAAGGTAGCAGCAGTAAGTCACCTAAATTCCCCAATTGGATTTATGCCTTTTTATTGCTGGCGCTGATCGGTTTCCAGGTCTACTTTATGAACAGTGATAGCGGAAATCGTATTAAATATAGCACCTTTTTAGAGTATGTTCAGGAAGGATACGTCAGTGAAATAACTATTATAAATGATAAGCGTGTAGAAGGGGAATACACGGAAAAAGCGGTTGCCGATAGTATTATTACTCCCTCTGAAGAGAAGGAAGAACGCTGGACGCTGGCTGAAACGTCGGATGGCAATACGTTTAAAACGATTATGTTAACAGGGGATGAGATACGGCCGATCCTTGATCGTAATGATGTTACCTATGATGTTCGCATTGAAGAAGACTGGTTTAGCGGCATCCTTATTTGGCTTATTCCTATTGGACTGGCCATTCTTTTTTGGATTTTCATCTTTAAACGGATGAATCCGGGGCAGCAGGTAATGAGTATTGGTAAAAATAAGGCCTCATTATATGATAAACAGAAAGATAACGAAGTATCCTTTAAGGATGTTGCCGGACTTGAGGAAGCCAAGGCGGAGGTAGAAGAAGTTGTTGAGTTTCTTAAAGATCCGGATAAATATACCCAGCTGGGAGGTACGCTCCCCAAAGGAGTGTTATTGGTAGGGCCTCCGGGAACGGGAAAAACACTGCTGGCCAAGGCAACTGCTGGGGAGGCTCATGTTCCCTTCTTCAGCCTCAGCGGCTCTGATTTTGTGGAAATGTTTGTCGGTGTTGGGGCAGCACGGGTCCGGGATCTGTTTAAGCAGGCGAAGGAACAGGCACCATGCATTATATTTATTGATGAAATTGATGCGATCGGTCGTAGTCGGGGCAAAGGATCGATGACCGGATCGAATGATGAGCGTGAAAACACGCTGAATCAGCTGCTCAGTGAGATGGATGGCTTTAATACGGATAGCGGCGTTATTATTATGGCCGCTACGAACCGTCCGGACGTGCTGGATTCGGCATTAATGCGTCCCGGACGCTTCGATCGGCAGATTCTTATTGATAAGCCGGATCTTAGAGGCCGAATTGCAGTTCTGAAAGTGCATGTTCGTAAACTTAAGCTTGCCGATGATATTGATCTGAAGCTGCTGGCCTCCCAAACCCCCGGTTTTGCGGGAGCGGAGCTTGCCAATCTTTGTAATGAAGCTGCACTGCTGGCAGCCCGCCGTGATAAAGATGAGATAGAAATGGAGGATTTCCAGGATTCCATTGAACGCGTAATTGCCGGGCTGGAAAAGAAAAATAAGCTTATTAGCCCCAAAGAACGTGAAATTGTGGCCTATCATGAAGCAGGACATGCCATCGTAGGTTGGTATCTTGAGCATACGGATCCGGTGCTTAAGGTGAGTATTGTGCCGCGGGGATTGGCTGCGCTGGGCTATACACTGCAAACGCCGCTGGAGGATCGTTTTCTGATGACGACCGAGGAGCTGAATGCCAAAATATGTGGCCTTTTAGGAGGAAGGATAGCCGAAGAGATTATTTTTGGCCGTATATCTACCGGTGCCCAAAACGACTTGGAACGCATTACCAATATGGCTTTTGCCATGGTAGCGGAATACGGCATGAGCGAGGAGCTTGGTTACCTGTCACTGAAGGATTCTAACAATCCGGATAGCAGTAGTTACGGCTTTAACAAAAAATACTCCGAACGTACGGCTGAGCGTATAGATGATGCGGTACATGAAATTATAAGCCGTAATTATAAACGTACGAAAGAGCTGATGCTAAAGCATAAGGACCAACTGGAAAGTATGGCCCAGACGCTGCTTGAGCGTGAAGTGATTGATCATAATGATCTAAAAGAGCTGCTGGGGGATCACCCTGAAGGGAAATATCCGGAAGGGATTTTTAACAGTGATAAGGAGCCAGAGAATACGACCAACGGCTTTGATGAAAAGATAGCAGACGCTGATATTATGGGAGAGAATCCAGCGAGTGAGTCCGATAGTTCTGATGATCAGCAGGGCTAAATGCTTTGATCAGCTATAACATAAAGCGAGTCTATATTGCTCATGTAGATGAGAATTAGAGGCATGGAACTCCACTATTGACGGGGAATAAGATGAGTTTTAAAACTCACAAGTGATATCAGAGGTAGTTGTTTTTCAGCATAGAAAAAATAATACCGGTAAGCATCCCCTCAACTGGAACGGGATGAGAGCCGGTTTTGCTGCCCGTTTATAGAATCAAGAACGGGATACGATAACAATAAAAAATGGGATGGCTTTCAAATATCCAACCGCCAAGAATTGCCAATCTATTTTCAGCGTAAATAATATTGCGTTTGGAGTTAAGTAGGGATGCCGTTCTAAAGCCTTTTATATATATTTATACCTTGCTAAAGCAGATACATTTATAAATCATAAAACCTGTCAGGATCTATAACCGACAGGTTTTTATGATAAAAGCCCTTGCAAACCTTTTAAATAGCTGTCTTTCCGGACCTGATTCAAAATATATACCGGCTTATTTCGACAAAGTGGAAATCAGGAATCAGGTCTGATGATTTTGGTTTTGAAAGGGACCAATTAAGAGCGTAAATACTACTCCCAATTCCACTGAAGCTGTTCATCGCGCGCAAACTGATCGGCATGATCAGAAACAACCTTCTGTCCGCGTTGCAGGCCTTCTTCATCTTCCGCCTGAAGGGTAAAGGTAAGCGTTTTATCCGTGGCTTCCATTTCGCACTCCCCAAATGGAAAATCTACCTCTCCATGGGTTTCATCAAAATTTACCTCAACCTTGTGGCTGAAGTGTTTGCAGAGTCGCTTGATTAAGCGGCTGGCATTTTCTGTAGAAAGTGTAATAGTTGAATGTGGCATAAAATAATATTATTTGATATTCGTAGTGATGTTTCCTGTTAAGGATCTTGTCCCAACTTGCGGCATCTATAATAACCCTTTATTTGCCGTTTGTATAGATTCAATTGTGCTATAAAAAGTGAAGAAGCCCTGTAAAGGCTCCTCCTGCAGCGATTAAATCCTTGGATTATTGAATGGAAAGTTTTCCAACTGCTGTAATACCATATGCATTTACTTTAATACCCTTTGTCATTCTTTTTGTATCGGGGTCAATGCTGTATAAATGTGGATCTGTGTCTTCTGTTTTTATGCCAACGACCAACCGATTGTTTTCACGATCGATATAGGGACTGCTCATATTAGTAATATCGGATGGAATCCCTTTTTCAATCCAATGGAATGTCTTTTTAGCGACATCCACAACAGCAAACTTTGTTTTAGTATCTTCCGGACTTGCACCTGCGCTGTGAGGTTCATTAAACATGCGCAGGATAAAGGTGCTGCCTCCCATATAATAGCTGCGATAGAGATCATGGCCACCGGAGGATGCGCTGATATTGAAGAAATAATCGGAGTCGAAGCTAAGATCCCCTTCATTGATTTTCAAAACGCCGGAAGCAACTTCAGGAGCATCAATAGCAGAGGAGAAGACGTACATGTCGCCGCTTTCTACCACTTCGAGGCCCGTATAGGCACTTCCTCTATTCTGGCCGGCAACGGGACCGGTGCGGCCTTCGTCATGAATTACTTTAACAGGTTCAAAGTCTTCGTCATAAACGGCAATGAAAGTTTCATTAGGATGATCCGTAGCAAATTTTTCTGATCGTCCTGCATCAGGATCTGCAATAATAGGACGGAAGCTTGCAAATATATGTTCGCCAAACTGAGCCATATCAGTGAAGTAGGCAATCTCGCCCTGTGGGCCAAGCGTATCGGTGGGAATGATAATCTCTGAGGAAACTGCTTCACCAAAAGCATCGATTTTTTGGAAACTGGCAATTGGGTCAGCACTGGAACCGGAAGAGTATCCTACCGTTATATAGTCATTATAGGTGCCGACAACCTGCTTTGTTCTGTTCAGCTTGAATTCACGACGCGGCTTCAGTTGGCCATTGTTATCCAGGATATAGGAAGCGCCAGGAGCCTTATTCCCTTTGGCGTAAACAAAACTGTAAGCAGCAATGTCTTTAAAAAAGAACCAGCGAGGCTTACCATCCACTTGTGTAGTTTGTTCATCATCGGTGGCATCGATCATTCCCCCATTTATATCAGATGTTTGCAGCAGATAAGAGTCAGCGTCAGGGTCATTACCTGAACTGGCGACGATAATATATTGGTCTTCACCTGCAAATTCCCCGTCATCATCGATGGAAAGAGAATTGTCGGAGCAGGAACTAAGAGATAAAAGTAAGCTTCCGCCTATGAATAGCGATGTTAAGAGTTTAAGTGTTTTCACGATTGTGTTTTTAGGGTTGTGTGATTATCAGTTAATAAAGTATCGTAGTTTGACAGAAAAATTACGGCCCGGCTTCTGCAGGCTGTAGTTATCAAATAGAGCTTCATCGGTAATATTGCGAGCTTCCAGGCTAATGGAATAGCGTCCGTTTTTAAGCTTATAAGTTGCTAAAAAATTATGGGAAAACTGACTGGGAATGGTAATGCCGCCGTAACTTTCCTAGCCGTAGTAAAATTCGTGGATATAATCTATATTATACCCCAGCTTTAAATCGTCGCCTTCCCGAAGGATATTGTGAAAGAAGAAGTTCAGGTCAAAGTTGCCGTAGAGGTAAGGCACGTTGGGTACGCGATCATTATAAGTGGTGCTTACTACAGTGCTGTTATTATGGTATTTAAGCTTATTTCGTATATCCTGGTATGTAAAGGTTCCGCCCAGCGTAAATAAGCTTTTATATGAGTACCGCAGCTCAGTATCAATACCTTTGTTCACTACTAATCCTTCGTTCGTGGCTCCCGTTGTGCCGGTACTGGTGCGAACCTGACGACGAATATAATCTTCCGTTCTGCGATACAGGAAATTCGCGCTGATATTCAGCGAGTGTTTACCGTTAATGATAGGATTATATCCAAAGCCTATATTGATATTATTACTGCTCTCGGGCAATAACTCTATATTACCTAGCTCTATGCCGTCATTGCTGCCAAAAAGCTCTCGTCCGGTAGGCAGCCGATAGGTTTTTTCATAAGAAGCCTTTACTTGTAGATCGCTGGCAATAAAATAAGTACTTGCCAAGCCATAGCCGGTATTGGTCCGGGTAATGCTGTAATTATCGAAGTCGTTGCCTCCATCCGGATCCACATAGCTGCGTACCGTATGGGTATAATACTTTAAGAATAGGGAGGTATTCCAGCGGTCGTTATAGCTGAATTTATAATTAAGGCCCAAAATATCTTTATAATTCCGCTGTGGATGGCCGTCTGCCGGTGAGGGATCGGCATTATCGTGCCCCCTTCGTGAAAAACTGATAAAGGAATTATTGATGGTAATAGCGTGCCGGTCGGACAGGATATAGGTAACGTTGGCATTGACAGCGCTGTTTCGATTCTTAAAGTGGTAGTCTGTATAGGAGAGTTCTCCGCGGTTGTCGCGCTCAATATATTCTCCCAGCCAGTTATAGCGCCTGCTGGCCGTATCGATCCGCGCTCCGCGGCCAAAGTTTCGATAGGCGTTTACGGAAAGGTTGAGTCCGGATAGTAGAAGGTCATTCTTCTTATATACCAGGGAAGGGGTGAGGGTTTTAGCCTTTTGAATACGCTCTCCGTAGACGAAAGACATATTCATCGGATTTTGAATTTCATCATATTTATTGCCCAGCGTAACTCCTAGTAAAAGTTTATCAGCAAAAGATTTATCTACCAGGCCGGCTTTGGCAATGAGTGTTTCGTTATGGTAGCCGTCATTGAAGCGACGTACCTTCTGACGTTCTTTCCGGAAGAGATTGGTTTCCAGGTCAAGAATTTTCGCATTCACCTTATAGTTATTGTCAGAATAATTCTGATAAGCATACAAGCTGGCGGTAAAACCCGTTTTAGAGGTATAGCTACCATTAATATATGATTTGTGAGTATTGAAGGATCCAAAGGAGTAGGAGGCATCCAAATAGGTGTTGGACCGGTTGTTGGTGACAATATTAATAGCGCCGCCCAGCGCATCAGATCCAAGCTTAATAGGCACTACTCCTTTATATACCTCAATTCGATCAGCCATATTCACCGGTATATTGTTAATCTGTAATGTGGATCCGTAGCCTTTCATTGGGATGCCGTCGAGAAATAGTTTTATATGGCGTCCGCTGTATCCGTTGAGCGAAATACGCGTTTCGGACCCCATGCCTCCGCTTTTTCGTATCTTAATTCCCGATACGTTATCCAAAACCTGAGATACATCCATTGTGGTATTCTTCAAAGCGCTGGCATCAATAGTAGATACATTATAGGCACTTTCGTTAATTTTCTGTGCAGCTGACTTCCCATAGACAATAACATCGGCCAGAGTACTATTTGGATCGCGGTTTAGCCTAAGACTGAGCTCTGCTTCCTCATTTGGAGTGAGCTGGACTTCAACAGTTTTTGACTCATATCCGATACGCGAAACGGTCAGCCGGTAGGTGCCTGATGTTGCTTCCAGACTAAAATATCCTGTTTCATCCGTCTTCGTATATATTCCTGTGTCTTCGAGATGAACATAAGCCTGATAGAGCGCTTCGTCTTGCTGATTTAAAATCGTACCAGAAACGACAGCCTTGCTTTGCTGGGCTATTGACAATCTGCTGGCACAAAACAAAAAGACAAATAGAAAGAGCAATTGGGCCGTAATTTTTTTATTTTCGACTATCATTTTACGCGAGCAAAAACTGTATTCAATGTTTATTAAGACTTATTTTAAATAAGGAGCAAAGATATTATGTCCCCGATTAGAATTCAAATCTTAATAGCGGCGTTTTACTGGATGCTACATATGTACCGCTTTACAGGCAATGTATCGGCTTTATAGGGAAAAGACATGAATAGGAGACCTCTGGAGGACAATAGAGCGGGTGAAAAGGGGAGGGCAAAAATGTTTAAGGTCGTAAAAAGTATGTATAATGTTGGATTATAGGGCTGAATAATTTGTAAAACTGCTAAAAATAGTTTAGATTAAGTTTAAATAAAGACGCTTAAATGGCAAGTCTTTAATTTCTAAAGTATTTATGCAAATATAATTTGCTTAATACTTTTGCCGGTATCCCCTTATTATTAATCTTAATATCTAGTATAAATTTGCAATTATCGGTACATATTCTACAAGCTGTTTTGGGGCCAGCAGCTTTATGTGGCTCTGTGAATGTCAACAACGCGAGCGTAGTCTTTCATCTATAAATTAGCGAGTGATACATTCATTTCTACAAAATATTAGTTGGCATCAATTTCTGAATAGCAAAAAGACGCATAGATAGAAAGGATGTCTCGTCGGTTTTCACTTATTTATAAATTTAAGCACGCTACAAAAAATCCGGCCCGGATACCGGCATTCCTCTACGCTGTAGGACGGGGAGGGATACATTTTTTCAGAAATTACAGCAAGCTCATCGCTCTTTTGTTGTTACTGCTGGTTTGTTCTGCTATATCGATATTTATTGGGGTAGCTGATATTTCAATACTGGATGTGATTTATCAGGATACTGACAAGCTTCAGCTAATTTTTATAAGCCGTATTCCGCGTACTGCTTCGCTAATTATCGCCGGCGTTGGGCTTAGCGTTTCCGGATTAATCATGCAGCAGATGACACAGAATAAGTTTGTGTCTCCGACGACGGCGGGATCACTGGATGCTGCAAAGATGGGAGTTTTAGCCGGTATTATTTTTCTTCCGTCGGCAGGACCGCTTTTAAAAGCTCTCTTTGCATTTGCCTTCACGTTTTTAGCTAGTATCATCTTTTTAAAGATGGTTGAAAGCATACGACATCGCAATATTATATTTGTGCCGCTGGTTGGACTTATGTTTGGTGGTATTTTGAGTTCGATATCTACCTTTTGGGCCGTAAATTTGAATATAGTTCAGCAGATGAATGCCTGGATGATGGGTGACTTTTCAGGCATCCTGGAAGGACGGTATGAACTTATCTACGTGAGCTTGCCGGCAACGGTGCTTACCTATGTTTACGCCAATAAATTTACGGTGGTTGGAATGGGCAAAGACTTTGCCACAAGCCTGGGGCTGAACTATCAGACCGTTATGAATATCGGACTGTTTTGTGTTTCACTTACGGTAAGTGCCGTAATGATTATTGCTGGCTCTATTTCCTTTTTAGGACTGGTTGTTCCCAATATTGTGAGCATGATCTTTGGGGATAATGTTAAAAAGACGCTCCCTTTTGTTGCTCTATCCGGAGCCATCTTCCTGATCGTCTGCGACATCATTGGCCGGTTGGTCATATATCCCTATGAAATACCTATCGGAATGATGGTTGGTGTCATTGGTGGAATCATCTTTTTAATTTTATTATTGCAAAGAAGATGAGAAAGCACCGTAAAATATTCATTTGTCTTATACTCGGAGTCCTGGTTTCAATCGGTTTGTTTATGAGTTATGATTTGGGCAGAGGTTGGGAATATGCCTTGCGCCTCCGATCGGTAAAAGTATCAGCTATGGCTATTATTTCATGTTGTATAGCCTTTTCGTCAGTGACTTTCCAAACATTGACGAATAACCGGATATTGACGCCCTCCATCATGGAATTTGAGTCGGTGTATTTGCTGTTACAAACCCTGCTTGTATATATCTTTGGCGGTCAGACTTTTAAAGTTTTAGACAGCTTTGATAACTTTTTGCTCTCGATAGTATGCATGATAGGTTTTGCCTTTGTACTCTATGTGCTAATATACAAAAGAGGCAAAGATAATATTTTTCTGTTGGTCCTAATTGGATTAGTACTGGGAATTCTATTCCATTCACTCAGCTCATTTATGCAACTGCTGATAGATCCCAATGACTTTTTTATCATCCAAGGTAAGATGTTTGCTTCATTTACCAACATCAATAAAGCATTGTTGGGCTACTCATCGGTTATTCTGGGTATCACGCTAATAATAGGATTTTGGCTGACCAAATATCTGGATGTAATATCGCTGGGTAAGGATCAGGCCATTAGCCTGGGGTTAGATTATCAAAAGATAGTCAAGGTATTTTTAGTGATTATAGCAATTCTTGTTTCTATTTCAACCGCATTGATTGGGCCGATCACTTTTTTGGGAATTTTGGTAACAAATCTCACGTATGAGCTGATGAAGACTTATAAGCACAGCATGATTATTGCGGCCTGCTGTCTGCTTACGGCTATTTTAGTTATTGGTGGCCAGTTTTTAACGGAACACCTCTTTCATCTTTCTACGCCCATTACCACGGTGATTAATTTTGTGGGCGGATTGTATTTCTTATATCTATTAATAGGCATTAAAAAGATATGATTAAAGCAACAGACATTACAAAATCTTACGGAAGCAAACTCATTTTAGACGATCTGACGATGCAATTCCCCAAAGGGAAGATTACTTCCCTTATTGGCAGTAACGGTGCCGGAAAGAGTACTTTGCTATCTATTATTAGCCGCTTATTGGAGCAAGATGCCGGAACAGTTAATGTAGATGGTAAAAGGATTACAGAGTTTAAAAATAAGGAAATTGCCCAGCGCCTGTCCATCTTAAAGCAATCGCATAATATAGGAATGAAGTTGTCAGTAGAGGAACTGGTTTCCTTCGGGCGTTTTCCATATTCTCAGGGACGGCTTAAGGAAGAAGATCAACGGAAGATTGATGAAGCGCTCCGTTTTTTGAGTTTAGATGAGATTAAAGATTCCTACCTTGATGAGCTTAGTGGGGGGCAAAAGCAACGAGCATACCTGGCTATGGTTGTGGCCCAGGATACGGATTATATTTTGCTGGGTGAACCGCTCAACAATTTAGATATGAAGTACTCGATCGAGATCATGACTACTCTCAGAAAGCTGGCGGACGAGCTGGACAAGACCATCATTATTGTGCTGCACGATATTAATTTTGCATCACACTATTCAGATTATATTGCGGCCCTAAAGGATGGCGATGTTAAATATTATGGCATAACGAATAAGGTTATTACGGAGCAGATTCTGCATGATGTTTTTGATATTCGTTGTGCTATCACCAAAAATAACGGTAAAAAAACCTGCAATTATTTCAATCATAACTATAAATAAATAAATATAATGAAATATACTCTTCCAATTGCTTTATCAATACTACTTATTACTATTACTGCTTGCAGCAGTGATGGAAATAAAGATCAGGAAAATACTGGAGAAACGGTCACAATTACGGATGAAATCGGCTCAGTTGAAGTTCCGGTAAATCCTGAACGCGTAGTAGTCCTGGATTATGGGGCTCTTGAAAACCTGGATCTGGTCGGTGCCAATGTAGTAGGAATACCCAAAACAGGGCTTCCAGACTATTTAAGTAAATATGAAGATGACTCGATCGAAGATTTAGGGAATCTGGTTGAAGTGAGCATGGAGAAAATTAATAATTTACAGCCAGACCTTATTATCAGCGGCGGTCGTCTCGAGGATTCATATGAGGAGATGTCTAAGATTGCTCCGACCATTATGCCTTCTCCTATTGTAGATGGACAAATAAATGCGCTTGAAGAAAATATTGCTAACTTGGATAAAATTTTCCCCGATCAGACCGTATTGGATTCAGCCCTTACTGAAGTGAAGAAGAAAGCTGAAAATGTTCGTCAGGAGGCTGAAAGCTCTGGAAAAGAGGCATTAGTCGTTTTGTACAACAGAGGTCGTTTCAGTGCCTATGGCAGGGGTTCTCGCTTTGGTATTGTCCATGAAGCACTGGGAGTAGACGAAGCTAAAGAAGGTATTGAATCAGATATTCACGGATCCCGGGTTTCCAACGAGTTTATCCAGCAAACAAATCCGGATATTCTGTTTGTTGTGGACCGTAGTGCCGCAATTGGTGATCAGCCGCTGAGAAGAGAGGAGGTTGAGAATGAGCTTATTCAGCAAACAAAGGCCTATAAAAATGACCAAATAATCTATTTAGATCCTGCCGCCTGGTATCTTTCCGGGGGAGGTGGAGTAAAATCCATTAATATCATGATAAATGAAATAGCCCAGGCTTTTGAGTAATCATTAGCTGGAGGGTACATTTATAGCACTTTATAAAACTCCACTTAGAGATGTCATTCCGGACTTAATCTGGAATCTCTTTTGGTTCAAAGCGTTAACATGGAGATATTGGATTGGGTTTGGGATGATGACTTTAGTTTTCAAATCTATTTTATAGCAGCCGACTTTAAGTAGAATGGCTGCCATTTTTTGAAATTACAATATATAGTTATCTGGTTTGCCCCATTTGATTACCTTTGGGGTTATAAAATGGGACAAATCTCTATTCTTGAGGACCTTGTAAACCGGCCAATCCCAACATGCACGTAGAAATTAGGCAAGTTCATGCTTGGCCTGTTATAGGACATGCAGACCTAAATGCTTTAATTTTTAGAAACGAGCTATTTTAGAAAGATCGGATAAGTTCGTTAACCAATAACCTAAAATCTTCTTTCCGAGAATCGGCAGCTGCCTTTACTTCTTCGTGATTAAGTTTTTCCCCCGTTACACCGGCCGCCATATTGCTGATAAGCGAAATAGCAACGGATTTAAGCTCCAGCCGGGCTGCCTCCAATAGTTCCGGAGCTGTAGACATCCCTACTGCATCCGCTCCCATACGGCGGAAGGCTCGTATCTCAGCTTTTGTTTCATAGTTGGGGCCTTTGGCATAGATATAGGTTCCTTGGCGCACAGAGAGTTCAATTTGGGCTGCAATTGAGCGAATACGATTAATCCACCGATGGTGTCGATAGCCGTGTTTGCGAGAAGCAGGCGGAGAGATCCGGGCATTACCGCGAATAATGTCCTCTATGATCATGAGATCTCCGGTGGCAAAAGAAGTGTTAATACCTCCGGCAGCGTTAGAGATGATAAGCTTTTGGGCATCCAGCGCCTTGGCGAGATAGACCGGCGTAGCAGTTTGCTCAAAAGAAAAGCCCTCATAATGATGAAAGCGTCCTGAAAAGGCAATCACATTGCTGTTATTGATGGTGCCAAAAATGAGTTCTCCATTATGCCCGGCTACCGAGGTTTGGGGCATAGATGGAATATCCCGGTAGGGGATAAGCAGCGGATCGGCTATTTCGTCGGCAAAACCACCTAAGCCCGAACCCAATATAATAGCTGCTTCAATATCTTGTGTCAGCTGATGGGCTTTCAGAAAACCAGTAATCGTATTTATAAAATCGGGAAACTTATTCATGTTATTGGACTTATTTTATATCCCTGCTGCTCATCAAAATCCGTAAGTTTGAAGAGCGGATGATGGGAGTCGTGATAACCCATTACAATATATTCTTCCTCATAGGCATACCGGGTTAGTTCCTTTCGTTTCTGCATACTTTGTTTGGCATCATAGTCGTATTTGGCCGCAAACTTTCTGTTAACCTCACCACGATTTGCCAACACGTCGCCGGCCATCAGATAGCGCTGCGATCCGTCGTCAAAATATAGTGCTTGTGAGTATTTAGTGTGGCCACCAATAGTTTCTACCTTTATCTCTTCATAGGGCTGGTCGCCGTCCTCCAGGAAATGGAGGTCCGCTTTTGCATCGATAAAGTGAATGAAGGCGGTCTTTTCTTCATCATAATATTCGTCTTTACTGGTGATTTCCTCCCAGCCTTTGCGAGAAACCCATAGCTTTGCATTTGGGAACGTCATCTCCCAATATCCTGAGCTGCGGCCGGCTAGCCCGCCCAGGTGATCGTAGTGAAGGTGGCTGGTAAATATATCGGTGATGTCATACTCCGTAAGTCCGTATTTGGCTATATTATCCTTTATAATATCTGTGCTGGTGTCCTCAGCAAAATCACCAATTCCGGCATCAAACAATATACTTTTATCTCCGGACTGGATTAAAAAGGGATTTACCGAAATTTTAAGGGCCCCTTTTTCGGGTGGATCGCTGCGGTCAATCCGATTGAAATTTTTATCTAATCCAACTGAAAAGGTTCCTTCATAAAGCGGGTGTGCCATTATTTGGGTTTGAGAAGTAGCCATTATTAAAAATTATCTTAGAAATGTGATAGGGAAACTTACTTTACCACTGTTTACTGTTGGTCTTCATGGCGGTCGTAAGCCTCAATAATTTCCCGTACCAGCCGATGCCTTACTACGTCTTTTTTATCCAGATAGACAAAGGAGATGCCTTCAATATCTTTCAGAATATGCTGGATAGAAATAAGCCCCGATTGCTTTTTACGCGGTAAGTCTGTTTGGGTAATATCACCAGTTATAATAGCCCGGCTGTTAAAACCAATACGGGTGAGAAACATTTTCATCTGCATATTGGTGGCATTCTGTGCTTCGTCCAGAATGACAAACGCATTATTGAGTGTACGACCGCGCATATAAGCCAGTGGTGCAATCTCAATATTACCTTTGGCTAAATGAAGTTCCAGACGGTCGTATTCAATCATATCTTCCAGCGCATCGTAAAGAGGGCGGAGATAGGGATCGATCTTCTCACGCAGATCCCCGGGAAGGAAACCAAGCGTTTCACCCGCTTCTACAGCCGGACGTGCGAGTATAATTTTCTTTACTTTCTGGCTTTTTAAGGCCCGAACGGCCAGGGCTACCGAAGTATAGGTCTTTCCGGTTCCGGCCGGGCCAATAGTAAATACAATATCATTATTGGCCGAAGCTTCAACGATCTCCTTTTGGCCGGGGGTTTTAGCCGTAATTGGCTCTCCGTCAAAAGTGTTGATAATAAAATCACCCTCCGTCTCTGCGCTGCGCAATGGATTTGGCTGGGTGGTAGGTTTAGATTCACTCTTGAGCGCCAGCACGGTTTTTACATCTTGTCGGGTCAGATCTCCGTTTTCATTGGCAAGCGCTTCAAGTCCGGAGAACACATCCATCAGCTCCTGAATGCGTTCTTCCTGTCCTGTCATTTTGATACTGCTTCCGCGGGCTGTTAATTTGGTATTCGGGTAAAGGTCATCAATCTTATCCAGATGCTCGTCTTGAAACCCTAAGACTAAAACAGGCTCTACTTTTTTGATCTGGTATGTTCTTTTATCGGCAGTAGATTGTTCCGCGATAATTGATCCTCTTTTGTTTAACTTAACGTATAAAAGATAAGCAAAATCTTTGAAGATATTGTAAAGAAAGGATAGACATGTGAGCCGTATTTTGCTAATTAAATGGAGGTTTTCCGGTCAGGGGCAGCTCTTTTGTTCAGCTCGCTGATGCTTTGGGTGATACTGTCTGTTTTAAAGACAGCGCTGCCTGCTACCAGAATATCGGCTCCGGACTGTACCACTTCCTGGATATTCTGAGGGTTAATACCACCGTCCACTTCAATCAGAAACTCAGTACCGGTAGTCTGACGCATATTACGGAGTTTCTGTAAACGCTCATGGCTCTGATCGATAAAGGAATGACCTCCAAAACCGGGATTAACGCTCATGACCAGCGCCAGGTCGATATCTTTTAATACCGGCTCTATCATTGCAAGGGGCGTAGCAGGATTGAGTGCAACACCCGCTGCTATTTCGTGATGCTTTATTTGCTGAATCGTACGATGCAGATGCATACAGGTTTCCTGATGAACTGTTATCTGGTCAGCCCCGGCTTCTACAAAAACGTCAATAAAATCGTCCGTGTTTTCTATCATCAGATGAACATCAATGAAAGCATCGGCACAATTTGCTGCCGTTTTAACAATATCGGGTCCATAACTGATGTTCGGCACAAAGTGACCGTCCATTATATCGCAATGAATCCATTGAACATTAGCCTCATTACATGCTTCCATTTGAGCCCCAAGCCGGCTGTAATCAGCTGCTAATATAGAGGGTGCTAAAATGGGTAGTTGCTCTGCCATAGTGTTTAGCGTTATATATTAGTTTAACGTTTGATTTGTAGTGTCAACGGAGGCTCCAGTCTCTGTTTCTTCTTGCTGACCAAATTTTTCAGATATTATAAGCTTAATGCTTTCTCCTTCCAGCAGCTGGTCCTCATCCGGGGAGAAGTCTAATACAGTATTGGGCGGAACTTCGCGGCTGGGCTTGAATTCTATTTCACTTACCTGCAGTCCTTTGTCCAATATTTTTCGTTGTGCCTTAGACAGTCGTAGACCTTTGAGTTCGGGAACATCTACCAGCTTCCCGCCCAGTCCATCGCTGATCGTAAGATCTATTGCCGTTCCTTTTGGAACAATGGTCAGAGCTTCTATAGACTGTTCGAGAACGCTATTCTTGAAGCGCGATGATTCATAACTTACCGTACCCACTTTGAGCCCCACATTTTTTATCTGTATTCGTGCATTTCGGAATGATAAATTAACCAGCTGCGGAACCTCAACTGTGGTTTGTGTTTCACTATTTACGGTCAGATAGACTTTTCGGTTAGGCTTTACAATGCTTGAAGGGCTTGGCACCTGGTCAATAATATAGTTATTAGGATAGGCGTCGTTCGAACGGCGATCTGCTATTTCATAGCGCAATCCATGGCTGGTAAGCTCCTTCTTGGCTTTTTCCAGTGATATTTGTGAAACATTTGGAACTGTTAGTCCTTCATCATGGTGCGTGTATGCCGGCATTATTATATTATCAAAAAGTAACAGCAACAAAACGCCTGCTACAATAATACCGACGATCGTGAATGAGAGTCGCTTAAAGGTTAAATTCTTATTTTCTTTGTTTTTCATGCCATAAATATAGGGTTCATTTGGGTGATTTAACAGGAAAAAATATGACTAAGCGTTAAGAGTATTGTTAAACTTCGCAGATTAGTACTGTCTTTTATAAACGTTTATAAGAGTATACTTAGTATAATTATACCAAGTATGTTTCCGCTTATACCAGTATCTAAATAGAACTCAATTCTCTGTTAGCTACTGCCGTGAGTTCATTCGCCCATGGGTTAAAAGTTAGCGATGAGTCCAAAACGGGTGGTATTAGCCAGTGGATGATTTTCATTCCCTAAGGTGTATATATAACTAAAGTCGAAACCAATGAACTTATAGCGGATGCCGGCTCCAAATGTCATAAATTGTCGTCCGCCATTATGTGGATCCTCGTAATAATAGCCGCTGCGTACGGCAAAAATGTTGTCAAACCAATATTCGAGGCCAGTTGCCAGCATTAATTGCTGTAAGCTATTTAGGTGGAGGCTTTGTTCGCCCAACTCCCGCGTTAGCTCTCCCCAGGATGTAAATAGTGCACTGACAGCCCCCGTATTTGGGCGGGCCAATATTTTAGAGAGATCATGAGCAAGGGTTAATGTATGAAGTCCTTGCCTGTCCAGTTCTGATGTCAATTTCCATCCAATACGGAAAACTGTTGGCAGCGGATCGTTATTGGAAGAGTCTGCACCTGGATTATGGGTATAAGTTATGCCCGGACCAATATTAGAAATATTAACTCCTGCATTAATAGAAGCAGGTCTGTTAGCAAAGAGCCTAAATGAGGGAGATTGAAACATTCCTGCCAGGTCAAAGCTGAACGTCGATCCCGGTTCAATACTTAATCCCTCAACTTCGCCATTCGCCAGGCTGCTGTGGATATAGCGTACTCCTGAGCCAACCGACCAGCGCTCATCGATCTTATATCCATAGGAAAGTCCAATCGCCAGTTCATAGCTATTAAAGTGGCCTAAATCCTCTCCGGTAGGATTTTGGCTCGAAGTCCGCAGCTGGCTTCCCAGGTTCAGGTAGGTAATATGGGCACCGAATGAGCCAATATCTTTAATATGGTAACTGCCGGCTAAATAGTCATAAAACAGATCAATATTGAATTGGGGGAGCCATTGGCTGTGAGTAAGGTTCACCTGGTTTTTTTGTTGAAAGGCCAGCCCGGCAGGGTTCCAAAAGACCGCGGCAGCATTATCGGCAATAGCTACGCCTGTATTTCCCATGCCCGAAGCTCGAGCATCCGGCTCAATTTGGAGGAAGGGAACGGCCGTAATTCCTACCTGAGCCTGCAATACTCCGCAGATACACAAAAGCAGGAAGGACGTGAGGAATAACTTTTTCATCTAAAGTAGCAGCAGTACCAAGTAAATATCTGTATAGATTGATGCAATGCATTTACCATATAATATGGCAGCGAATATTCGCCCAAACAGATCGAGGCCTCCGAGAAGGTGAACTTCATCGCTCAGTGGGTGATATGGTCCACCTTCTGGTAGGCACCTCTCATCATAGTCCTGTGAAAGTAATAGAATATAGGTTTTGAACGGTAAATACGTAGATGTATCTCATGATTTACCATAAATCCGCTTACGAATCATAATGAGGCCAGTGGTTCACGGCCACAGGTTTTAGAGTGATTCAATAACCATAGCCGAAGCACCGCCGCCTCCGTTGCATATGCCTGCACAGCCATAAGTACCGTCCGTTTGCTTTAGGGCATGCGCAAGCGTCACAATGATGCGGGCGCCCGAACAACCAATCGGATGGCCCAGGCTAACTGCTCCACCGTGGATATTCACCTTATCTGGATTGAGCCCCAATTTTTTATTATTGACCAAGGAAACCACCGAAAATGCTTCATTAACTTCAAAAAGATCAATCTCGTCTTTCTCAAGGCCGGCACGTTCCATTGCTATGGGCATAGCATCGGCCGGAGCAGTGGTAAACCATTCCGGCTGCTTGGCTGCACTTCCCTGACTTTTAATGCGCGCCAGCGGCTCTAAGTCCAGCTCTTGCGCCTTCTGGGCACTCATGAGCAACACAGCTGCGGCTCCGTCGTTAATGCTGCTGGCATTGGCAGGGGTAACGGTTCCTTCTTTATCAAAGACTGGGCTGAGATCAGGAATCTTGTCAAATTTTACCCGTTCCAGCTCTTCATCCATCGTTACTTTGCTGACCTTTCCTTTGCGGCCAGTCACTTTCATCTCAATAAGCTCATCCTCAAAAAGCCCCTTTTCATGGGCCTCAATTGCTCGTTTATAGGAAGTAATGGCATATTCATCCTGCTCCTCGCGATCAATATTGCATTCATTAGCGCAGAGTTCTGCCGCATTGCCCATGTGATAATCATTATAGACGTCCCATAGGCCATCCTTGATAATGCCATCTTCGGCCTGAGCGTGCCCCAGCTTAGAACCAAATCGATGCTTATGGAGGTAATAGGGCACATTACTCATGCTTTCCATACCTCCCGCAGCAATAATATCCGCTTCCTCCAGCTGGATCTGATTAGCCGCAATCATAATGGCCTTCATGCCCGAAGCACAGACCTTATTGATCGTAGTTGCGGGAGTAAGCTCCGATAACCCGGCTTTTAAAGCGGCTTGGCGAGCCGGAGCCTGACCTATTCCAGCTGTCAACACATTACCAAATACAACTTCCCGAACCTGATCCGGATCTATACCAGAGCTTTTGATTATTTCTATGATCGTTAAGGCGCCCAGTTCCGGGGCAGAAAAGGAAGCTAATTTACCACCGAATGATCCAACTGGTGTTCTTTTAGCTTCAACAATGACAACGTCCTTCATGATGTACGTGTTTTATTAACTTTTTGATGCATGAGTACTGTTTATAATGCCTGGTCGAGGTCGCTAATGAGGTCGTCCTCGTCTTCAATTCCTACTGAAAGGCGAATGAGCGAGTCTTTAAGGCCGGCTTCCTCCCGCACTTTCTTAGGAATGGATGCATGGGTCATAGAAGCCGGATGGTTAACCAGCGATTCTACGCCACCCAGGCTCTCAGCCAGCGTAAAGATAGCGGTATTTTGCATAAACTCTTTTGCTTGCTCTTTGGTATCATCGTTAAGTGAGAAGGAGACCATAGCGCCAAAGTCATCCATTTGTTTTTGGGCGAGCTTGTGCTGATCATGACTTTTAAGTCCCGGATAATGAACGCGTTCTACCAGCTCGTGAGAAGACAAAAATTCAGCTACCTTTTTGGCATTGCTAACCGACTGGCGCATACGAACGGATAGTGTTTTGATGCCGCGCAGCGTCAGGTAACAGTCCATTGGTCCTGGAACGGCTCCCACTGTTTTTATCTGGAAACGGAGCTTCTCCATAATTTCGCTGTTGGAAGTGGCCACAGCGCCGCCGATGACATCGGAATGGCCCCCCAGGTATTTTGTTGTAGAGTGGAGGGTTATATCTGCGCCTAAATCCAACGGACGCTGAAGATAGGGGGAGGCAAAGGTATTGTCTACCAGCGACAGCATACCATGATCATTGGCCAAGGCCGCAAGTCCTTCAATATCCACAATGCGTAACAGCGGATTGGTCGGGGTCTCTATCCATAGTAACTTTGTGTGCTCATTTTGAGCAGCTTTCACTTCTTCCATTCGGGTCATATCCACAAAAGTGAAATCGATGCCCATGGGTTCGAACATTTCGGTGAATAAACGATAGCTGCCACCGTATAGATCGTTAGAGGCAATGACATGGTCACCCGGCCGGAGGGTTCTAATTACAGCATCCATACTCGCACAGCCGCTGGAAAAACAGGCACATTCATCAGCATTTTCGAGTCCGGCAATAAGCTTTTCGAGGGCCGTTCGGGTCGGATTTCCCACGCGGGCATAATCATAACCCTGGTGAACATTTGGGGCTTCCTGGGCAAATGTTGAGGTTTGAAAAATAGGAGGCATCACGGCGCCGGTACTTTCTTCGGGCTCTTGTCCGGCATGAATGGCTTTTGTATCTATCTTCATTATCGAGGTGTTTTTTAATTGAGTGCGAATGGCTGTTCAAATGGAAATTATAATAATAAACGAACCTTTTGGCTGTTTACCAAAACAGTGCGGTAATATTGGCTATACATCTGTGATAAGATTGTTTTTCAGCTAAAAGCTTGTTTTTGAAGGCTTATATTACAATAAATATAAATAAAATAGTTTGCATTTTACCTCTTAAATATCCTGAAAATTTGCTCTTTTATCCAGCCGTTTAGAAGAAAGGGCAGGCCTGATAAAAGGCTTCAAATAAAAAACCCGAATGCAAGCTAAGGCTTGTCATTCGGGTAAAGCGAACTCAATAAAAGTCTGCTAAGGAGTTATATCTTGGATTAAAGCCCGGCTTTTTTCTTTGCTTCTGCAGCTTTAGCATCTTTGCCTAATGCTACGTAGATGCTGTAAAGGCTTTCCCAGTAATCTTTCTTTTCTGGCTTGATCTCAGTTGCTCGTTTATAGTTTTCCATCGCTTTTTTAAGAAGATCTTTACCTTTATCATCCCATTTTTGGGCTTCTTCATTATCCTTTGTCTGGTTTCGCTT
>Ga0079226_10001085_pt1 | contig 20609 bp, 20 predicted proteins | sample Poulit2014_FD_76345 | JGI IMG/M metagenome (GOLD analysis project Ga0079226, IMG submission 76345) | Agricultural soil microbial communities from Georgia to study Nitrogen management - Poultry litter 2014 | ecosystem: Environmental > Terrestrial > Soil > Agricultural land | place: USA: Georgia... | reverse complement strand
CCTGTGGTCCTTGACCATGGAATACGGATGGAACACATAGGAGCGGATCTGGCTGCCCCAGCCGATCTCTTTCTGCTCGCCCTTGATCGCCGCGATCTCCGCCTTCTGATCTTCCAGCTCTTTCTGGTAGAGCTTGGATTTCAGCATATTCATCGCCTGTTCACGGTTTTTGATCTGTGAACGTTCGTTCTGGCATGTGACGACGATACCTGTCGGATGGTGGGTAATCCTTACGGCGGAATCGGTGGTGTTGACGTGCTGCCCGCCGGCGCCGCTGGCACGGTACGTGTCAATCGTTATATCTTCATTCTTCACTTCAATCTGGATCTCGGTGTTGTCGAACTGCGGTGTCACTTCGCATGAGACAAATGAAGTGTGGCGCCTGCCGGATGAATCGAAAGGCGATATCCGCACGAGGCGGTGGACACCTTTTTCCGCCTTCAGCAGTCCGTATGCATTCACACCCCTGATGGAGAGTGTCACGCTTTTCACGCCGGCTTCATCTCCATCCTGGTAATCGAGCGTCTCAACTTTCCAGCCCTGTCCTTCTGCATACCTCTGATACATGCGGAGCAGCATTGCAGCCCAGTCCTGGGATTCTGTACCGCCCGCGCCGGGATGCAGTTCGAGTATGGCACTCAGATGGTCGTGTTCATCATCTAAAAGGATGTTGAGTTCATAAGCATCGACCTTTTTCCGGGTCTCGCGAACGCTCTCTTCGATCATTTCCCTCATATCTTCGTCATTCTCTTCTTTCAGCAGCTCATGGGACACTTCGATATCCTCAACATCCGCTTCTATCTCGCGGAAGCCCTCGACAATCTTCTTCAGATGGTTGTTCGCGTCGATGACTTCCTGGGCTTTCTCCTGATCATTCCAGAACTCAGGATCCGCCATGCGTTCTTCATACTCCCTTATCTGGGTCTCTTTTTCCTCGAGGTCAAAGAGACCCCCTGAAATCGTCCAATTTACCGTGCATATCCTGGACGAAATTTTTTACTTCATGCAATTCCATAAAATTTCCTTCTTTCTTTATTGTCCGTGACAGTTTTTGTATTTCTTTCCCGAGCCGCATGGACAGGGGTCATTGCGGCCGACCCTCACTTCTTTTTTGACCGGCCCTTTTTTGATCTTTTCCTTGCCGTCGCCCGTCTGCATCTCATTTTTCCTGACGACCTGCTCACGCTTGATCTCTTCGTCGGATTTCAGTTCGGTCTTCAAGACGTATTTCGCAGTATCATCTTCAATGGACACGAGCATGTCCTCAAACATTTGCAGCCCTTCGTTCTGATATTCACGCAGCGGATTGATCTGGCCGTATGAACGAAGATGTATGCCTGTCCTCAGCTGGTCCATGCTGTCGATATGCTCCACCCATTTCTGGTCGATGGTGCGGAGCATCATCATCCGCTCGAAAAGCCTCATCTTCTCACTGGTAAGCTTCTCTTCCTTCTGCTCAAGCTCATCCTTTATCTTTTCGAGGATGAGTGCCGAAATCTCTTCATTTTCCTTTCCGCGCACATCCGGCACTGAAATGGATTCTTCCGACAGGTACATATCCTCGATCGTCTTGATGAACTGCTCATAGTCGATCAGCTCGTCATCATCCAGGATGTAGTAATTGACCGTGCGTTCCACCGATGCTTCGATCATGCCCATCAGCTGATCGCGCACATCATCCTGATCGATGATGTCATTGCGCTCCTGATAGATGATCTCACGCTGGCGCCTCAATACATCGTCGTATTCTAGCAGTTTCTTACGCGAATCGAAGTTGTTTCCCTCGACACGTTTCTGGGAGGATTCGACCGCCCTCGAGATCATCTTGGATGTGATCTCCTCTTCCTGCATTCCGAGCCGCCCCATCATGCCCTGCATGCGCTCAGAACCGAAACGCTTCATGAGGTCATCTTCAAGTGACAAATAGAACGTACTGATACCGACATCACCCTGACGTCCGGAACGTCCGCGGAGCTGGTCGTCGATACGCCTCGATTCATGCCGCTCCGTACCGATTACTGCCAGGCCGCCCACTTCTTTGACACCTTCGCCGAGTTTGATATCCGTACCGCGGCCGGCCATGTTGGTTGCAATCGTCACGGCACCCTTCTTGCCTGCATTCATGATGATATCCGCTTCCCTTTCATGGTTCTTCGCGTTCAGCACGTTGTGGCGTATGCCTTTTTTGCTGAGAAGATTCGAGATGTATTCACTTGTCTCAACTGCCACCGTACCGATCAGCACCGGCTGTCCGTTGCGGTGACGTTCCACCACTTCATCTACGACGTTTTTAAACTTGATGTCCTTGGTCGAGTAGATCCTGTCCGTCCTGTCCTCCCGTGCAATCGGCAGGTTTGTCGGGATGACCGTCACCTTCATGTTGTATATGTTGATGAATTCCTCTTCCTCGGTTTTGGCGGTACCGGTCATGCCGGAGAGTTTATTGTACTGCCTGAAGAAATTCTGGAAAGTGATCGATGCCATCGTACGAGATTCATTCTGAATCTCCACACCTTCCTTCGCCTCAATCGCCTGGTGAAGCCCGTCTGAGAAGCGGCGGCCTTTCATCTTACGGCCGGTGAACTGGTCGACGATGACGATCTTTTCTTCCTCGACGACGTAGTCGATGTCACGCTGCATCGAGAAGTGCGCCTTCAGCGCCTGGTTGATGTGATGAAGCAGGTTCACGTGTTTCACATCATACAAATTATCCACCTTGAACCATTTCTCCGCCTTCTCCATGCCGTCATCATTGAGCTGGATGTTCTTCGTTTTTATATCATAGGTGAAATCCTCGTCTTCTTTGAGCATCTTGACGAACTGGTTGGCCTGTATATAGTGTGTATTCGTCTGGCTCGCCTTGCCCGAGATGATCAGGGGAGTACGCGCCTCGTCAATCAGTATGGAGTCGACTTCATCGATGATCGCATAGTTCAGCCCGCGCAACACCCGGTCCTTCTTGTAGGTCACCATGTTGTCCCTCAAGTAGTCGAAACCGAGCTCGTTGTTTGTCGTATACGTGATATCAGCAGCGTACGCTTCCCTTTTCTCCTCACTGTTCTTGGCGTTCAGGTTCAACCCGACAGTCAGCTTCAGGAAGTTGTAGAGCACGGACATTTCCTCCATCTGGGTGGCAGAAAGGTATTCGTTGACCGTGATGACATGGACACCTTTGCCCGACAGGGCATTCAGATAGACCGGGAGCGCTGCCGTCAGCGTCTTACCTTCACCGGTTTTCATTTCGGAAATGTCGCCTTTATGAAGTGCGGCCCCGCCCATTATCTGTACTGGATAGGGCTCGAGCCCAAGCGTCCTTTTGGAGGCTTCCCGGACGACAGCAAAAGCTTCAGGCAGGATCTGATCCAGCAGCTTCGCTTCTGCCTTGTCATCTTCCGCACCGGCAAGTGTCTCCTTGAACCCATCTGTTTTGGCCTGCAGTGCTGCATCATCCAGACCGGCCATCGTTTCTTTGTAGCCCTCGACCTTTTCAGCGATTTTCCGGAGGGAGCGCAGCTCCCTTTTGTTACCGTCAAAGACTTTGTCCAAAATACCCATGGATTTCTCTCCCTCATTATATCTCACTATGAATTCATCTCATTATAATACCACTAAACAGTGCAAAATAAAATATGTACGCATCGGAGGAAACCCACAAATAATCCCCGGCTGCCGTCAGCCGGGGAATGTATCCCAACCTGTGGGAACTTTATACGTCCTGATCCGTTTCGATGAGTCCGTACTTGCCGTCGTTGCGTTTATATACAATGCTTGTGCCTTCCGTCTCCCTGTCATTGAAAACGAAGAAATCATGGCCGAGCATGTTCATCTGCAATACTGCCTCTTCAGAATCCATCGGTTTCAGCTGGAACTTTTTGGAGCGGACAATATAGCTTCCGGTATCGGCTTTGTCATCCTCTTCCTCCCGGAGTTCATGGTTCGCATCCATTTCCAGTTTGGCGAAGAAGTCCTGCTCAGGATTCTTTTCCCTGAACTTGCGGTTGATCTTCGTCTTATGCTTCCTGATCTGCCTTTCGAGCTTGTCCACGATCAGGTCGACCGCCGCATACAGATCCTCGTGTTTTTCTTCCGCCCTCAGGGTCAGGTTTTTCATCGGAATTGTAATTTCAACTTTGCCCTGCTTATTACCGTAAGTCTTGATATTAACATGTGCATGTGTGTTCGGAGCATTAGTAAAGTAACGTTCCAGCTTGCTGACCTTTTCCTCGATGTGGTTCCTGATTGCATCTGTTACCTCGATATTCTCTCCTCGAATTTCACATCTGATCATAGTGAACCCCCCTCCTTCAATGCGTTATATTTCCTGTCTTGATTATATCAGAGTATTCAGGCTTTTGAAAACGTTAACACATCCGCCGCACAGGGCTTCATGGCGTATATTTTTTCAAGCGCCTGATGTACAGTGATACCGGTAGTATAGATATCATCCACGACCAGAACCCGCTTCCCCGCAAGGCTTGGAACGGCACAGTCATCTATGAGATAAAATGGATTGGGAGCCGTGAGACGCGCGCGCTTGCCGAGTTCGGACTGACGCCCTGCTTTGTCTGTGGCAAGGATATACTGATACGGGATCTTTGCCGCACGAAGCACCATGGAAGTCTGGTTGTACCCCCTTTCCTCCATCCTTGCAGCAGATACAGGAATCGGTATGGACATATCATATTCCCCGAAACGGCATTTCAAAAACATTGCAATCACTTCACTGAGTGCCGCATCTTTAGTGAATTTATACCTGTGGAAAAGCATTTTCACTTCCTCTGTGTAATCCATCATGCACATTATTTTTCCGGGGCGTCTGTAATTTTCCGCGAGGAAACGGCAGTCCGGACAATCACCTCCGCCCCTGTCCATGAGTCGATGGCAGAAGGTGCACCGTTCCCCGGGACGCCACACGGAAAGTTTTTTCCTGCATGGCGTACAGAGCGGTTTTTGACGTTGTAATATTGTTATGAGATCGGCTTCCTCCCTGATACGCGAATGGCAGTACAGACAGATCATAATGTTGTCCTGCCGGCGTTGAAATTCTTGATGATCCTGACGGTCCGGCGGATATGGCCGGTGTTGTATGCAGCCATGAACCATATATTACCCACAGGGTCATCCGTTTTGCGCCCGGTCCGGCCGCATATCTGGACCAGGCTGTCTGAATTGAACATCTCAGCGCCCACAACAATCACATCCAGGTTTTTGAACGTCACACCCCGCTCCAGTATGGTCGTCGTAAGCAATACCCGCGTGCGGCCGCTACGCATGGCGTCCACTTTTCCATACCTTTCCTCATCTCCGCTGTAGACTGATTCGGCACCCGGGAATTTTGTGGCCACGAGCGGCTGCAGCTTCTCCATCAGGCTGATCTCTGGCACAAACACAAGAACTCTGCGCCCTTTTTCGAGTATGCCGGCAATCAGGCTTTCCAGCCCGGCGGGCAGTCTGCGCCTGCTGACATCTTTTGTAATGCCATGCCACACGACCTTCGGTATAGCCAGGTCGTGCCCGTGATATCTCCGTGTAAGGGTAACCACATTCCCCACTCCCGCAAATTCGATCATATCTCTGTTCGGTGTGGCTGTCATCAGTACTGTGGTAGACAGTGTGGCGGCGGCCCGGCGGACTGCTTTCAACAGCTGCCTGTCCGAAGACATCGGAAATGCATCCGTCTCGTCCACGATGATCAGACCGAAATGATCGATGTAGTTATAAAGCTGGTGCACAGTGCAGACGGTGAACCTGTGTTCAAACGTATCCTTCACCCCGGTATAGAGCAGGTCGATGTCAGAATCCCTGAAGGCGTCACTCAACCGGAGGTGCACTTCCTTTACCACATCGATCCGGGGCGAGACGAATGCGACATTCATCCCCCGCTGGCGGGCGAGCGAGATTGCCTCAAAAACAATCTCTGTCTTGCCCGCCCCCGTCACAGCATAGAGCAACATGTCCGAATGTGCCAAAAGCGCTTCGACAATCCGGTCTGAGGCAGCCTGCTGCGCTTCGGTGAGCTCAAAGTCAAGATGATAGCTGCAAGGCTCAGCTTTCTTTGCCGTCTGGATCACCCGGAGCGGCGTCATGCTGTCAGAACGGCCGATGTTCACACACTTCAGACAATAAACGATGTCCATGCCGTGATGTTCGGAGTGGTATTTATAGAAATACTGTTTCACATCATTGCTGCAGCGGTGACAAATATAATTATCCGCGTCCACTCCCCGCTCCATGTAGATTTCGCCTGTCATATGCTTGATGATCATGTCTCCACCTCCTCATAAAAAAGACGCAGCCAAATAAGCTGCGTCATGAATTTCCGGTTGTATCATACTTCCGTGTCCACTTCATAAGTCGTATACCCGAGCCCGAGCGCACCCTCACCAAGATGCGTTCCGATGACAGGCCCGAAATAGCTCAGCCTGAAAGTTATCCCGGGATGCTTTTCGCGGAGCACGGAGAGCCACTCTTCTGCCTCCGCTTCGGCATTGGAATGGATGACGACGGCAGTGACCGGCTTGCCTTTGTGCCGTTCCATCTCCATTTCAAAAATGTCCTCAACTTTCTTCATCGCCTTTTTCTTCGTCCGGACCTTCTCATAAGGCACAATCTGTGCCTCCTGGAACTCAAGGATCGGCTTCACTTTCAGAAGACTGCCAATCATCGCCTGGGCATTCGTCAGACGGCCGCCCTTCTGGAGATTCGTCAATGTATCTACGATGAAGTACGCATTCGTATTTTTCTTGCGTTTCATCTCATCGAGTTCCAGAAGCAGTTGCTCGAGCTCCATGTCGTCTTTGTGCTGAGCTGCATACAAAGCGAGGAAACCCTGGACATAGCATGCCACTTCGGAGTCCACGGCATGGACTTCTATCCCCTGCACGCTCTGTCCGGCGGCAATCGCGTTCTGATAGGTTCCGCTGATTCTGCTCGAAAGGTGGACGCTCACAACATCCGTATATCCTTCACGCCGCAATGTTTCAAGCAGCAGTATATAATCCCCAATCGAAGGCTGGCTCGTCCGTGGCAGCTCTTCCATATTACGTATCCTGTCATAAAATTCATCGGGCGTTATCTCTTCGTCTTCCTTGTACGATTCATCACCAATGACTACGCTGAGAGGAATTGTGCGGATATCGTGTTTCTCCTTTAATCCATCAGGCAGATAGGATGTCGAATCCACCACGACTGCAATCTTCATATGGGTTCCTCCAATTCTTCTACATTCACACTTAAAAGTATTCTACTACACACTGCCTGTTTCCGTCCACGTCTGACCATGTGTTAAAATACAATGGAGAGGTGAATCTAATGGAACAGCAGTATTTGAACAGACTCGATACAGATACAGAGACCATCATCAGCAAATCACGCTTCATTGCCTACATCCGGCGCACACCGACAGAAGAGGCGGCGAAAGCGTTCATCAGCGACATAAAGTCCCTGCATAAAAATGCCAACCATAACTGCAGTGCCTACATAATCGGCGCAAGTGCCCTGATTCAGAAGGCGGACGATGACGGCGAACCCGGAGGTACTGCCGGTGTGCCGATACTTGAAGTGCTGAAGCAGGAAGGCATGTACGATACGACCATCGTCGTGACCCGGTACTTCGGAGGCATCAAGCTCGGGGGCGGCGGACTGATCCGGGCCTATTCCGGTTCTGCCTCAAGTGCCGTAAAAGCATCTGGTAAAGTGGTGAAGATACCGGTGGTCCCGATAGAAGTGACAATGGATTACACGAACACCAGCCGCTTCGAGCATTATCTCGGTGAGACTGATATTGAAATCAGGGACATCAGCTATACGGACAAAGTCACCTACCTCCTCCATGTGAAAGAGGCCGGCAGGGATGATTTCAAAAAGCGTCTGCAGGAGATTACAAAAAACACCCACGACCTTGATGAACACGATGTCATCCAGGCCGAGGGTGCCGTCTGATACTTATGAGAATATTTTATGGACGAACCGCCGCACAAAATTGAGCACAGGCTTCCGGTCGGACTCCGCAAGATCGATCGCCTCTACGACGATTTCTGTTGTACAGATCAGCAGCAGCACGATGATCACCGAGCCCGGAATCGTCGACAGATACAATATGATGCTGCCGCCCGCATACAGTAGCGCGATGAAATAAATCAGAATCACGCTCTCCATATGGGAATAGCCGAGGTTTCTGAGCCGGTGGTGGATGTGGCTCTTATCCGCTTTGAAAAGAGACACTTTGCTGCGGTACCGCCGCAGGGCTGAAAATGCCATGTCGATGAAAGGCACCGCCAGGATGATGATTGGAAAGAACAGGGATATGAGCGTGATGTTCTTGAAGCCCATCAGTGAAACGACCGCCAGCACGAAGCCGAGCAGCATCGCGCCGTTATCCCCGAGGAATATTTTCGCCGGATGAAAGTTGTAGACCAGGAAGCCGAGACAGGATCCGATCAGTATGACACATATCATCATGACGAACAGATTCCCCTGAAATATCGTGATCAGCCCGATGCTTGACAGTGCGATGACCGACACGCCCGTCGCCAGCCCATCGAGTCCGTCGATGATATTGATTGCATTGATGATGGCAATCATCCAGATCAGGGTTATCGGTATCGTCATCATCCCGAAATCGATCGACACGCCGAACGGGGTGATATTGTCGATGACGATGCCATAATAGATCGGCACACTGCTTGCAAGCAGCTGTCCGATGAGTTTCAGGAGCGGCTTGAGGTCATATTTGTCATCGATGATACCGACGATGACAATGATGGTGCCGCCGATGATGATGGATTTATATTCCGCCTCAATCGGACGCGCGATCATGATACCGATCACCATGGAAATCAGAATTGCCACGCCTCCGAGATACGGTATCGGTTTGGCGTGGACCTTCCGGAAGTTCGGGTAGTCGACAAATCCGAATTTGCGGCTGCCCCATATGAATATCGGCATCAGAATCAGCGTTATTAAGAATGACACCGTGAGTAAAAATAAAGTATACATATCATCACCATCTGTAAGATTTCCAATTTACTATATCATATTACTGTTTAAATATGGAATGTATATCGTGTTTTACGCAATAATAATTTTAATGTCGTCCGTTTCGTTGTATAATTGTATCAATATAAAAAAGGAGATTCATAATGAAAAGAACTGACAAAAAACGAATGCATCCGGCACTCAAAGTGCTGCTTGCGTTTTTAATTATTTCGGTACTGATTTTCGCAGGAATCATAGCTTACGTCTACATCAATCTTAAAGGTGCGGCCGACAAAATGTATGACGATGACTTCGCCGACTCCTCGTCGGATATGAGGGAGACCGAGGTCAACGTCAAGGACGGCGACCCGATCTCCGTCGTGCTGTTCGGTACGGACAGCGACGCAGAACGTGAATCACAATCCATGGGCCAGCGTTCGGACACAATCATGGTGGTCACCCTGAACCCGAATGCAGATGAAGGGAAAATCGTGAGCATCCCGAGGGATACACAGGCGGAAATCGCCGACCGGGGCTCTGTTGAAAAGATCAACCATGCCTATGCATACGGCGGACCGGAACTCGCCAAACGGACGGTCGAGAATTTCCTGGATACCCCTATGGATTATTTCGTTTCAATTGACATGGACGGATTTGAAAACATCGTCGATGCTGTCGGCGGGGTAACGATTACGAGTCAGGATACTTTCGAGCAGTCCGGCTATTCGTTCACGGAAGGACAGACATACGATATGGACGGTGAGGAGGCACTCGCCTTCTCAAGAAGCAGGAAATCCGCAGGTGCAGGCGGCGACTCCGGCAGACAGATGCGACAGCAGCAGGTGGTCCAGGCGATTGCCGGCGAAATGGTGAGCCTCCAGACCATTACCAACTTCAATTCGATACTGGATGTACTGAGCGACAACATACGGACAAACATCCCGTTCGGGGAAATGAATGCACTCCGCTCCAACTACCAGAATCCGGCGCAGAATGTCGAACGCCTGACTCTTGAAGGAGTCGACGACCGCGGTCAGGACGGCCTCTGGTACTTCTTCCCGGATGACCAGTCCTACAATGGTGTGAGAACGGAACTGCGTCAGAATCTGGAACTCGAAGAATAACAGCAGACAGGGGGGATAGTATATGCTGATTGATTTTGTGCTCAACATATCGCTGACGATAAGCGGCATATATCTATTCCATCGCCTGCAGTATACGGAAGATAGACGGCTCATCGATTCCGGCATCTTCCAGGCACTGCTCATGACGACGCTTGCGGTGCTCCTTTTGATGGTGCCCATCCATGTATCCGGCATCACTTTCAGCCTTTACTTCATACCGCTGATCATACTGGTCAAGTACAGTGTACCCTATTATATGCTTGGCTCTCTCGTTGTCGTATATCTGTTCCATCATCTGATATTCGGCTACGGCTGGCAGGTCTATGTAATCTTCTCTGTACTGTACATTGTCGTCATGGCAATACTGCCGTTTCTGAAGTTTGAGAAGCTCAGGACCCTGACCTCTGCGTGCATCGTCTTCTCGATCCTGTATGTACTCGGCATCAATCTGCTGATCAGTGACCTGACCCTGTGGCAGATGCTCATATTCATCGGCACAAGCACCACTGTCATGTTTTTTGCAATGATGATGTACGAGGACATCAATACGATACTGAAACTTCTGAAACGCTACGAGGAAGACGAATACAAGGATTACCTGACCCAGCTCGGCAACATCAAGTCATTTGATGAGGAAGTCAATCTGCTGATAGACGAAAGTGAAACACTCAGCCTGCTGCTCATCGACATCGATAATTTTAAAGTCGTCAACGATACACACAGCTACGCTTCAGGCGATGCCCTCATCAGGCAGATGGCAAACCTGCTTGATAACCATGTTCCGGGCGGCGGATCTTTATTCCGAAACAGCGGCGAGGAGTTTGCCATGGTCATACCGAATCTGTCATTCGATAAGACAGTGCGGCTCGGCGAGGCGATCCGCAACAGCGTGGAGCGGGCGAGCTTCCATATCAGTGAAGAGGAGACCATCAGTCTTACCGTATCAATCGGCGTAGGCTACAAGGATGAAGCCGATGTTACGAAGGGGAGGATGTTCACGGATGCCGACGACATGCTTCATGCAGCAAAAAAACAGGGGCAGAACAGAGTGATGTTCATCCCTTATCTAAGTTAAAAAGCCAATCCCTCCGGGGGATTGGCTTTAATCTTCTACAGATGATAAAGTACTCAATGTGATTTTCTGATGGGAATCATTCCACTTCGGCTCCCCGTCCACAAAGTAGAAGGCCTGCGGGGACTCATGCCTGATGCCGAAAGTTTCACTTATATGATCAGAAAGCTGCCGGTGGTCCTGGACGACCAGATAGTACCCGTCCATATCCCTTTCATAGTGGAACTTCTGGAACTCTTCGAATGCAGCCGCCGAAATCGGACATGTGCTGCTGTGCTTCATGAAGAAGAAGGTCTTCTTTTCATCCAACAGCTTTTGAAAAGAGTCAATTGTTGTCGTTTTGGTTAACATTTCATCACCTTCTCAGTAAACTTTCACTAATTTATCATTTATCCTGAAAATAAGCAAATCTGTCTTTTTGCATATGTTATAATTACAGGGATTGGAGGTATTACCCATGAATAACAAAGCGCTCAAACGCTGGACTTTCCTCGATACGATAAATGCTGCACTGCTCATCGTAGTCGTACTGTTCATGCTCGATTTCCAGAATAATGCGACTGTCTCGTGGATTCTGCTGGCAGTGTTTGCATTCTGGGCTGTGACGGTCATACTGAGAAACGTCTTCATCACGAAAGTGATGAAGGACCCGAATCACCCGATGCATCCGGATCAGAACGCACAAAAGGATAACACTAAAGAGTGAGAGTGGACTATTCGAGTTCACTCTCAATTTCGTCTATGCGGCCGTAATAATTCTCATCCAGCTTCTGGTACGTCTCCTTCATCGGTATGATGCTCTGCAGCTGCAGTTCCTGGAGAGTATCATTGTAAGTCATGGTATTCTTGCGTTCCTGGTAATACTTTTCAAACCCGTAGTACATTTCAAGTGACAGGCTGCGGATGCGTATTGCGCTTTCCGTCTCCAGGTTCATCTGATTGAGTGATTCGATGTGTGCTTCAATGGCGGGCATCATCTCCTCATCGATATGCCTCTGTTTTTCATCGATGGATTCATCCCCCTGGAGGAGCTGTGATTCGGATTCCAGCGATTCGCTGTTCTCATTGATCTGTTCTATAAGAGCGTCGATCTCACGAACCGCCTCACTCTCTTTGGTGTTCTCTATGATTTCGTCCCGCTCTTTCTGATTTTCCATAAAGGACTGGCTCAGCTCGATGAGCTCCTCATTCGACCTGACCGACATCAGATAGGCTTTTACATACTCATCCAGCTGGCGTGCAAAATCCTGTTTGATTTCCACACTTTCCCTGAATGAATCATGCATTTCAGCCAGTTCTTCGTTATTCACCTCAACGGCTTCGATTTCCTCAGCCATCTGCTCGGCGACCGGCAGTATATCCTCTTCCAATTTCGTGCTGATCGACTCCAGACGTTCCGTGTCGACATCCACACTTCTAGAAGACAGTTCTTCAGGCAGATAGTCGTAGTCGAGTGAGTCCGCCGCTGATGTAAATTCTTCATCGAGCGCATGGATTTCCTCCATATCCTCCATGTATTCCTCCATATCTTCTGCGAGTGCATTTGAACACCCGGACAGGACAGTCAGGCCGACCATGAGGACAAGTCCCGACATATTTTTCAAAGAATGATGCAAAAGGTGTCACACCCTTGTTCTAGTATCGTTGTGTTACACTGGCTGTCAGTGGCTAAACAAAATATAGCACACATCAGATTAGTGTACAATGTGCTTAATCTACCATCCCATTTCCAAAAACGTGCCACTTCTATTATAATATACATAGTCAATCCCACTCGAAAGGAATTACTACGGTGAATACTACGCAAACCGAAAAAGACCTGAAGGCACTCCTTCTGGATCCTGATATCAAAGTATACGAACCATTAAAAAACTACACCTATACAGAGACTGGCGGACCCGCCGACTACTATGTCACGGTCCATAATGTCGAGGATGCCTGCCGGGTGCTCCGCTACAGTGCCCAGAACCACATACCGGTCACATACCTCGGAAACGGCTCCAACATCATCATCCGCGACGGCGGCATCAGGGGCATCGTCCTCAATCTGCTCGAACTCGATCACCTTGAGGAAGAGGCTGGGATCATCACTGCAGGCAGTGGCAGGGCGATCATCGAAGTTTCCAATTTCGCATACGAGCGGGCGCTCGCCGGCCTGGAATTCGCCTGCGGTATACCCGGAAGTGTCGGCGGCGCGGTCTATATGAATGCGGGCGCATACGGCGGGGAAGTGAAAGACTGCCTCCTCGAAGTCACTGCGATCGATAGGGAGGGGGAAATCATCACCCTCAAAAATGAGGAGCTCGGACTCGGCTACCGTAAAAGCATCGTCCAGGAGAACAACTATGTCGTAGTGGAGGCGAAATTTGCACTGAAACCGGGTGAAGCTTCTGACATAAAATCCATCATGGATGACCTCACATACCGCCGGGAATCAAAGCAGCCCCTGGAATTTCCGTCATGCGGCAGCGTGTTCCAGCGTCCGCCAGGCAATTTCGCCGGGAAACTGATTCAGGAGGCCGGCCTCCAGGGACACCGCATCGGCGGTGTTGAAGTCTCGACGAAACATGCCGGTTTCATGGTCAATGTCGACAGCGGCACAGCCGGTGACTATGAAGACCTGATTCATTATGTCCAGCATGTCATACTGGATGAGTTCGGTGTACAGCTGAACCGGGAGGTCCGAATCATCGGCGATCCTGTTTATAAACGTGCAGACAGACATAAATGATATGCATAGAGCAAACCACCCCGTCCGGGAGTCCCGGACGGGGTGGTTCATTTCATTCAGCTATTTTACTTCAGCCATGCCCGCTTCAATTTCTTCGAGCTGAGCCATGCCGGTCAGGTAGCCGCCTGAGTTCAGATACCATGACTGCGGATTAAGTTCGATGATATTGTCGTTCTCAATGGCATCAACGCCCTGGGTGACGTCATTTTTGACAACATCGACCGGTGTCGCCTCACCTTCCGAAACAGCGGCACCCCGGTCCATCACAAGCATCACTCCCGGATTGGTTTCGGCGATGAATTCAAAGCTGACCTGGTTGCCATGGTCATCTGTCACTTCGTCTTCCTCCTGCTCACCTGCGGATTTGAATCCGAGGTCCTCATACAGGAAGCCGTAACGGCCTCCCACACCGTGGAACGAAAGATCCCCGCCGTTCGTCTGTATGAACAGCATTTCTTTGTCCGCTTCGGTTACTGACTGGTTCACTTCATCGAGTTTCGTCTGCATATCAGCAACCAGCTCGTCAGCTTTCTCCTCGACATCATACATTTCTCCGAGGAATTCTGTCATATCCATGATGTCCTGGAAGTAGTTGTTGCTGTCAGCGGCGACGAATACGATCTCCGCATCAGGTGCCGCAGCTTTCATCTCGTCGATGGTCTGGGTATTCGACTGGCGACCGTGGATCATAATCACTTCCGGCTGAAGTTCCGCAAGTGTCTCGAATTCATCCGGCTTCACACTGCCGAGATTGGCATACTCATCGGATGCAAACTCTTCATTCACCTCGGAAAGTGATGAATTGTTATCGCCTTTCGGCAGACCGACGATGTTCTCCTCGATCCCCAGTGCCTTGAAAGTAGATGCCACACCGAGGTCATAGATGGCAACTTTATCGGAATTCTTTGGAAGCTCAACCGTTTCATTTACTTCTGTTGTCTCGCCTTCTTCGCCGCGTGGAGGTCCACTTTCATAGTTGTTCTCATAAGCGATTGTCTCATCTGAACCTTCCTCCGCACCTGCTTCGTCAGTTTCAGCACTTTCTCCTGATGATTCTCCGCCGCCGCATGCTGCAAGTACAAGCACCATGGCCATGGCGGCCATTAAGTAAAATTTCTTGAAATCCATTGTAATACCTCTCCCGTTAAGTATATTTTCAGCCCCCGCTAAAACTATAAATACAACCGATTAAAGCCGCCACCACCTCCTTTGAGGGTCAAGTGCATCACGCCCTCAGCTGTTCATGTGCCACCGTCTGTGCATATTCCTGTGCGTCATCTTCTGTAACGTCACCCTCCTGGTCATCGAAGTATATGCAGATGTTATGGCCGAATATACACTGTATATTGATTTCCATTTCGTATATTTCCTCAAGTATGCTTTTTTTGATGACTTCATGCTTCGTTCCGCTGACGGCAACCCTGCCGTTCTTCAGTGCGATGATATTGTCGGAATAGCAGGAAGCGAAATTGATGTCATGGATGACGATGATGATCGTCTTGCCCTTCTCGCGCACGAGCCGCCTCAAAATCTGCATGATCTGTACTGAGTGCTTCATATCAAGGTTGTTGAGCGGCTCGTCCAGGAAGATATACTCCGTATCCTGAACAATTGTCATCGCAATGTATGCGCGCTGCCTCTGTCCGCCTGAGAGTTCATCTATATAACGATCCTCAAGTTCTCCAAGTTCCATATATTCAATCGCTTCATCTATTATCCTGTGGTCCTCGTCCTTCAGACGGCCCTTGGAATACGGATAGCGGCCGAAGCTGACCAGCTCGCGCACCGTAATCTTCAGCTCGAGATGATTCGTCTGCTTAAGTATGGATATCCGTTTGGCCAACGCATTGTTCGGCTGGGTGAATATGTTGTCACCTTCGATCAGCACTTCACCGCTGTCCTTATCGAGCAGCCTGGTGACCATTGAAATGACAGTACTTTTACCTGCGCCGTTCGGACCAATCAAAGAAGTGATCTTGCCTTTTTCGATTGACAGTGATACGTCGTCGACTACTTTCTTCTCACCATATGACTTAGCAATATCTCTTACTTTTATCATACTTTACTCCTCCTAAGCATTAGATAAATGAAGTATAACCCACCAACCAGGTTGATGATGACACTCAGTTCCACTCCGCCGTCGAACATGAACTGAATCGTCATCTGTCCGAGCACCAGTGTGATGATACTGATCAGCACTGAACCGATGATCAGATAGAGGTGCCGGTATGTGCTGAACAGCTCGTGAGCGATGTTTACAACCAGCAGCCCCAGGAACATCATCGGACCGACAAGTGCTGTTGCTGCCGAAACAAGTATCGCAATGACAATCAGCAGCTGGGATACTTTTCTGTCATAGTCCACACCGAGGTTCATGGCATGATCCCTGCCGAGCGACATGACATCAAGTGAATTGAAATCCGTGAGTACATAGAGCACGGAGAGGACAACGATGACACCCGTGATCCCGAGCAGTGTCTCATCGACTGCACTGAACGAGCCGAACAGGCTGTTCTGCAGGATGAGGAAGTCCTCGGGGCTGATCATCATCTGCATGAATGTGGCCAGGTTGCCGAACAGGGTACCGAGAATGATACCGATAAGCAGCAGCAGGAACACATTGTTCTTCGTAAACCTGAATAAAAATCTGAAAACAAACAGCGTGAAGATGACGAGCAGCAGCATGCTGACGAAATAGTTCGCCTTGCTGTTCAACACAATCGCCGAAGATGCGCCGCCGAAAAATATCATGGCTGTCTGTATGAATACATAAACGGAGTCGAGCCCCATTATGGACGGCGTCAAAATTCTGTTTTTGACAATCGTCTGGAAAATCACCGTCGATACCGCAATAGCAACACCCACGATGACAATCGCCGCAATCCGCTTCGCCCTCGAGGGCAGCTGATAGAAATAGATTGCCGGATTCAAATCATAGAGCATGTACAGTGTCACAGCCCCGATGGCGCCCGCGGTCAATATCATTAACAACTTATTTTTCGTCATTCTAAGCATTTTCACCGGCCCTCCTGAATATCAGGAATAGGAAAACAAAGCCGCCGATGATCGCAATGGTCAGTCCCACTGAGATTTCATACGGGTAGATGACGACACGGCCTATCACATCACATATCATGACGAATACCGCCCCCAGCACTGCCGTCAGTAAAATGGTGCTCCGGAGATGGTCGCCTCTGAACACCGAAACGACGTTCGGGACGATCAATCCGAGAAACGGCAGCATACCGACTGATACGACGACCAGCGCTGTGATGACTGCTGTGATGAACAAACCTATGTAAAGTACTTTCTGGTAGTTTAGACCCAGATTCTTGGAGAAGTCCTCACCCATGCCTGCAACAGTGAACTGGTTTGCGTACAACATCGCCAATATGAAGAGAGGGATACTGATGTAGAGAATTTCATACTTGCCGGAAACGAGCGTGGAAAAACTCCCATGCATCCAGCCGGAAATCGCCTGGAGCATGTTCGTCCGGAGCGCGATGAAGGTGCTGATGCTTGAAATCACACCGCCCAGCATCAGACCGATGAGCGGGACGAATATGATATCCTTGAACTTTATCCTGTTGATGATCTGCATGAAGAGCAATGTGCCGACGACCGCCAGAATTGACGCGAACGCGAGTCTGCCCAGCATGCTCACTCCCGGAAAGAATACCAGGCCGATAAGAATGCCGAGCTGCGCCCAGTCCATCGTACCTGCTGTCGTCGGGGAGACGAATTTATTGCGTGTCAGCTGCTGCATGATCAGCCCGCAGACCGCGAGCGATGCTCCGGCAATGATAATCGATACAGTACGAGGCAGCCGGCTGTTCAGAAGTATGCTCTGCTGATCTTCACTCAGGCTGAATATATCTCTCGGATGCAGTTCAACTACGCCTACAAACATAGACAAAACCGATAAAACTAAAAGTAATACTATAAGTACGTCTAATCTGAATAATTTTCCTGTCATAGAAAGCCACCTTAACTGATAATGATTATCATTGATAACCATGATTCCAATTATACATTGAAATATTTGATTTTCAACTGAAGTTTGAATATTTACATCAAAAAAACGGGCCGTCTGTTATGACGGCCCGTTTTGTTCACAAAATATTAACAATTGTCTAGTTGATGATGATTGTTTCCCCTGTCGGCGCGCTACCCCCGCCGGACAGGATGGACATCACTGTGCGGAGCGCCTCTGGATTGGAACGCTCCGGCGACTCTCCTTCTCTGATGGAGGGACGGTAGCTGAGTGCATAAACATCCACGTCCTCTTTCCTGAGTTCAATCGCCGTGGAATGCGTGAGCGCTTCGATTGCGCCCGTCACCGTGTAGTACAGGTTCCTTTCGAACACATCTTCAAATGAAGGTTCGATGACGTTGATGATCTTGGCGTCCCGTTCATCCTTCAGCATCGGACGAAGCGTGCGGATGCCGAGATATGTCCCCCAGACATGTTCATACATCACCTGGTTGAACTCGTCGAAAGAAACGTCATACACCGAACGGTTCTCAGTGAAAATCGTATGTACAAGTATGATGCCGTTCAGTGTACTGTACTCTTCCTGTATTTCTTCCATGATGGCCATCCAGTCTATTTCCTTTGACTGCTCAAGCATAACCACCTTATGGTTCCCTTCCGAACTTTCCTGAAGTTCTTCCAGGAGGTTGTCCAGCTCAATATGATCGACGCCGGCCAAAATCACATTCGCACCCTGTTCCGCCAAATCCATCGACAGCTCTCTGCCCAGTGATTTCGCGGCGTTTGACACAACATACGTCTTATCCTGCAACTCCATGACTACCTCCTGAATTTCTTCAATGAATTATATATATATTGTAAACCTTAACGGCCCACAATACAATTATGAGCCGCTGTTTAAACACACGCAGACCGGAGGGGTTTATTCCACAGCAATCTGTTTTTCAGGCATTGTGTGAAGCTGGTAGGCGTCCACATGGGAAATCACAGAATACTCCCCCGCCTCTTCGAAAGTATAGTCGATGGTGTACAGGCCATTCTCAGAATGCTCAGTTTCAATCATGTCCAGGCTGTTGCCGTCTGCATCAAGCACCTCGAACCTGACCTTGTCCGCATCAGTCACATCCTCTTCATTCGAAGTGACATGTGCAGTGAAACTTTCTTTTTCACCCGCTTTTGCTGTCTCGGGAACTTCAAGATCCACTTCCAGGGACCGCACTTCATCGTCTCCCTCTTCGTGTGAACCATGGTCACCGCTCTCTGAATCGGCATCATTCCCACATGCTCCAAGCAGCATCATACTTGCGAGCAAAGCTGTCATCCATAATTTTGATTTCATAATCCGAATCTCCTCCTGCTAATTCATCCCGGTTTCAGTCCAAAGACCTGATATCCATTTTATCATGTATGACAGACCAGAATTTGATCGATATATGAAAGTTGGTTGAAATAATTATGACAGATGTGTGCAGAATGTCTCTTTTTCAGAAGTGGCTCTTATTGCCGATTTGGTTTCGATGACCGGAAGGTCCGTTCTCCTATTATCGTTTCTCAGTCGATGATAAGAGGCGGGCTCCTCTTATTAACGATTTCATTTCAATGATAAGCCAACCGTTTCTCTTATGGTCGATCGAGAATCGACGATAAGAGCCCACGCCGCTCCTGCCTTCGATACCATTTCGATAATAAGGTAGACCATTCTCTTATGGTCGATCCACTTTCGATGATAAGAGGCCGGCTCCTCTTATTAACGATTTCACTTCGATGATAAGCCAGCCGTTTCTCTTATTTTCGATCGAGAATCGATAATAAGAGCCCACGCCGCTCCTGCCTTCGATTCCATTTCGATAATACCCCATACCCCGCTCACCGCATCAATCGCAGAACGTTAATGTGGGCGACCCGAAACCAGCAGCCCGGCCGTATCAAAAAACCGGGAAGCTGCCTACTGCAGCCTCCCGGTCCAAGTTACCCCTCAACCAATCCTTTACTTCCTGATCTGCGCCATCAGATTTGCCATTTCGATGGCGCCGGCTGCGGCATCGGCGCCTTTGTTGCCTGCTTTTGTACCGGCGCGCTCGATGGCCTGCTCGATGTTCTCTGTCGTGATGACTCCGAACATGACCGGCACACCTGTTGTCATACCTGCCTGGGAAATCCCTTTTGCCGCTTCGTTGCAGACGTAGTCATAATGAGTTGTGCTGCCGCGGATGACACAGCCGAGTCCGATGACTGCATCATACTTGCCGCTTTCGGCAAGTGTTTTTGCCGCGATGGGGATTTCAAATGCTCCCGGCACGTACACGAGATCGATATCATCGGATTTCACATCATGACTGACAAGCATACCTTCCGCCCCGTCCACCAGCTGTGAGGTGATGAAGTCATTGAACCTTCCTGCGACTATCGCGATTTTCAAGTCTGTGCCGATCATTTTCGTTTCTATCCTGTTCATTTCAGTCTGCCTCCTAGAGTAGATGTCCAAGTTTGTCTTTTTTCGTTTTCAGATAATCTTTATTCACAACGTTTGAGTTAATGATATGACTGCGGCGGTTAACGGTGAGCCCTTCGGCTTCGAGACCTCTGATTTTCCGCGGGTTGTTGCTGAGCAATGTAACGGTGTTGATACCGAGCTGTTTCAGCATCTCAGCCGCAACATCATACTCCCTGAGATCCGCATCGAAACCGAGATGTTCGTTGGCGCTGACCGTG